>Ga0207422_1000636_pt1 | contig 100348 bp, 82 predicted proteins | sample MarCyaLeptolynsp_FD_187757 | JGI IMG/M metagenome (GOLD analysis project Ga0207422, IMG submission 187757) | Marine cyanobacterial communities from Panama - species 1 Leptolyngbya sp. (SPAdes) | ecosystem: Environmental > Aquatic > Marine > Unclassified | place: Panama: Panama City | collected...
GCCCAACCGGTACGGCAGGACCTGGGCCCGGCGAAACACGCGCGGAGCGCCGCGAATGTCGGACGGCCGGTCGCCTTCGAGGCGCGCTAGATACGCCGTCACCGGCCGGGTCCAAAGGGCGACCAGGCCGCAGTACGCCGCCGACACGACAAAGGTCGCCGCCGGCAACAGCAGCTGCAGCTCGAGGTAGCGCGCCGGCGTGAGCCGCAAGAAGTAAAACGCAAAGCCGGTGACGGCCACGGCGGCCCCGGCGATGACGAGCAAACCGATCTCGATCAGGCGCGCGCGGTAGCCGTCGGCAAATCCGCGCAGCTCGGACACGTCCGGGAACAGGTCCCGGCGCACCACCGCGAGCTCGCGGCGATACCAGGCGGCGCGCAGCATGCCCAGGGCAAACGCGTGCAGCGCAGTCATGCCGACCACCTGGACCGCCAGGCGCTCGGGCCACGTTGCCGAGGTCGCCAAAAACTGCGCGTGAGCGGCGGCCACACCGGTCCAGACCGCGGTGCGAAACAGGCCGGCAACCAGGGGCATCGAGTAGCTCAACCGATAGGCCGCGGCGCTGTCTCGCTGCGCCCCGCCGGCAAAACGCCGCAGCGGCGCCAGCCAGGCGAACCAGCCGCCCGCCCACACCAGCGCAGCCCCCGCGACAATCGGCGCCAGCACCCGCAGCAACACGGCCCGCTCCGCGGGCGTGGGGTCGACCAGCGCGAGCACCGGCGTAGCCACCAATCCGAGCTCGGCCGCCGTCAGCAGCGCCCCCGGCAGCAAAAAGCGCCGCTCGAACGCGATCGTCGCGCTGCGCGTGTCGGACCGAGCGCCCACGGGCGCAGCATACCAAGGGCCGCCGGCTGCCGGACCTGGCCGGCGTTCGCCGACTCGGGTGCCGCGCCTCACAAGGACGGACCAACTCTGCCGGGCTCGGTCGGGGCGGACCGCGCTACACTCGCAAGGTGCGCACGGGGGTGACCACAGCCATGGCGATGGCCTGGCTGGCTGCGGCGACGGCGACCGCCGGGGCCCAGGAGCTCACGCCCATCGTCGACGACGACTTCACCCTGGACCTCTACCAGGGCCCGGTTCTCGGCTCCGGCCGCATCGTAAGCATGGGTGGGGCCCAGGTCGGCATGGCCTCCGGCGCCGCGGGCATGGCGTTTAACCCCGCCGCGCCGGCAGTCCGCCCCGCGACCTCCAACGATACCTGGGACTGGGACTGGAACCTGGACTGGCTCAACCCCGAGATCGGCGACGACTTCGACAACAACGGCATTGCCAGCGAACAGCGGGCCAGCCCCGTGTTCACGGGCGGCATCATCGTGCGCTACGGCCGGTGCGGCTTCGGCTTTTCCGGCGACGTGCAGAACTTTCGCGTCGAGACCGACACCGACACGTTTCGCCCGGAGATCTTCGTGGCGCGCCTCGGCGGCGCGTGCTCCTTTCGCGACGACGAGTGGACCGTGGGCCTGCAGCTCAAGGGGGCCTCGTTCACCCTCTTTCGCGAGGCCGCCCCCCGCGACGAGCAGATCGTGTCGGTAAGCGGCGCCGGCCCCGAGGCCGGGGTCGTGTGGCGCCCCCGCTGGCTGCCCCTGCGCGCCGGGGTGGCCGCCTCGGTGCCGGTGGCGGGCAAGACGGTGGTGCCCAGCGACTGCGACGTCCCCGAGGACCCAAACGAGCCAACCCGGTGCCCGACCAGCGCCCCCGACGACGAGCAGTTCATCGTTCCCGGAGCCGTGGACGCTCCCTGGGAGCTGGGACTCGGGGTCGCCTGGCGGTTCGCCAAGAGCCAGTGGAATCGCCAGATCGACGCCGATTTTCGCGACGAAAAGGCGGTGGTCGTGGCGGCCGACGTCAAGGTGAGTGGCGCGGTCGACAACGGCGCCGGGCTGCAGGCCTACACCCTGCGGCAGCTGCAGCGGTCGGGCGAAAGCACGGTGGTCTCTCTGCGCCTTGGCGCCGAATACGAGTGGGTCCCTGGCCGGTTTCGGGTGCGCGGGGGCACGTACTGGGAGCCAGCCCGGTTCGCCGGGGTCAGCGGCCGTCTGCACCTCACCCTCGGCTTCGACGTGCGCCTGTTTTCGTTCCGGTTCCTCGACGATCCCTACCGGGTACGGCTCAGCCTCACCAGCGACGCCGCCGACAATTACGGCAACGCCGGCCTCTCGATCGGCTTCTGGCACTGAAATTGTCGGCCGCGACGCGGCCGTGTCGCCGGTCGGCTGGTTTTTTCGCGGCCGCGCTTCGTCTATAGTCACCGCACTATGCGCTACGCCACCGTCGTGTCCCTCGCACTGCTTGTCGCGCTTGCGGGCTGCCAGAAGAAGGCGGAGGAACCGTCGGCCTCCAAGGCCGCCGACGCCCCCGCCCAAGAAGCCCCCGAGTGCCAGGGCGAGGACTGCGTAGGCGACCAGGCCGCCCCGGCCCCGGAGGCGGCCAAGCCCGAGCCGGAGCTTCAGGTCGCGCCGCCCACAGCCGAAGACCTCGACCTCTACACCGCCGACCTCGACGGCGACGGCCCGCTCATGGCGACCTTCGAAACCTCGATGGGCGACATCCACTGCGAGCTGTTTGCCAAGCAGGTCCCCATGACCGTGGCGAACTTCGTCGGCCTGGCCCGGGGCCTCAAGCCGTTTCGCCACCCGGCGACCCAGGCCATCGAAAAGCGGCCCTTTTACGACGGCCTGAAGTTTCACCGGGTGATTCCCAACTTCATGGTCCAGGGCGGCGACCCCCTCGGCGTTGGCCGCGGCGGCCCGGGCTACAAGTTCGCCGACGAGTTCGTCCCCGAGCTCAAGCACGACAAGGGCGGCCTGCTGTCCATGGCCAACTCCGGGCGCGATACCAACGGCAGCCAGTTCTTCATCACCGAGGTGCCGACCCCACACCTCGACAACCGCCACACCGTGTTTGGCGAGTGCGCCGAGGTCGACCTCATCAAGAAGATCACCCGGGTGCCCAAGCAGCCCGGCTCGAGCAGCACGCCGGCCGAAGACGTCGTGATTCAGCGGCTCGTCATCTCCCGCGGCAAGCAGGGCTAGACCGCGCGGCGCGGCGCTCTACGAATCGCTACGAATCGCAACGGATTCGCGACTGCCCGCCGGGCGGCCGGTTTCTACGATGGACGGCGTGCCGCAACCATCGAGACACCGAGTCCACCTGAGTCTGCTCTTTGCCATCGCTGTCGCGGGCTGCGCCGATAGCGACGACGGCGCGCCGGGCGGGGACGACACCGGCGCCGACGGCGATACCGACGACACCGCCGAGCTGGCGTGCGACGCCCCGCCAGTGGTCGCGACCACAGCGACCGGCGTCGAGTTCGTGCGGACCCCCGACGCGTGCTTCGACGCCCTGCCCGACTGGCCGTTCGAGGCGCGCTACGTCGAGCTCGACGGCCTGCGCCAGGCCTACGTCGACGAGGGCCCCGCCGACGGGCCCGCGGTGCTGTTGCTGCACGGCCAGCCGTCCTGGTCCTACCTGTACCGCAAAATGATTCCGGTGCTGGCCTCGGCCGGCTTTCGCGTCGTCGCCATGGACCACCTGGGCATGGGGCGGTCGGACAAGCCCACGAGCATCGAGGCCTACAGCTACCTGGGCCACGGCGACCGGCTCGAGCGGTTCATTGCGGCCCTGAACCTCTCGGACATCAACCTGTTCGTCCAGGACTGGGGCAGTCTCATCGGCCTGCGCGTGGCCGGGTTGAACCCCGAGCTGTTCGCGCGCATCGCCGTGGGTGACGGGTCCTTGCCCGTGATTCCCGGCGGCGTGCAGCCGGTTCCGCCGGTGGCCCAGCCCGACGAGGTCGTCGACCTCGAGTCACCGTTCGCCGGGTTTGCCGCCCAGCAACCCCGCTTCTACGACGGCTGCGAACTGCTGCTGCCCGAGGGCGACGGCATCGATTTCGGCGACTGGATGGAATACTCCATGAAGGCGGCCTCGTTTCGCCCATCCGAGGTCGTCGAGGCGCTTACGTGGTTCGACCTTCCCTCGGCCGAGGAAGCCGCCTACGACGCGCCGTACCCGAGCCGGGACTACATGGCGGGTGTTCGGGTGTTTCCCTCTCTCATCAACGACCTGCCCGGGGTCAACGACGCCGCCTGGGAGGGATTGACCGGGTTCGAGCGCCCGTTCCTGACCCTGTGGGCGGCCAACGATCCGGGCAACCTCGGCACGTGCGAAGCCCAGCAGCTCCTCATCGACTCGGTGCCGGGCGCGGCCGGCCTGGCACACGACCGGCTGGACGAGGCGAGCCACTTTCTGCAGGACGACCAGGGGCCGGAGATCGCCCGTCGACTGGCCACCTTCTTCTCGAGCGCCCCGCTCACCAACGCGCCCGAGAACCGTTAGCGGGCCGCGCGCTCGATGCCCGACGCCGGCCGAGGCAGCGTGATCACCTCGACGCGGCGCTCGGGGGCCAGCCAGCGCTCGACCGCGTCGCGAATGCCGGCCACCGTAACTTTGCGATAGCGGTCGAGGTCTTCGTCGAAGAAGTCGGGCCGCCCCGCGTACAGATTGTAGTAATGCAGATACGCGGCCCGGGTGCGCAGGCGCTCGAGAGCCCACACTCGCTGGGCTTCGCGCGCAGTGATGGCCCGAGTGAGGGCAGACTGCCCCTGCCGGCTAAACCGGGCACGGGCCAGTTCCTCCTCCATGATCGCCCTCACCAGGTCCATGTCGGCGTCGTCCCGCAAGTCGACGCGCAGATGCCATTCGCTGCCGCCGCGCGAACTCGCCTGGTAGCTCGACAATCGGTGGGCGAGCTGCTGGTCGAGGATGAGGCGCCGGTACAGCCGACCGGTCCCCCGGCGGGTGAGCATCGAGGACAAAAGCGATAGCCGCGCGTCGTCGTCCGTGAGCGCCGCCGGCGAGTGCCAGACCCAGTGGATGCGTCGCGCCTTGGCGAACGGGTCTTCGATGACGCGCTGGCGCGGACCGTCGAGAGCCGGAGCGACGGGAACGACCCGCTCCGGTCGCCGCGACGCCGGAAACGACCCGAACCACTTGTCGATGAGGGCCCGCGCCTGCGCCGGATCGAAGTCACCGGCAACCAGAAGAGTCGCGTTGGCCGGCGCGTACCACTTCTTGTAGAACTCGATGACCATGTCGACCGAGGCCTGCTCCAGGTCCTCGTGGCGCCCAATCGTGAGGTAACGCCGCGGATGCCCCTCGGGGTACAGAAGCTCGGCGATGGCAAAGCGCTCGCGGCCGTAGGGCTTGTCCTCGTAGTTCTGCCGACGCTCGTTGCGCACGATGTCGCGCTGAGCCTCGAAGCGCTCGGCGGTGAGCCCGGGCAAGAAGTAACCCATTCGGTCGCTCTCGAGCCACAGCGCCAGCTCCAGCTGGTTCGACGGCAGCTGCTCGAAGTACCGGGTGCGGTCGGCATTGGTCGTCGCGTTGGACGCCGAGGCCCCCGCCTCGCGCAGGATCGCGTAGTGGTGCCGCCCGCCGAGGTGCTCGGAGTTCTTGAACACGTGCTCGAACAGGTGAGCAAAGCCGCTTTCGCCCGGCCGTTCGTCGGCGCTGCCGACCCGGTACCAGACATCGACGAACACCAGCGGCACCGAGTTGTCCCGGTGCAAAATCACCTCGATGCCGTTGTCGAGGGTGTAGCGCTCGAAGGGGACGTCGACGATGCCCACTTGCTCGGCGCGGGCCCCCTCGGCCAGCACCAGCGTTACCAAAGCCGCCGTCAACCCGAAGAGCGCGCGCTTCATGCAAATAGAGTAGCGCGAGGCCCCGGCCGGGACCTACGACGCCTCGGGGGAGCCCGCCCCGGTCGTCGGGCCGACGCGTGAAATTGCGAGGGCGCGTGGGGCACCGAGGGGCGCGGGGACACCTGTCCGGTCGGGCCAGGCGCGCCAGGCGTGCGCGCGGCGGCTAGCGGAACCCCCGATCCCGCGGTCGTGAAGCGGCCTTCGGCACATCCGCGAGCCGGCAAATCCCCGGCCGCCGCGAAATTTCTCTCCTCGATAACAGACACGGCCGGGAATTCGGCCATGATGCCCATGCGTTGTGTGGCTGAGCCGCCACGCGCCGAGAGGCCCCGCCCCGCGCCGGCCGCGCCGCGAACGTTCAGGAGACGTCTTTTCATGCATCGACCCACGCCTTTTGCCCTTGCCGCCCTGGCCTTGATCCTGGCTCTGGCACTGGTTCCCGCTCAGGCACTCGCTCAGGAAGCCCCCGGAGCGCCCACCACGGCCGAAGAGGTGAACGAAAGCCAGGCCCGCTCGATCACCCTCGAAACCCTGCTCGACGTGGCCGTCCGCGGCAACCCCACCCTGGCCCGGTCAAACATCGACATCTCCCTGGCGGGCGCCGACATTCTCGCAAGCCTGGGCGTCGACGACTGGACGCTCACCGCTGGCGCCGGCGCGTCGATTTCTCGCTTCGAACCCATCGACGGCCCCTTCACCCAGCAGACCGAGGCCGACTCCGTGAACCTGTCGGCCGGACTCGCCAAACAGTTCGACTTCGGCGGCACGTTTACCGTCAACTGGAGCGGCAGCGCCGACAAGCGGGTGCTGTTGTTCTCGCCAGGCGAGGGAGTCGATCCCTTCTCGAACAACGTCATTAGCTACAACAGTGCCCTGCTCGCGACGCTGACCCAGCCCATCTTGCAGGGCTTCGGCAAAGACATCGCGCGAGTTGAGCAGCGGCGCGCGGAAAACCGCCGCTCGGTGGCCCAGATTCAGGCCCGGATCAACGGCCTGCAAGTCGTGCAGGACCTGACCACCGCGTACTGGGAACTGGCCTACGCCCAGCAGGAGCGCGCCATTCGCCAGAGTTCGGTTGAGCTGGCCAAAGAGCAGCTGCGCCTCACGCGCGCCGCGATTCGCGGCGGCACGGTGGCGCCGACCGAGTCCCTGGCCCTCGAGCAAGCCATCGCGTCGCGCGAAGAGCAGGTCTTGCTCGCCGAGGTCAATACGTCGCGCCGCTCCCTCGAGCTGCGACGCCTGGCCGGCATGGAGGTCGGCCCCGGCGAGATCAATCTGTCGGTCGGCGAGCGGCTCAACGCGCCGGACCGGCCCCTGGACCTCGATCAGCAGCTCCAGCTCGCCGACTCACAAAACCCGACGGTCGCCATCCTGAAAGCCCAGGGCGATGGCGCCAAGATCGACGTCGAGTTCGCCTCCGACGGCATCCGGCCACGCCTCGATGCCACAGCGACCTTCGGTCCCCAGGGCAGCGCCAACACGGCCAGTGACACCGTCGACCAGCTGGTCACCCTCGAAGCCTGGCAAGCGACAGCGCGCCTCGACTACACCCAGGTTCTGGGCAACCGCGGCGCCGAGGGCAACCGCGACCGGGCGCGCGAGAACGTCCGGCGCCTGCGGGTAGACCTGGAAGAAGCCCGGCGCCAGGTCGCCGTGTCCGTGGTCGACGCGGTGAACTCCGTCCGCACGGCGCGCAAGCGCATCGAGGTCTCCGAGACGTCGATTCGCCTGGCCGAGCAAAACATCGAGGTCGAGCAGGCGCGCTTTCAGGCGGGCCGCGCCACCAACTTCGACGTGCTGCAGCGGCAAAACGAGCTCGAGCAGTCCCGGCTGTCGTACGCGCGGGCCGTGGTCGACTACCTGCAGGCGCTTACCCTGCTGGATTCGCTCACCGGCGACCTGCTCAAGCGCCGCGGCGTCGAGGTTCTCGACTCTGTCGAGTAGTCATTCTAGGCTTTGAGGGTGAGCGAGTCCCCGCGCCCCGATGCGCCCGAGCCCCCCGGGCGAGACGACAGCAACGACGATCCGGACTGGATCGACCGGGTCTCGTCCATTGCCGGCGCCCTGGGCTTCAACAAGGTCCGGGTGCGCTGGAAGCTGCAGCGGTTCGTCAACGAGCGCCAGCGCAAGCAGCGGGCCGCCGACAACCGGGCCGAACGCCTGTCGTGGGACCACAAAATCTGCCCCGAATGCGGCGCCATTAACGACCGCACCGACAAGGTCTGCTCCCAGTGCGGCGCGCGCCTGGGCTCGGCCGCCATGCAGAAGCTTCGCCGCCTGGGCATCATTCCCGAAGGCGTGTCGACCAGCGCGGCTTTGGGCGTAGCCATGATGATCGTGTACGCCCGGCTCATTATGGTGGCCGGGGGCGGCATCATCGACATGGACGGCAAGACGCTGATCCTGCACGGCGCCAACTTCAGCGAGCTGGTGCCGTCGCAGCCGTGGCGCGTTCTCACCGCCGTGTTCTTGCATGGCGGCCTGTGGCACCTGGGTTTCAACCTCTACGCCCTCACCATCGTCGGGCCGTACGTCGAGAACGTGTACTCCCGCGGCGCAGCGCTCGTGGCGTTCTTGATTACCGGCGCCGCGGGCAGCGCCGCCGCCCTGGCCCTGGGCGGAGCCTTTAGCGTCGGCGCCTCGGGTGCCGTCATGGGCCTCATCGGCGTTATCGTCGGCGAGTCTCAGCGCTCGGGGACCGAGGCGTCCATCGAGCGCCGCAACGCGATGCTGCGGTGGGTGGTCATCATCACCCTGTTTGGCGTGTTCATCGGCAACGTCGACCACGCCGGCCACTTCGGCGGCCTGATCGCGGGCGCCCTGCTCGGTTACTTCGTCACCCCGCGCATGGTCGTGCGCGCCCCGGCCGCGCTGAGCAAGGCCGCCGTGGCCGTGTCCAGCCTGGCTCTCGCCGGCACCGTCGCCGCCGCCATCGTGCCGGCCGGCAACCATCATGAAACCCTGTGCATCGCCCAGGGCATGCCGGCCGACGATTGCCCGCAGCTCGTCCAAGACTGCCAGCTCATCCGCGACCAGGGCGTCGACTCCGCGGTCGTACCGGCCAACACCCTCGACTGGTGCAGCGCCATCGACCTGCGATAGCGGACTGTCTTTGTGCGAAGCGCCGCTACTTCAGACCGATAAAGCCCATATGCACGCCCGCCGCTCTGCCGTCACGACGGTAGCTAAAGAAGCGGCTGGGATTGCACTCGGTGCACGGCGGTTCGGCGTCGATGTGGTCCGGCTGCACGCCGACCCCCTCGAGAATCGCCCGCTGGGCGACCCGCAGATCGATGTGGTCCTTTTTGGGCCCCGCCACCACCAGGCCGTCCAGGTCACCGAGCTTGGCGCGGAACTCGTCCACCACCTCGGGGCCGACCTCGAAACAGCACGGCGCGATCGACGGGCCAAGCGCCACGCGAATGTCCGCGGCGCGCGCACCGAGCTCGACCATGCGCGCGACCACGTTGCGGGACACGCCGTTGACAGTGCCGCGCCAGCCGGCGTGGCAGGCGCCGCACACCCGGGCCTCCGGGTCGGCGAACACGATGGGGATGCAGTCGGCGGCAAACGCACCGAGCACCGGCCCGACCTCATCGCTCACCAGGCCGTCGAACTCGGGCGGGTCGGGCAGCTCCTCGCCCACGCGCCACACGTCGGTGCCGTGCACGTGCTTGGTGACCGCGAGCCTGGCTGGATCGTAGCCGGCAGCTTCGGCGACCAGGCGCCGGTTTTCCATGACCCGCTCGGTGTCGTCGCCCCACCGGTAGCCCAGGTTGAGCGACCCGCGAGCGCCCTCGGACAAACCGCCGGTGCGCTCGGGAAAGCCGTGGACGAACAGGTCGCTGTCGATCAGCTTCGAGGTGAGGATGCGAATCTCGCCGTCGGCCATGGTCTGGTTCTAGCAGGCGCCGCCCCGGACGCTCCAGTTACTCACCGCTTCCCGAACCGCCGGCCAGGGCGGCCACGGCCGCGGCCATGTCCGCCGGCAGGTCGGTCTCGCACAACACGTCGGCCCCGGTAACCGGGTGAACGAAGCCCAAAACGGCGGCGTGCAGGGCCTGACGGCCCAGATCGGCCGCCAGCTCGGCCAGCTCCGGGTCGCGCGGCTTGCGCGCATAGACCGGGTCGCCGAGCACCGGCGCTCCGCCGTCCGCGCAGTGCACGCGAATCTGGTGGGTTCGGCCGGTCTCCAGCGTGCAGCGGAGCAGCGCCGCCCGATCGCCAAACCGCCGCTCGGTGCGGTAGTGGGTCACCGCCCGCTTGCCGCGGCTGACCTTCGACGAGAACTTCTTTCGCTGCACTGGATGACGGCCGTACAGGGTGTCGAACGTGCCGGTCAGGTCGCGAGGCGCCGGCGCCGTGAGGGCCAGGTACTCGCGGCGCAGATCCTTGCGAGCGAACAGGTCGGCCAGGCCGCGATGGGCCGCATCGTCTTTGCAGGCCACCATGACCCCGCTGGTGAGTCGATCCAGCCGGTGAACGATACCCGGTCGCAGCACTCCGTCGCTGCCCCCCACCCCGGACAGCCCGACGCAGTGAAACATCAGCGCGTTGACGAGCGTGCCCCGCGGATGCCCGGGCGCCGGGTGCACCACCATGCCCGCCGGCTTGTTGACCACGATGAGGTGGTCATCCTCGAACAGCACCTCCAGGGCAATGTCCTCGGGCTCGGCCGCGGGCTCGACCGCCTCGGGCACCACCACATCGACCACGTCGCCCGCTCGCAGCTTGCGCCCGGCCTTCGGGCGCTGCCCGTTGACCAGCACGTCTCCGGCATCGATGAGCTTCTTGAGCTGCGAGCGCGAAAGCTCGAGCTCGGACTCGACCAAAAACTTGTCGAGGCGCACGGGCTCGTCGGCCTCGACGTCGATGCGGTGGCGGCCAGCCGACCCCGCGTCGCGGGCCGCGCTGCCGTCCTCGCCCGAACTCACCAGATCTTCGACTTGACGTGGCCCTTCGACTTCACGAGCACGTCTACGATGGCTCGGTCGTAGATGTTCATCTCGTAAATGTTGGGCGTTACGCGGCTCTGGAACAGCTCGCGCCCCTCGTCGATCTCGTCTTTCATGACCTCGAACAGGGTGTCGTTGCCGATGCCCTCGAGGATCTTGGCCTCGTGGTAGAGGGTGAGGTCCGACGCGATCGCGCGCGCAAGCTGGCGGGCGCGCTTGGGGTTGTCGATCGTGGTTGCCATCGCGGTCAGGATATCACGTCCGCCGCTCGGGCCCGAGATTGCTCCTGTTTCCGGGGCTAGTTACCTGGAACAGGTCACTAGGTCAGCTCGGGATCGGTTTGCGTGCGCGCCTCGCGGTAGCGCGGCAGGTAGGAGCCGAGCACGCCATCGACGTCGAGGTCGAGCATACGCGCGTACTCCACCAGGAACCCCCGCACGTACACCACCGCCGGAAGCCTGCGAAAGTCCTCGTCTTCGATGGCGCGCAGGTACGTCATGCCGATCTTTGTGCGGTCCGAAATGGCCCGCAGCGCCATGCCGCGGGCTTCCCGCACTTCGCGCATGAGCGAGCCGGTGTAGTCGGTGACATCCTCGAGGTCGGGCATGGGGGGCAGCGGTTTTTCGACCACCGGCTCTGACGGCGTCTGCTCGCGCTCGTCGCCCACGGTTGCTTCGATGATGAGATCCGAGGGCCCCGAGTCGGACGTGGCGTGGGACTTGGGCACCCCGCCGGGAAACAGCGCCTGGTCGTAGTTCTTTCGCGCCGCCGCGTCCATCAGCGTCTCGTAGGCTTCGTCGATGCGCAAATGCAGGTCGTCGAGCCGGCGCCGGTTGTAGAGCCCCCCCACGACGAGGGAGTCGCGGGCGTAGATCTCGCGAATGCGGCGGTTGGCCCGGCGAATCTCCTCGTCGGTCGCGGTCGGCTCGATCTCGAGCAAGTCGTAGTAGCTGTCGCCTCCGCGGGCGTGCACGAATTTGTCGTCGTCGATGGCCAGCAGGCGCCGCACCGCCCGCTCGATGCACCGGGCCACGCGCGACTCCGGGTGCTCGAGCAAAAGCGGCCGCCGCCGTCGCACGGCCACGGACACCGCGTCGTCGTATTCGATGTGGCCCATGTAGCCGGCGGGTATGCTCATGCGGCGGCGCACCGCGCGAGCCACGGCCTGGCCGAGCTCCATGTCGGCCTTGGAGCGCACTTCGTTGACGACGAAGTACGGCCGCATAGCGTCGAGCTCTTCGGCGATCCGCTCGGTCATGTCCGAGGCCTTGTCCTCGGCGAACGCCAGCAGGTCGCCGGGCGCGGGAATCCCGCCCTCGTAGCGCCGCAGCTCCTCGCCGGGCATCTCGAGTTCACCGGACACGCCGACTTTGCGCATGCGGCGCACGAACGCCGCTCGCAAAAACCGGTAGGCCCCCTCCACCGAGGTTGGCTCGGGGACGGTCGTCACCACGCCGACGTCGGCGACCAGGAACAGGTCCAGGATGTTGCCGCTGGTGCCCGATGCCAGGTCGAGCACCACGTAGTCGGCCTCGAGCTGGCGCAGCTGCGAAATCAGGCGATTGATCTGCGCCGACTTCGGGTTGGCGGCCCAGGCCGGGTCGCCCTCCCCCGCGATCAATCGCAGGTTGCCAATGGGCGTCTCGACGGCCACGTGCTCGAGGGGCACGCTGCGATTGCCCAGCATGTCGGCGAGGGTTCGATCGGGCCGGGCTACGCCGCAAAACGCGTGCAGGTTCGGCGCGCCGAAAGACGCGTCGACCGCGACCACGTTCTTGCCCAGGGTCGCGAGAAAGATTCCGACATTGGCGGCCAGGAGCGTCTTGCCCGTGCCGCCCTTGCCACCCGCCACCGCGATGATGCGCGGCTCTGTTTGTTGCTCTCGGCTGCTCACGCGCGGCCAGCCTACTACAGCCCGCTCAGCGCTGCGGCCACCTCGGCGATCTCGTCGCGGTCGTCCGCCCGGCCCCTGTCACCAACGGACAGAGTGCGCACGTCGAGCAGCACTCGACCGTCGGCGATTCGAGCGATAATCGGCACCTCGCGGGCCCGCAGCTTGCGGTCGATGGCGTTCGCGCTGCAGCCGGGCTGAGACGGGTCGCGCGGCTCCAGCGCGACGCAGACCGACGGCAGCGCCGCCGAGGGCATGGCGCCGCCGCCCACCGCCGAGTCGACGTTCTCCACGGCAACGGCCAGCCAGTGGTCGGCGGGCCGGTCGCCCAGCGCCTCCACCAGGCGCTCGGCGCGCCGGCGAAGTTCGGCCCGGTCGGTCGTGAGCATTGCCACCGCCGGCAGGTCGCGGGCGTGCCGGCCGTCGCGGTAGACGGCCAGCGTGGCCTCGAGCGCCGCCATGCAGGTCTTGTCGGGCCGAAGGGCGCGCATGAGGGGATGCGTGCGCGCGCGCTCGACGGCGTCGGCGCGCCCCACCAAAATGCCCGCCTGGGGCCCTCCCAGCAGCTTGTCGCCGGAGAACGCGGCCAGGTCCACCCCGGTGGCGACGACCTCAGCAACCGTTGGTTCCGGAGGCATATGCGCCCGGGCCATGAGCGCGCGATCGAGGAGCGCCCCGGAGCCCAGGTCGATCATCGTGGGAACCCCGACCTCGCGGCCGAGGTCGACCAGCTCTGCCAGGGACACTTCGGCGGTAAAGCCAACCACGTCGAAGTTCGACCGGTGGACCTTGAGCAGCAGCGCCGTGTCGTCGTCGACGGCGGCCCGGTAGTCCCGGGCGTGAGTCTTGTTGGTGGTGCCCACTTCCACCAGGCGGGCGCCGGACAGCTCCATCACTTCCGGCACCCGGAACGAGCCACCAATTTCGATGAGCTCGCCTCGCGACACCACCACCGACCTGCCCCGCGCCAGCGACGCCAGGCCGAGCATGACCGCGCCGGCGCAGTTGTTGACCACCACGGCGTCCTCGGCCCCGGTGAGGGCGCGCAACAGCTCGACCGGATGCCCGTGTCGCGAGCCGCGACGCCGGTCGTCCAGGTCGTACTCCAGGTTGCTGTAGCCGCGCGCGACCTCGGCCACGCGAGCGATCGCCTCGGGAGCCCACGGCGCCCGGCCCAGATTGGTGTGCAGGACCACGCCGGTCGCGTTGATCACCCGGCGCAGGGACGGTCGCACGGCCTCCGCCGCGCGCCGCGCGATCTCGTCCGCGCCAATCTCGATCGCGCTGGCGGCGCCGGTCGAGCTCGCGGTCTGCCAGGTACCCGCGACGATCGCCTGGCGTCGGGCCTCGATGGCGTCGCGAACCGCGCCAACGATGGCCCAGCGCGGCAGCCCGAGGGCCGCGACGTCGGCGCGCGCGAGCACCTTGTCTACCTTGGGCAGGCTCCGCAGTAGCTGCTGCTGGTCCGAACTCACGGTTCGAGGCTACGACGCCCCGGCATTGGGGCCAAGCAAGCCGCCGAGTCCGGCCGGTTTTCGCCGCTGGCCAGGGCAAAAAGGCGGTAGCCTCGGAAGCGGCGAACGACGGCGAAAAGCCGTCTCGGCACGGCGACAACCGCATGGATATCCTCGCGTTATCGAACCTTCTGGCCGCCCTGGTCATCGCGGCCATCGGCGTGTCGGCGCTGCTTCGCGACCGCACCCGGCGCACGTACACGACCTTCGCCTCGTTCGCGTTCGTCGTGGCCCTTTGGTACCTGCTCAAGTTCGTCGCCGGCATGCTCGCCAGCGAGATCTTTTCCTGGCTCGCGCTTTGGACCGCCGCCACGATTCCACCGACCGCCCTGCGGTTCTTTCGCCACTTCGTCGCCGAGCCCGCCCTCGGCGGCAAGCCGCGCCCGCCGCGAGTGACCCTGGTGTGGACCATGCTCGCGTACATCGCGCTGCTGTACTCGGGCGCCATCATGCTCACTGGCGGGTCGCCGCCGCACAAGAATCTGTGGTTTCAGCTGCCGCTGGGCGCCTACGTCTTCCTGGGCCTGTTCCGGTGCATCTACGACCTGTTCGCCGCCTATCGCGAAACCGTCACCCGGGTCGAAAAGACGCGCATTCGCTACCTCATGGTCGGCGGGGCCGTGGCGATCACGCTCACCCTGACCGACTACCTCGACCGCTTCGACATCGCGTGGCCGACCCTCGGCAACGTCCTCACGATCCTGTACCTGTACTTTCTGTCGCAGACGCTGTTTCGCTACCGCCTGCTCGACCTCAACGAGCTGGTCGGCAAGATGGTCGTGCTCGGCACCCTGGTGGTCCTGCTGTCGGCCGTGTACGGCATGTTGCTCACCTGGGTGGGCGGAGGCCAGGAGGGCCTCTTCATCCTCAACACGCTGGTGGCGAGCTTCGTCATCCTCATCTTGTTCGAGCCGGTGCGCACGCGGCTCGAAAACACCATGAACCGATGGCTCGTGCGCCAGCGCTACGAGCTCCGCGGGCGGGTCGACTCGCTGCGCCGCGAGCTCGTCAACGTGGTCGACATTCACGAGATGGGCCGGCGCATCTTGTCGGCCCTGGAAGACTCGCGTCGGGTAACCCACGCGTCGGTTTACCTGCTCGACTCCGAGGGCGCCGGCTACGACCTTGTCGATCACTACGGTCCCGTGCCGACCGAGCGAGTCGAAACGGCGGGCAGCCGGGTATTTCTCGACCGCCTGCGCGAGGGCCACATCAGCCTCGAGGTCCTCAAGCGGGAGCTCGAAACCCTGGAGGCCAGCGGCGACAAACAACACAAAACCGCGCTCGAGTCACTCGACGCGGTGGCCCGAACCCTCGTCGCCCTCAAGTCGTCGCTCGTGGTGCCCATGTTCGGCTCGGAGGAAACCGAGCAGGGGCCATGGCTGCTCGGCATCCTGGCGGTGCGCGACGACCGCCTCGACTCGGCCTTTTCCTACGACGACATCGACCTGTTCTCGCAGCTCGCCGCTCAGGCGGCGCTCACGGTGGAAAACACCCAGGCCTTTGAGCGAATGCAGGACCGCGACCGACTCGCGGCCATCGGCGAGATGGCCGCCGGTCTCGCCCACGAAATCCGCAACCCGCTGGGCGCCATCAAGGGCGCGGCCCAGCTGCTGGTGGGCCCCGATGGCAAACCGACCGTGAGTGCCGACTCCACCGAGTTCCTGGAGATCATCGTTCAGGAGGTGAACCGCCTCAACAAAGTGGTGACCCAGTTCCTCGACTACGCCAGGCCCGGCCGCGGCAACCAGGGCGACTACGTCGAAATTGACCTCAACGATGTCGTGAGCAAGACCCTGCCCCTGCTCGAAAACGACGCCGCCGCTGCCGGAGTCAGCATCGAAGCCAAGCTCGACGACCTGCTGCCCCCGGTGATGGGCGACCCGGAGCAGCTGCGCCAGGTGTTCCTGAACCTGGGGCTCAACGCCCTGCAGGCCATGAACGGCACGACCGGCCGACTCGAGATCATCTCCACCCGGCGCCGCCGGTCGTCGCTCGGCTACGGCGTATTTGCCGAGGTTCGCTTTCGCGACAGCGGCCCGGGCATCGAACGCTCGGAGCTTTCGAACCTGTTCATCCCGTTTTACACGACCAAGCAAAAGGGTACGGGGCTCGGCCTCCCGATTTCGCAGCGTATCGTCACCCAGCACGGCGGCACCATCGAAGTGCGTTCGCGCTGGGGCCACGGGTCGACGTTTTCTGTGTTCATTCCGGCGCTCGGCCCGTCCCTGGCGCCCGACGCCGAGCCGCCGCGACGACCGCGGGACTCGGGGGCCGCCACCATCACCCAGCCGATCTCCGGCTTTCGCGGGACCCAGCGCAACTCGAGCCAGGTCGACGCCGAGTCGGGCGCCGAAAGCGCCAGCCCCGCGACCGATGAGGTACAGTCGCCGCGATGACTGGTGGTGCGCGCATCCTCATCGCCGACGACGAGCCGAACCTGCGGCGCGTTCTATCGGCGATCCTGCAGCGCGACGGCTACGACGTGCTCGTGGCCGAGGACGGGGACCAGGCGCTCAGCCTGGTCGAGTCGACCATCGACGTCATCATTACCGACCTCAAGATGCCGGGCACCGACGGCATGCGCGTGCTCGAGGAAGTCACCCGCCGGGAACCGGGCATTCCGGTCATCATGATCACGGCCTTTGGCAGCGTCGACAACGCCGTCACCGCGGTCAAGAGCGGCGCCTTCGACTACATCGAAAAGCCGTTCGAGCAGGAGCAAATCCGACAGATCGTCGACAAGGCGGTCAAGCAGCGGGCCGCCAACCAGGCGGCGCCGCAGCAGGCGGCCGACCGGGACGACGCGCCGGCCCCCGGCCGATTCGGGCTCGTCGGCACCAGCGCCGGCATGGAAGCGATCTACGGCGTGATCGAAAAGGTCGCCGACACGCCGTCGACGGTGCTCATCACCGGCGAGTCGGGCACGGGCAAAGAGCTCGTCGCCAAGGCCCTGCACGAGCAGTCGTCCCGGCGCGACAATGCCTTCATCAAGATCAACTGCGCCGCCATTCCCAAGAACCTGATGGAATCGGAGCTCTTCGGCTACGAAAAGGGCGCGTTCACCGGCGCGACGTCGTCCAAGCCGGGGCGCTTCGAGCTGGCCGACGGCGGAACCCTGTTCCTCGACGAGATCGGCGAGATTCCCGTCGAGATGCAGGTCAAGCTGCTGCGGGCCATTCAAGAGTCCGAGTTCGAGCGCGTCGGCGGCATCAAGACCCTCAAGGTCGACGTTCGCCTCATCACGGCGACCAACCGGGACCTCGAGCACGAGGTCAAAGAGGGCAATTTCCGCGAGGACCTCTTCTACCGGCTCAACGTGGTCCCCCTGCGCATTCCGCCCCTGCGCGAGCGCGCCGGCGACGTGCCGCTGCTCGTGACCCACATCATCGAGCGCTTCAATGAGCGCCTCAATAAGTCGGTGGAACGCGTCGAGGACGAGGCGCTCGAGGTGCTGTGCCGCTACGCCTGGCCGGGCAACATTCGCGAGCTCGAAAACGTGCTCGAGCGCATCATGCTGTTTTCGAGCGACGACACCCTGGGGGCAGGTGACCTGCCGCCCGAGGTGCGCGACGGCAACCCGGCGCCCGCCGAAGCCGCGCCGGCGCGCGAGCGCCAGGCCTCGAGCGGCGACGCGATCTCGGTGGGCGAGGAGACGTCGCTCAAGGACATCGTTCGGGCCGAGACCAGCCGGGTCGAGCGTGAACTCATCGCCCGAGCCCTGGAAGAGACCGGCGGGAACGTGACCCAGGCGGCCAAGCTGCTCAAGATCAGCCGCAAAAGCCTGCAAATGAAGATGAAAGAGTTCGGCCTGCGCGATCGCGAAGCCGGCAGCTAGTCTATTATCGCGGCGATTCCGTGCCCGCTTCGACCCGCATCTTGGTGTGCGGCGCCGCCCTGGCCCTCGCCACCTCGGCCCCCGCTCGAGCCAACCCCATCACCGCGCCCACCGCCGACCCGGCGATGATCGCGTCGTCGCTCGACGACGACAATCCCTTCGACCTGCACCTCTCGGTCGGCTGGGAGTTCAAAAGCAAGCGGTCCAAGATACGCCGCGAAGCCGCGGGCCAGGCAAGCGACGTGCCCGGCGCTCTGGCGGTAGTTCCCGACCTCGAGTTCCAGGGCAGTCGTCACCTCATCACGCCGCGGGTCGCCATTGGCCTCGGGCCCGACATCGAGCTGTCGGCCGCCTTGCCGATCACGCTGACCGAAGACTACGACCTGCTCATCGACGCATCGGCGACCCGGTCGCCGACCCTCGACGATGGGTTGCTGCCGACCACCGGCTTCGACACCCGCGACCCGGACGGCCCGGGCTTTTCCGATCCCAACGACCGCACCATCTTCAACGGCGTGGAGCGCTCGGGCCTCGACCAGATTCACCTGGGCGCCGCCTGGGCGCCGTTCAACCAGCTGCGCGACCCCACCAAGCCAACCTGGAAGGTCGGCGCGACCGTGCTGCTCAGCCTGGGCAACGAGCGCATCTTCGTGCGGGCCAACCCCGAGCGCGAAACCGGCGTGGGCAGCGGCCTCAACGAAATCCGCCTGTGGACCTCGGTGGCAAAGCGCGTCGGCAACTTCGAACCGTTCGTCATGTTCTGGTGGCAGGCCCCCATCTCGACGACGAGCGACTCGCAGTTCATCGAGGTTGGTTTTGGGGCCGAGCGCGAGCAAGCTCAGCAGCACGCCGGCACGCGGTTTGGCGTCGAGGGCGTGTTCTACGAAGACGTTAAGCAACAGCAGCGCGTCGGCCTCGAGCTGTCGGCGCTGGTCGAAACCAACTTCGATGGCCGCGCCTACACGGAAATGTGGGAGGTGTTTGCCTTTGCCGGCGATGCGGCCTTCGACGACGCCAACATGGTGCTCGACGCCGACCCGGTGGCCAACGGCCTGCAGGCGCTCAACCATCCCGGCGTCACCAACGTCGAGAACTACCTGACGCTCGCCGGTCGCGCGTCGGTCACCGCTCGCATTGGCGAGTTCGTCCAGTTCGCGGTCAACTTCGAGCTCGAGCACGACACCGACCACATCATTTCGTTCGCCGATGCGGGCATCGACCTGCCAACGTGCGGCGGAACGCTCACCACCAACTGCGAAGACGAAGACAACGTGACGGTTGATCCGGGGACGAGCGAGGTCAATCCGTACCAGGTGGGACTCGGTGACAACAGCCCGGCCATTGATGTGGTGGGCAATCGATATCGGGTTGAGGACAGCGTCGATTTCAATATCGGCGCTTCGGCGATGTTCTTGTTTTAGGCTTTCGGCTTTCGGCTTCGGCTTCGACGGGGGCGCGTGACTGACGAACGGGGCTACGCGATGGGGGCTGGCCGTGCTCAGGCATACGGTCCGCTGATCGCCGGCGTGTTGCGCAGGGCTCCGTGCCGAGCATGAACTCCCTCCCGTGCGGTCCGAACTGCGCGCGGCCAGCCCCCATCGTCTCCGCCCCTCGGCTTGGGCTTGCGGTGTGCTCGGCGTCGGGCGGGGGGATGGGAGGGTTACTGTCGGTGCCGGCCCGTAGGCCGGCAGTTTGTTGTCTAGTTGTCGCGCCTGCGGAGGGCATCGAGCGAGCCGTGGGCATCGGGTGCGGTGGGCGGCCGTCGTCGCGCCTGCCGAGGGCGTCGGGCGAGCCTTGTGCACCGGGTGGGCGGGTCGAGTGGTTTGTGCGGGCTGTGGCGATGGCGGCTGCCGGACGACGTGGGGGTGGTGAACGATGTCAGTATCGGTGGGTTGTTTGCGGAACGGCGGTTCGGGTAACTGTTCGATGCATGGGGGCTCGAGGGGTGGTGATCTTTGCGATGGTCTGGGGGGCCGGATGCGGGGCTGAGTTGGCGGGCGCGGATTCGGGCGGGGTTGCGGATGCCGGGGTGGATGCTTCGGGGGCGGTGGACGCCGGGGCGGTGGATGCGAGTGCGCCGGAGGCTCCGCGGCCCGACGGTGGCTCGACGAGTCCGGCGCGTCTTTGCAACGGCCACGCCGCTCTGTGCGACCGGCCGTACGACCGCGTCGCCTACGCCGCGACCCACAATGCCCATGCCAGCACGTCCCGGGGCTTTTCCATCTTCAACGCCAATCAAGAACGCACCCTGACCGAGCAGCTCGAGGCCGGTGTGCGCGCCATGCTGATCGACGTCCACGACGACGGCGGAGTGCCGCACCTGTGCCACGGCCCGTGCTTTCTCGGCAAGCTTCTCCACACCGACGGTCTGCAAGAGCTCCGGGCCTTTCTCGATAGCGCGCCGAACGAAGTCCTGACGCTCATCTACGAGGACAGAGTCCCCGTAGACGCCATCGTTGCCGACTTCGAGGCAACCGGGTTCGACGAACTGGTCTACCGGCACGCCCCCGGAACCCCCTGGCCCACCCTCGGCGAGATGATCGACGCGAACACGCGGGTCGTGGTAACCGCCGAGCAGGGGCGCCCGCCGCCGGACTGGTTCCACCACGTGTGGGAGGTGGCCTGGGACACGCCGTACAGTTACCGGAGCGCCAGCGAGTTCACCTGCGCACCAAACCGCGGCACGGTCGGCAACGACCTGTTCCTGGTCAACCACTGGGTCAACACCGACGTGGGACTGCCTTCGCGCAGCAACGCCGAGCAGGTCAATCAATACGAACCGCTGCTCGCGCGCGCCATGGAGTGCTGGGAGGCAGCCGACCAGCTGCCCAACTTCATCGCCGTGGACTTCGCCGAAACCGGAGACCTGATTCGCGTGATCGATACCCTCAACGGGTTCGAACCGAGCCCGTCGTCAGTCGGAGGTTCTCTGGAGAGACAGCGCTAGCTGGTAGAGCTGGCGTTTGGGCTTTCCGGTCTTGACGACTAGGCGGGCGGCGACGTCGCGGGGACCGAGCCCCTTGGCGAGCAGCGCGCGCACTTCCGCGTCGAGGTCGACCACGGGCTCGGCGCCGAGCCCGGCGCCCTCGACGACCAGGCAGCACTCGCCCCGGGGCGGCGCATCGCGGTAGCGGTCGCGCAGGTCGCCGGCTGCCCCGCGCACGTACTCTTCGTGAAGTTTGGTCAGCTCGCGGGCAAGCACGACGTTGCGGTCGTCGCCGAAGGCCGCCGCCAGGTCGGCCAGACAGTCGGCCACCCGCTTGGGCGACTCGTACAGCACCAGGGTGGCCCGCTCGCCGCGCAGTTCGCCAAACAGCTGCTGCCGCGGCCCGGGGTCCCGCGGCGGAAAGCCGAGGAACAGAAATCGCTCCGTCGCGAGCCCGCTGCCCACCACGGCCGCCAGCGCGGCGGAGGGCCCGGGAATTACCTCGACGCGCACCTGCGCGGCCACCGCCGCGGCCACCAAACGAGCTCCCGGATCCGACACGCCCGGCATGCCGGCCTCGCTGATCACCGCCACGCTGGCGCCGGCCGCCATCTGCGCGACGAGCTCTTCGGAGCGCGCCGCCTCGTTGCCCTCGAAGTAGCTCACCACCCGCTTGCCGGCGATGGCGAAGTGCTTGAGCAGTCGGTCCGCCGTGCGGGTGTCCTCGGCCGCAACCACGTCGACCTCGCCGAGAATGCGCACCGCTCGGTACGTCATGTCCTCGAGATTGCCGATCGGCGTGCCGACGACGTACAGGCGCCCCGGGCCGTCGTTCACCAAGCGCTAGTCCCCGCCGAGAGCGCTGATATCGACGGCGCCGCCGAACTCTTTTTCGAGGTGCGCGCGCAGCTTGCCGAGCAGTCGCTTTTCGATCTGCCGGGCGCGCTCGCGACTGATTCCGTACTGATTGCCGATTTCCTGCAGGGTCATCGGCGTGTCGGTGAGCAGCCGACCGCGAAAGATGGTTTCTTCGCGCCCCTCGAGTCCCTCGCCGAAGGCCTCGAGCTTTTCCGACAGCATCGACTGGAACTGCGACTTCTCGGCGATCCGGTCGGGTTGGTCGGCGACCTCGGTGCCGAGCATGTCCATGCGCGTGCGAGTGCCGTCTTCGTCGCCCGCCACGGGCGCGTCCAGGGACGCATCCGGCGCCGACAGGCGCTTTTGCATCTCGACCACGTCCTTTTCGCTCACGTCGAGGCGCTCTGCGAGCAGCTTGGGCTCGGCGTCGAACCCCAGCTGTTCGAGCTTTTCGCTTTCTTTGCGCAGGTTGAAAAACAGCTTGCGCTGCGCCTGGGTGGTGCCGATTTTGACCAGGCGCCAGTTGTTGAGAATGAACTTGAGAATGTACGCGCGAATCCACCAGGCCGCGTAGGACGACAGCTTGACCCCGCGCTCGGGGTCGTACTTTTTGACCGCGTGCAGAAGCCCGATGTTGCCCTCCTGCACGAGGTCCAGGATGTTGCGATACGCGCGCCGATACTCGTACGCGATCTTGACGACCAGTCGCAGGTTCGCCTGAATCAGCTGCCGCGCCAGATCCGGGTCCCCGGTCTCCACGAACTGCGTCGCGATCTCGCGCTCGCGCTCGCGGCTGAGAACCTCGTAGTGACGGATCTCGCTCATGTACGCCTGCATCGGGTCGTACTTGGCGACCGAGCGCCCGCCTGCCGCCCGAGGCCGGCCGCGCGGCTTCGCCCCGGCCGCCGGGTCGTCGAGGCCGAGGTCACCGTCGACGTCGACGAGGGCAACCCCCGCCTCACCGCCGGCAGCTTCAATATCGCCGTCGAGGCCGCCGTCTAGCTCGTCGTCCGACTCGTCGGCGTCCTCATCGGGAATGCCGTCGAGCACCTCGACTTCGTCGCTAGACTCGCTGCTCTGCTTTTTGCCGGTCGACCTGGCCATCGCCACCCCTCACTGTAGGCAAACAAGCACCGTCGTGCCACCCACAGCGGTAGCGAGCGGCGGCCGGCCGAAAAACCCGGCTCAGCGGCGGCCGTTGCCCAGATTCGCCCCGGCGTCGGTTTGCTCGTCGCCGGACCAGTCGCCCGCCAAAATGTCGCCGGCGCCCACGGCCTCGGCCTCCTCGAGGACCTCGAAGTCGTCGTCGGCCACCCATTTGGCCTCCTCGCCGACCCGGGTGTCCTCGTCGAAGGACTGCGCGTCGGCCTTCGATTTGGCCCGGCTCTTTCCCTTGGTCTTGGCCTTGGTCTTGGTGGAGGCTGTCTTGCTGCCCCCGGTCGCCGTCTTGGCCCGGGCTGGGGCGGTCGGCACCGGTGGGCTCAGGGGCTTGTTGAGCGCCGCGCCCACGTCGGCGGCGTCCGCGTCGCCCAGCGAGCGTGCGGCCGCTTGCTGGCCACACGACCACAGAACGCGGATCGGCAGATGCGTGCTCAGGTCTTCGACGCCCAGAGTGTCGACAATGAGCTGGGGGTTGAGCGCGTTGGCCGCGAGGCCGGCGCTGAGCATCTTGGCCTTCAGCGGCGGCGGCAGATGCGTGGCCAGCACGTCCGGCGTCGCGTGGGCGAGCACGTCGTCGGCGGTCACGCATTCGTTGGCGAGTCCGCTTTCGAGCACCACCTGCAAAAAGCGGCGGCGGGCGTCGCCGACTCCGTTGCCGCCTTCGCTCGCCTCGGCCAGACCGGCGCGCTTGGCAACCGACTCGACCGACTCCCACAGCACCGGGTGGGGCACGTGCGCCGACAACAGCGCCGGCGTGAGGGTCTCGAGAATCACCTTCGGCGTCATGGAGCCGCTCGACAGCGCGGCCTGCAACACCTTACTCATCAAGTCAGCCGGAAGACTCTCGGCGAGCACGTCGGGGGTCGCGTGTTTGGTGACGTCGTCCGCCTCCATGATCGACTCGCCCAACGCGGCAGTAACAATGTCCGTGAACCAGGTCTGTCGTCCCTTGCTCGCCATTCGCTGTTCCTCCGTCGCGGTTGCCCCCCGCGACAACACGATATCACGCCGACCTTCCGGATTCGGTCGGCGATTCCTCGGCGGTCGTCCGTCGACCGGGGCGGCGTCGTGCGGTCGACGCGCTAGTCGATCGCGATCGGCAAACGGCGCTGCCCCCAACCGCCCGGCGCGTCGTCGAACCGACCGGGTAGCGGCGCGCCGCACGAAGAACACGCACCGCGCACCACACCAAACTCACCGATGCGGTACCAATCGCGCTCGATGACTCGAGCCGAGCAGGCCCCACAATAGGTGCTCTGGCCAGCCGGGTCGCTCACGTTGCCCGTGTAGACGTAGCGCAGCCCGGTTTCGAGCGCCTGTCGCCTGGCCCGCGACAGGGTCTGCGCCGGCGTGCGAGCAACGTCTCGCATCTTGAAGTCGGGGTGAAACGCCGAGAAGTGCAGCGGCACGTCGGGGCCTACACGGTCATAGATCCACCGACAGAGATTGGCCACCTCGGCCTCGGAGTCGTTGTGCCCCGGTATCAGGAGCGTCGTAAGTTCAACCCAAACGTCGGTTTCGGTGGCCAGGTATTCGATGGTGTCCAGCACCGGCTGCAGGCGGGCGTACGTAAGCTTGTAGTAGAAGTCGTCGGTAAGGGCCTTCAGGTCGACGTTGACCGCATCCATCGGGGCAAAGAACTCGGCGCGCGCCAACTCCGTGATGTAGCCCGCGGTCACCGCCACGCTGGCCACGCCGCGCTCTCGGCAGGCGTGGGCGGTGTCGATGGCGTACTCGGCAAAGATGACCGGGTCGTTGTACGTGAACGCCACCGACCGACACCCGCGCGCCGCCGCGGCGTCGGCAATGGCCCGCGGCCCCGCGTCCGACTGCAGCCGGTCGAACTCGCGCGCCTTCGAGATGTCGTGGTTCTGGCAGAACTTGCAGCCCAGGTTGCAGCCGGCGGTGCCGAACGAAAGCACGCTCGTTCCCGGGTAGAAGTGGTTGAGCGGCTTCTTTTCGATGGGGTCGATGCAAAACCCCGACGATCGCCCGTAGGTCGTCAGGACCAGCTGCCCGCCCTGGTTCTGTCGAACGAAACAAAACGCACGCTGGCCGTCGCCAAGCCTGCAGTGGCGCGGACACAGCCGACACTCGATGCGCCCGTCGTCAAGGCCGCGCCAGTAGCGCGCGACGTACGGGGCCGGTGTCGAGGACGAAGTCATTCCAAATCGTAGAGCAGAAAGTGCGCGCGCAGCGGGCCGTTGTTGATGGGCTTGCGGACCCGCGCCCGGCGGCCGAGCACCGACTCGAACTCCGGGTGACCGACCAAAAACGCGGCTCGCCAGCCGCGCCACGCGTCGAGCCACCGGGTCATTCGGTCGTATAGCGCGACGATGTCGTCGGCGCTGCCGCCGATGCGCTCGCCGTAGGGCGGATTGCTCACGATGAGACCAGGCGTTTTGGGGTCGGCGCCAAAGGCCCGCGTGACCAGGTCGGGAGTTACATCGAACGCATCCTTTGCGCGCAGCCGCAGGTCGTCGGCCACACCGGCGCCGATCGCGTTTTGTCGCGCAATCGCCAACGTGCGCTGGTCGACATCGCTGGCCCAGATCCGGGGCTCCGTATCGGCAAAGAGAGCCTCCGGCTCCGCCTCTGAACGGCCGAATGCCGGCAGGCGCTCGAGGGCGAGGCGGCGGCCATCGCTGGCGGCCGGGGCGGCGCGGGCCATCAGCGCGGCCTCGATGGCAATGGTGCCCGAGCCGGCCATCGGGTCGACGAGAATCTCGGACCGCGCGTCGTAGCGGGCCAGCATGAGCAGCGTGGCCGCGAGGTTTTCCCGCAGCGGCGCGGCGCCACCGCGGGCTCGATACCCGCGCACGTGCATGGCGCGCCCGGCCAGGTCGACCGAGACCGACACCGCGTCGTCGTGCATTCGCACCCGAAAAACGATGTCCGGGTGTTCGGCGTCGACCTTCAGGCTCATCGCGCGGGTCGCGGCCGCGTCGACAATCGCGTTCTTCACGGCGCCCACCACCTGCCGGGGGCCCGCGGCAAACTCGTCCACGTTGCGGGCCACCACGGAAAACGTCGCGCCGTCCCAGCGCCACCCGCGGTCGTCCGCGGCCATCGCGTCGACGAGTTCGTCGTAGAGGGGCTCGAGACGACCGGCCCTCGTTTCGAACAGGTCCCACAGCACGCGCGAGCAGGTGCGGTGATAGGTCGCCGCCACCCGCGCGACTCTCTCGTCGAATGGATACAGAAGCTGTCCGGTCCCGAGCTTGCGCGGCTGCGGCAGCCGAATGCCGTCGGTGGCGCGACGGACCAGGCGCGACAGCTCGCCGGCCATGACCTTGTTGGTCTCGGGCGCGCCGACCAGCCGCAGCCGGTTCACGGCGACCTCGTGGGGCTCGCCGGCGCCGGCGCCGGCGCCGGGTGGAGGGCTAGCCATTGAGCGCCCGCAAGAATCCCGAGTCGGCGAAGAATGTCTTTTTCACGTACCAGCCCTTGTTGGTGGTGTTCGCCCCGCCCTTGGGGCGCTTGTGCAGCGCGCGCCGGTACAAGCGTCGAATGCCCGGCTCGCACTCCTGGTAGTACCAGGAAAGCACGGGCGAGTCCGCCGCGTCGGCGACCCGGGCAATCCACAAAACCCGCTCGAGCTTTGCCAGCGGCGACGCGTTTTCCATCGACACCGCCGGATCTTCTTTCACCCGCCAAAAGCCACTCGGGTCGCGCACCACCGGAACCGTCTTGATCTCCACCTCACCCCGCCAGTCCGGTTCCGACCAGCCGCGTTCGGGCACCCCGAGGCGGGCGGCGATTTCCGAACCAAAGGCGCCCTTGTTGCGCCCCTGCCCGCCCAGCCGCGCCCCGACGAGCCGGTCGGCGTTGGCCAACAACTCCTCGAGGGTTTCGGGCTCGTGGGCGGGCGCCGGCGGCGCAACGGCGTCCGGGATGGGTCGGGGCCACCGCGCGCTGGCGGGCCAGCGGCCCGGCCCCGCCGCCATGAGCACCAGGCGCCCTCCGAGCACGACCGGGACCGGCTGCAGCGGCGGTCCCAGCAGATCGCCCTCGGCTTCGGCGCGGGCCCCCAGCGCCCACAGGTCCGCGCGCAGCTGGCCGACGTCGCGGCGCCCCGCCGGCAGCTCGACGCCCTCGGCAATGCAGTCGAGGTCATCGCGGCGGGCGCCGTTGAGAAACCCCACCAGGTCCAGCTCGTGGTGGCCCACCAGCTCCTGGCGCACCGCGGCGGCCGGGCCGTACGGAGGCGGTGCCGGGGCCCCGGGGCCAGCCGGGCGATCCCGGCGCAGCCAGGCGACGAGCCGGTCGCGGTCGAGCTGGTCGGCGAACCAGCCGACGGCGTTGCGGACTTGCGAACGGGGCATCGTCGCCCCGACACTACTCCCATGACGGGCCGATTGGCGAAACTGGCGCTGCTACTGACCCTCGCGGCGGCCGCCGCCGCTTGCTCCAAGGGCGACGAGCCGGAGGTTCCGGCCGCGGCCGAACCCGAGGCCGTGGCCGGATCCGAGACCGTGGCCGGATCCGAGACCGTGGCCGGCTCCGAGACCGCAGCCGAACCCGAGACCGGATCCGAACCCGAGGCCGCGGCCGAACCCGAACCCGAGGCCGACCCCGAACCCGCGACCGAACCCGAGGCCGAACCCGAACCCGAGGCCGAGACCGAACCCGATACCGAGGCCGAACCTGAACCCGCGGCCGAACCCGATACCAAGGCCGAGGCCGCCCCGGCCGGCAAGCCCAAGGCGAAGGACAAGCCCAAAGCGGCGGACACCAAGACGCCGCCCAAAGATCCCCCGCCGGCAACCGCGCAAAAGCGGGGGCCGCCCAAGGACCTCCAGGTTCTGCCCAAGTCGTGGCCGCGCAAGAAGGTCGTCGAGGTCATGAAAACCTACGAGCGTGCCCTGGGGGTCAAGTGCGAGTTCTGCCACGTCAAGGACGACTACGCGGCCGACACCGAGCACAAGACCGAGGCGCGGGCCATGATGCGGATGACTCGCGGCATGAACGCGGGCTACTTCGGCGGCAAGCCCAAGGTCACCTGCGGCACCTGCCACCGCGGTCACGAATATCCGCCCGACGGCAACTAGCTGAAACTTCGACGAATCTCAGAAAAGCAAGAATCCGCGCAACCACCGGGCCCCGGCAGCGATACCGGGGACGTGCTCAAGGCAATCAACACCGCCGCCCCGGCCCGGCCGACCGCGACCCCGGCGCCCGCCACCAGCGCGCGCACGCGGGGATTTGCTCCCATCACCCGCGAGCAGCCGCGGCTCGACGTCGAGGCGACTGGACCGCTGGCGACGCCGCGCGCGCCCGGCACCGCTGAACCCGGCGCCGCCGAGCGCCAGCTCACGAACGCGCTCGAGCGCAAGCAGCACATCGAGCGCGCGTTCGACCGAGCGATGCGGCGCAAGGACGCAAGCCCGGAGGAGCTGCTGCGCCTGCAGATGCAGGTCAACGAATATTCGCTTCAGCTCGACACCGCGAGCCGGCTGGTCGAACGCCTGACCTCGGCCGTGAAACAGACCATGAACACCCAGGTTTGACCGCCCCGCGGGCGGGTCGCGCTTACGACGCGACCGCGGTTGGGGTCGGCTCCTCTTCGAGGGCAAGCTGCGGCACCGCGGCAGCCCCCGCGACCTTCTTGGGCTTTCGCCCGCGTCGCTTTTTGGGCTTGGCAGCCGGTGGGTCGTCCAGCGAGATCGAGTCCAGCGCCGCGCTGAGCTCGTCGTTGCCCGTCGCGAACACCTTGGCGTATCGGTACGCTAGGCGCGCGTGCTCGCGCAGGGCCCGCTGCTCGCCGCGCAGGGCCTCGGCGGCGCGCTCGAGGGCCGCTCGCGCGCGCTCGACGCTGTCGGCCGCCGCCGTCACACCGCTCGCCGCTTCCTCCAGCGTGTCGGCGTCGACGTCGGGAAAGCGAACCTCGGCGAGCTGGCCGCGAAAGAGCTCGATGAGCGCCTCTACCGACGACGCGATGCTCGACGCGCCAACGCTCGGCGCGACCAAGGAGGGCGAGGCAGCCGGCGCCTCGGGGGTCGAATCGGAAACCGCTGTCTGGCTCATGCGGATACTGAACACCCGAACAGCTCCCGCGTCAAGTTTTTGCGATCGCCGTCGCCGGGGCCCCGACAAAAAAAGGCGCGCCAACCGGCGCGCCTGTTTTCTCGTTTTCGTTCTCGTTCGAAGAGCGACTCAGTAGTTCTCCGGCTCCGGCTTGCCCATGTGGCAGGTGTTGCAGGTGATCTTCTTCTTCTTGCCCTTGAAGAACTTCTTGTTGTTCGCCTGCACCATTTTGATCATCTGGCGGGCGAACTCTTTGTGCTCGGTGTCCTTTTCGAACGCCGGCTGCTCGTGGCAGTGGTCGCATTTGACGCCCAGCGACTTACTGAACTGCTTCATCATCTTCTTCAGGTCCTTCTTGGAGATGTTTTTGTCCAGGACCTGAAGGTTCTTGTAGTTGTTCTGCGCGGCCACCGGCGCGGTGTTGGCCGACATGCCGTAGGCGAACGCGAGAAAGCCGGCGAGAAGGGTGCCAACGAGGATTTTCTTGCTCATCGTGAGAGTCGCTCCTGATCTCGAAGTGTGGTGCGGCTCGGCAAAGTGAGTCTGTCGCCGAGGGTCTGCGCCTTTTGACGCGCAGACCGGCGAAATATGCACTTGCCTCGCAGTCCAGCACAAGAAGCCGGCCCTAGATACGGAACCGGCCTGAACTGGTTGACCACATTGGCGTTCTGAAGGAAAACCAGGTGGTTCATGGTGCCGCTCACCCGCACACGCGCCGCCATCGCCGCACTTCTTTTCCTCATCGGCGTACAAGCCGGCTGCAAAAGCGATATCGCCGGCAAACTCGACGACGAGCAATCGCGCGAAGTGATGGCCGCCCTGGGCCGCTCCGGCATCCCCGCCCACCGCGAGGCCTCGGCCGACGGCACCTTCTCTGTGGGCGTCCCGGCCGCTGACGCCGCGCGGGCGCTGGCCGCTCTCGAGGCCGAGGGGCTCCCCCGAGCCCACCGCCCGGGCCTGGAGTCCCTATACGCCCAGGCCTCGATGATCCCGTCTCCGGTCGAAGAAAAAGCACGCTTCATCAACGCCCTGTCGGCCGAGATCGCGCGGCACCTCGAGCAGCTGGACGACGTGCTCGACGCCAGCGTGATCATCACCGCGCCCGAAAAAGATCCTCTCGCCCCGGCCGACGCGGTCCAGCCCCGGGCCACGGCCTCGGTGCTGCTCACGGTCCGCTCCAGCGGCCTGGTGACCCAGGAAGAGCAGCTGCGCCATCTCGTCGCCGGCGCCGCCGAGGACCTGGCCCCGGCCGACGTGGCGATTGTCGTCGCGAAGGCCCCGCCCGCCCCCGAAGGCGGAGGTGCCCCCGCCCTCACCAGCGTCGGTCCCATCGACGTGCCCCACTCGTCCAAGACGCCGCTACAGATCGCGTTCGCCATTGCCCTGCTCCTGATCGTGGGCCTGGGCTCCTGGGCGTTCGTGAGCGAACGTCGGCGCACCGAGCTGCGGGCCCGCCTGGACGCGCTCGAACGCCAAGCGCGCACGGGACCGCGGGCCTAACGCCCGGCTGCCGGTAGCCCATTGGGGGCTAGCCGGTGGCTAGCCCCTGCCAGCGGCCACGGTGGCTCTGGCGAGCAACCCGACCAATCTGTCAGTGTCGTACAGGGGACCGACGGAACAGCGCCCCCGGCGCCGGTTGTTGCGGCCTTCACAGAAGGAGCCCCCTGCTCATGAGTCCGAAACGCGTTTTCGCCCTGCTGGCCATCGTGGCCCTTGTCGTGGCGGTGTTCTTGTGGCGCCGCGGCGCCCAGGCACCGGACGCTCCCAACGACCGCGCCGAGCAAGCCGCGGCGTCGGGCCCGGCATTCGAACTCAACCCGCGCAAGCGCAGCGCCACCAGCGCCCTCGAGCGCCCCCGGGGCAGCATCTCGGGCACCGTGCGAGACGATACCGGCCGCGCGGTCGCCGGCGCGCGCGTGTGTTCGTGGGTCTCGTCGCCCGAGCTGTCGGCCGAGGACAGCCGCGATCCGATCTGTTCCGACGCCGACGCGAACGGTCGATACACCCTGGCAAACCTGTTGCCCGGAAGCTTTACCGTGGTGGCGAACGCCCCGCGCTACGCAGCCGCTTATCACCGCGGCGACGGCGACGACCAGCAGGTGAGGCTGCACGCGGGCGAGGCTTTGACGGGCATCGACATCGCTCTTTTGTCCGGCGCCGTCGAGCTAAAGGGGGTCGTCAAAGACATCGGCGGCGGCCCCATCGGCGGCGCCTGGGTGGGCGTCTCTCTCGAAGAACAGTGGAGCGTCGGCTACGGCCTGACTCGCTCGGCCGACGACGGCTCGTTCGCTCTTTGGGTACTGCCCGGAAAAATCGAGGTCGACGCCGACGCCGACGGCTACAGCGAGGGCCGGGTGAGTGCCGCGGCGCCGGGTCAGTTCGTCGAGGTGTTTTTGACCCCCGAGTCGGTGCTGGCCGGCAAGGTCGTGCACGCCGGCACCGACGACCCGGTGGCGCGCGCGCTCGTGCAGGTGTCGGGCGACTTCCGCGGGGGCGGCCGCAGCAGCGGCAGCGCGTTCACCGACGAGGCCGGGCGCTTTCGCATCACGCGCCTCGCGCCCGGCCGCTACAAGCCCGAGGCCGAGGCCGTGGGCGGCTACGGCAAAGCCGCGCAAAGCGTCTTGCTGGGCCTCGGCGGCACCCGCGACGACGTCGTCATCGAGCTCCATCCGGCGTTCGTCGTCACGGGCCAGATCGTCGCGAACGACGAGAACCGCACCCCGTGCAAAAACGGCAGCGTCGCTCTGATCGACCGGGCCCGGGACGCAACCCTGCGGGCCGGCACCCAGGACGACGGCCGCGTGGAGTTTCGGGCGGTCCTGCCGGCAACCTACGAGGTCGCCGTTCGCTGCAACAAGTACACGCCGCAAGACGCGTATCCAGAGCTCGTAGTCGCCGACAAGGACGCCCTGAACCAGACCTGGATGGTCGACGCAGGCGGCGCCATTACCGGCACCGTCAAGGCGGCCGACGGCTCCACCGTCGCGCTCGCGAGCGTTCGCGCCCAGCTTACCGGCGGCGACCCTCGGGCGAAACGGTCGTGGGGCTGGGACCAAACCGACGATGCCGGCGAGTTCGCGATGGAGGGGCTTCGCCCGGGCACCTATCTCGTCAACGCCATGCTCTCCGACCATCCAGATCCGGTCGAGCCCGCGAAGGTAACCGTGCCCGCGGGCGGCAGCGTCGAGATCGAGATCAGCCTCGACGCGGGCGGCGGCGTGCAGGGCACGGTTGTCGACGAGCGCGGCACCCCCGTGGCCAACGCAACCGTGCGCGTGACGTCGGAGGCGCGCTGGGGTGGCTGGCGAAAGAACGCCCGCACCGCCGACGACGGCACCTTTGCCCTGGAGGGGCTGCGCCCCGGTGCCGCGCGGGTCGTCGCGTCGCGCGGCGCGTTTTGGGGCAACGCCCTGCGCAAGCCCGGGGCCTCCGACGACGATACCCCCGGCGAGCGCGTCACCATCGAGGCGAACGCGGTCGCCTCGGTGCAGCTGGTCGTCGAAAGCCAGGACGGAGTCATTCGCGGTCGGGTGGTCGACGAAAGCGGCAAGCCCGTGAGCGACGCGTTCATCGACCGCCAGCGCGAGAGCGACCGGGCCGGCGCCCGGACCGCCAGCGCCGCTCGATTCGTGCGCTGGAGCTGGGGGCGCAAGCCCGAGCTTACCGATACCGACGGCCGCTTCCAGCTCGAGGAGCTTACGCCCGGCGCCTACACCGTGCGGGCGTACCGACGCGGAGGCGGCGAAGCCATCGCCGAAGGGGTGGCCGTGGGCTCGAACGTCGAGCTCACGATTCGCTCGACGGGCAAGGTGACGGGGACCGTAGCGGGCGCCGGCGGCAAGCCCCCCGAACAGTTCACGGTTCAGCTCCAGGACGACACCGGCTTTTTTCGTTCCGAGCAGTTCTTCCGCACCGGCGGCCGGTGGGAGCTTACCGAGGTGCCGGGGGGCTCCTACACGGTCTCGGCCGCCGCCGGTGACGGCACCGCTACCGACGAGGTGACGCTCGCCGAGGGCGAAACCCGCGACGGCATCGCTCTGGTGCTCGAGTCCCGGGCATCGGTGGTCGGGCGGCTAGTCGACGAAGACACCGGCGATCCGGTGCCGGGATTTCGCCTGCACATCCGCCCGGTCGAGGGCGCCGGCGCTTCCCAGTGGCGCATGCAGGGCGAGGCGGACCGCAATGCCGTCTCCGATGCGTCGGGCAACTTCTCGGTCGAGCGAGCACCGGCGGGCAAGGTGAACATCATGGCCATGCCCGAGAACTGGGAGGACGCCGAGTACGGCTTCGGCCGGGCGGTGCGAACTCTCGAGCCCGGCAAGCGCAACGACATCGGCGACATCCCCATGCAGCGCCGGCGCCTCGGGCCGCGGCAGCGCGCCGGAGACCTGGGGTTTACGTTCAAGGAACAGTCGCCCGACACCGAGCCCGAAAACTGGCGTCTCGAAGTCGCGCTCGTTCGCCCCGACGGCCCGGCAGCCGACTCGGGCCTGGAGGTCGGCGACGTGATCGTGTCGGTCGACGGCAAGGACGTGCGGGGCGCCAACGTGTCGCGGTTCTGGACCAGTTCACGCGTCCCCGAGGGCACGACCCTCGAGTTCGGCACCGAGCGCGGCGAAACCGTCGAAGTCACCGCCGGCAAGCCGCTGTAGGCGGAGGCGCGTTGCCGGTAGGGCGACGCAGGCGGCCGTTGCCCTCTTCGTCTCGGTGCTGGTTGTCCGGCCCGTAGCAACGCCGGCCCGAGGCCGAGACGGACGCCGAGTCCGAGACGGAGACCGAACCCGAGACGGAGACCGAGTCCGAGACGGAGACGGAATCCGAGACGGAGACCGAATCCGAGACGGAGACCGAATCCGAGACGGAGACCGAACCCGAGACGGAGACCGAACCCGAGACGGAGACCGAACCCGAGACGGAGATCGAGGCCGAACTCGAGGCTTGAAAGAAGCCGCCCTCGGGGCCTCCTTTCCTTTTTCCGTCAAACCGATTGTGTTCTTTCCGGGTGTTCAAGAGCGTGGTGTGAACACCCGGAAAGAACACAATCGGTTTGAGGCGTTGGAAGTGGCTTTGGAGGCGGTGCGGGAGGTTGCCGCGGTGGAGAAGTTGGTAAGCGATTCTGATTTGGCTCGGCAGATGCGGCGGGCGGTGGTGTCGGTGGCCCTGAACCTGGCCGAGGGCAATCGGCGGCGGGGACGCGACCGGCTGCAGCTGTTTCGCGTGGCGGCGGGCAGCGCCGATGAGGTCGTGACCGCACTTCGCATCGCGGAGGCCCTGGGCTCCGTGAGCGCGGAGCAAGTGGCTCCGGCGCTGACGCTGCTGGATCGCGTCCTGGCGATGACCTCGCGACTGACCCGCGGGCGCTAGCCCGGATCATGGCCGCCCTCGGCATCCCCGAGGGCGCCTCGCCCCTGTGCTAGCGGGCTCGCTCGTGCAGCAGGCCGCCGAGCCGGTCAGTTCGACGTCCACGGAGCTACGCAGCCGGTCGCGACCGGTGCGCCCATCCACACGACAACGTGCAGGCTGATCGAAACCGTCGGCAAGCGCGACCACTAACAACAAACTGCCGGCCCACGGGCCGGCACCTCAAGTACCCCCTTTCCCCCACCGGTGCCGAGCACACTGCCGGGGAGGCGCTCAACCAAGGGGCGAAGACGATGGGGGCTGGCCGCGCGCAGTTCGGACCGCACGCGCGAAAGTTGACGCTCGGCACGGAGCCCTGCGCACGACGCCAGCGATCAGCGGACCGTATGCCTGAGCACGGCCGGCCCCCATCGCGTAGCCCCGGTCGTCAGTCGCCCGCGCCATTCGAGACCGAACCCGAGACGGAGACCGAACCCGAGACGGAGACCGAACCCGAGTCCGAGACCGACCCCGACCCCGAACCCGAGACCGAACCCGCAGCCGGCCCCGCCCCCCGGACGCTAGTCGAGGACCGTGCGGCTTGGTACGAGTCCCCAGTAGTCCAGGTCGAGCACGACGCGCGGGTCGTATTTGCTCTTGCCCTCGACCTCGATGAGGCGCGGGACCTCTTCGGCCTGGGGATCGACGTTCTTGTACGCCATCAAGCGCATTCGCAGGGCGCCCAAGTCGTCGCGACCCGGGATCAACTGGGCGTCGAGGATCTCGGTGCTGGCGTACACGGTGTCTCCGGCGAACGTCGGGTTGGCGTGGGCGCCGCTGTTCCAGGCGGCGATGGCCAGCACGTTCTCGAGGCCGTTGATGGCCAGCGAGTGAGCGATGCTGATGATGTGGCCGCCGTAGACGAGGCGCTGGCCGAAGCGACTGTCCGCCATCTGGTGCTGGTTGAAGTGCACCTTTGCCGTGTTCTGGTACAGGCGCGTTGCCATGGTGTGGTCGGCGTGATCGATGGTCATGCCGTCGACGTGGTGAATGACCTCGCCCACTTCATAGTCCTCGTAGAAGGCGTCGCCGCCGGTTGCCCACTTAAGGGCCGAGAACCGATCGAGACTGAGGGCCTCTGGCACGGGCAGGTCCGCGGCGGCCACCTGCTCCGGCAGCACCGGCACCTCCTTGACGCCCTGCATCTTGCCGGGTTCGCGCTTGTTGACCATGACCCAGCGGTTGAAGGTGAGCACCGGCTGATCGCGCTGGTTGAAGCCCTGGGTCGTCACGTACACGACGCCGGCTTTGCCGTTGGAGGTCTCGCGCAGGCCGATGACTTCGGTTTCCGCTCGAAGCGTGTCGCCCGGATAACACGGCGCCAGAAAGCGGACGTCGGCGTAGCCCAAATTGGCGACCGCGTTGAGCGATACCTGGCCCACGGTCTTGCCGAACACGACGTGAAAGGCGAGCAAGTCGTGCACGACCTCGCGCTGATAGCCCAGGCTCTTGGCGAACTCGGTCGACGAATGCAGCGGCCGGCGGTCGCCGTACATGGCGATGTAGCTCGACAGATCGCCACCGTGAATCGTGCGCGGCGTCGGGTGGCGAATCTTCTGACCAATGAAGAAGTCTTCGAAGTAGTTGCCCGTGAATGCCTTGCTCATGAGGCCGACGAGGATAGAACACAAGCCCGTCGGCGCGCCCTGGCAAAACGCGCAAATGAAAAGGCCCGGAGCGCGTGCGCCCCGGGCCTACAGTTGTCGAAGATTGCGAGTTGCCGTTCTCGTTACTGCAGTAAGAACGGAAACGTGACGGTCATTGGCGCGCCCGCGTAGGGCGGGAACTCGGCGCTCTTGACCACCGACGCGACACACGCGCCGACGTTCGAGCCCTTGAACTTGCCCTGGGGCGTAGCCGACGAGACCTTGCCGCTCGGCTCGACGCGAAGGCGAATCTGCATCACGCCTTCGGCGCCGTGCTTGTCCGCACAGGCCTGGGCGGCAGAGCCCTTCTTGCGCAGCGCGCCGTTGATGTCGCCGCGGGTCAAGCGCTTCTTGGTCGGCGCGGCCTTTTCTTCGCGCTTGGCGGCCACGTTGTCCACCGGCCCCGCCGCCTGGTCGAGCAGGTCGTCGAGGTCTGGCTCGGCCGAACCGGCCTTGTCCTTCTTGGCCGCCGCCTTCGGTTTGGCAGCCGCCGCCTTGTCCTTTTTTGCCTTCGGCTTGGCCGGGCCCTGCCGGGTCGCCTTTGCGCGCTTCGGCGCGACCTTGGCGACCGCCGCCTTGGCCGGCTCGGGCTCGACGTCTGCGGGCTCCTCGGTTTCGGTCGCGGCGGCGAGCTGCGCCGTGCCGTCTTCCGTCTCGGCCGCCTCGGCCTCGGGTTCCTCGGTGTCTTCGAGCCCCTCCGCCACGACCATCGGCTCGGTGGTCGGCTCGGGCTCGGCGGCCTCGGGCTCCTCCGCCGCCGGAATCAGTCCGCCGGGCTCTTCCGCTTCAGCCGCAGCGGCCGCGCCCGCCGGGGCACCCGCGCCAGCGGCGACCGCGGGCTCCGCGCCGCCCCGCGCCAGCAGGGCCGCGGCACCGCCAACGAGCAGCAGCACGCCGGCGCCCGCCGCGATGAGCCACGGCAGGCGCGCGTTGGACTGGCTTTGCATGATCGGCGGCACCTCGACCTGGGTGCCCAATGCGATCGGCGACGGCTGTTCCGCTCCCGGCATCGGCAGCACGACGTCGCGCAGGGCCGACGGCCGGGCCGCGAGCAACGCGTCCTCGGCGTCGGTCTCGGTCTCGATGCGCTGGGTGACCCGCTTCTTGGTCATTTGCGCCATGTCGCGGATGTCGAGCAGCCCCGAGCTTTCCTCCGCGCCCGACGCGCCCGTGGCGCTGGCGGTGTTTGCTGCTTTGGGGTCCGACGTACTAGGCGTCTCCGTGACGGGCATAGGTGCTTCCCTCCGTGGGCAATCGGCGGCGAGTCCCTCCATCGCCGGAACGCCGATCGTCTTGGTTGACTCGTTCAGTCTCGAAAAAACGTGAGTGCCATCGCGAGTTCCACCGCCAACGGCACGGAAACTCTTGCACGGCCGTTCGCGACGATGTGCGCGAATCTCCTCACCACCCCTAGCTGCGACCACAAAGCAGCAAGCCAGATCGCGCACCGCGGCGCGAAAGAACGGCAGGTTACTTTCGACGAGCGCAAAGTCAGCCGAAAAACGCCCGCAAGCCTCGAAAACTTCAGTCTTTTTCGGGCTCTTCGCCGGGGCCAAGCTGTTTGGCCGCCATCTTGGCTTTCAGGGCCGCGAGAGCGTCGTCCTGGGCATCTTTTTTGGCCTGCTTCTCCAACGCCTCTAAAGCGACGCGCGATTCGGCGTCATCGAGACCAAGCATTTGACTCACCTCTGACTCGGCCACCTGGGCATCGATGCGATCTTCGGCTTCCTGCATGCGCTGCCAGACGTCGTCGCCGCCAAAGCCGGCCTCGCCGCTGCGCGCGGCCGCAAGCTGCTGCGCCATGGTGCCGCGTTTGAGCTTGAGGATCTGCAGCTTGGTCTCGACCTGCTTGCGCCCCTTATTGATCTCCACGGCGTAGGAGGCGGCCTCGTTCTTGTCGCGCACCAGCCCCGCGCGATCGCTTTCGCAGCGCTGCTTTTCCCGCAGCGCCTCTTTGGCGAGCTCGTCATCGCCGTTTTGTACGGAAAGACGCGCGCGGTTTTCCCAATCGGCGATCTTGGCGTCGAGGGCCTCGATGTCCTTGTTCAGGCGCTTCTCGGTCGCCTTGAAGCCGAGAAGCTCCTTCTTCGCGGCGAGGATGCTCTCCTCCATCTCGCGAATCATCTGGTCGAGGGCCTTGGCGGGGTCCTGGTTGTCGAGCGCCGCGTTGGCTTTGGCCGAAATCGCGCGCTTCATGCGTCCGAGCAAGCTCATGGGCCGCAAGCATAGCGCACGGGTCCGTCGCGCAAGGGCCGGCGGCGCCAGCGCCCCGGTCTCGGGACCTACGACAGCTGTTCGCGCCGTTTCGCCAGGTAGTTGCGAGCGTCGCCGAGAGCCTCGGCAGCGGCCCCCTGGGCGCTGTCGCCGACCAGATCAATCAGCCGCTCGAGCTTGTCCATGTCGCTGGTCTGGCGCCGCCGCACGGTTTCGTGGGTCTCTTTGAACCGGTTGAAAAAGCCCACCAGCATGTCGCCGCGACGAAGCGGGTACACCTCGCCCAGCCGGCCCTCGGCCATGGCGTCGAAGTACTTCGACACCTTGAACAGCGGCCCGGCGACCTTGTGGGTCATCAGCACCAGGTAGGCCGACAGCACCAGGACCAGACCGATGCCGACCCCCGCCATCAACAGCACCAAACCGCTGTCGTCCCGGGCGAGGCTATCGATGACCTGCCGCTCGAGCTCGGGCGAAAAGTCGCTCGATTCGAGGGTCGCGATGATGCTCTCGGACGCGCGGCTCTCCTGCATCCAGACCAGGTAACCAAGTCCGCCGGCGAGCAACACCGACACGGCCGTCACCAGCCCGACGTAGCGAAGCTGCAGCCCCTTATCGATGATGAAGTTCGAGAACTTGCGCTGGCCGCGGCCGCGGCGCACGACCGAACGCTCGAGCGGTTTGACGTCACCCATTGGCGTCCTCCTTGCGCTTGACCACCGCCCGAAGCTCTTCGATGGCTTGTTTCACTTCAGGCCCCTTGTCGGCCAGCCCCGACTCGTCGGCGGCGGCCACCACCCGGGCGAGCACCTCGCGGTCTTGCTCGGACACCCGGGCCAGACCGGCGTGCGCTTCTTTGAAGTGCTCGTAGAACGATACCAGCTGGTCGCCTTTGCGCAGGTTGTAGACCTCGTCGAAGCGTCCCTGCTTCATCTTGTCGAGGTACGTGCCGACCTTGAAGAGCGGTCCGGCGACGCCGTGAGTCATCTTGATGCCGTACAGCACCAGGAACGCGCACAGCGCGATGCCCGCCAGCACCATGGCGACGGTGATCGTTCGCTCGCCATCGCGCAGCGCATCGATGGTGCTGCGGCGGCGCAGTTTGCAGAGGTGATAGCGCGCCATGGCGTCGGCGTCGTACCCCGGCGCTTCGACCGCGGCACCGAGCTCCCGGGCGCCGTCGTCCACGCCCACGTCGTCGATGGTCACGCTTGGCCGCGACCGCTCGCGCTCGTCGCCTGCTCCCTCGTCGCTGCTGTCGCCCTCGCCCTCGACCTCGCCCTCTCCCTGAGGCCCCTCGCCGGTGTCTTCGCCGTCGACCTCACCGGGAACGTCGAGCGACGTCTCCTCGATCAGAACGGGCGCCCGCCGGGTTTCCGGCTCCTGGCACTCGTACGACAGCACGTTGTTGATGGCGGTCAGCGTGGCGTCGCGCGCGACGTTGCTGACCCAAAAGCCCAGGCCGGCGAACAGAACTGCCGCCACGCCAACCAGAAACAGCGTGAACCGAAGCTGGTACTTGGCGTCGAGCAGGTAGTTCTTCCAGCTGCGCTTGTATCCGCGGTTTTTGGGAGCTCCCATAACGTTCTCCGCCTAAGGCGCCCGGCTCTTGATCGTCGGGATGATCTTGCGCTTCACGAGATCCTCCACCACGGCCACGACGCAGTCTTCCTTGGCGTAACTGACATCGCGATCGGAGGAGCCCGACTGCACGCTGGCGCCGCCTTTGAGGAAACCGAACATGCTCTTGTCCGGGAATGTCGCCACCAGCATGCTGACTTTGCACGACACGATGGAGCTCGATCCCCGTCCCTCGACCGACAGCTCCGTGAGGGTGCCGTCGACGTAAAAGCCCGCCGCGCGCGCCTTCTTGAGGTCGCGTGCGCTGGGCGCCTTACCCCCGGGCCAATCGGTCGCCATGGCCGGGGCGTTTTTGGTGAAGGTCTTCTCGGCCGTCTTGCGCATCATGGCGATCATTCGTCGATCGCCGGCCTTGTCGGCCATAGCGCCGATGTTGATGTACACCTTGGAGCTGCCGCCCGTGGGCGCGCCTTGAATCTTCGACACCCGGGCGTACGCCTTGCTCGCCTGCTTGCGAACGAAAGCGTCTTTGTCACTCTTGGCCAGCTTTTGCAATGCGGCGGTTGCTCGCTTGCGAAGAGCCGCCTCGGTCTTCGGCGAGACGATCTTGCCGAGCGACGCCGCCGCCACGCCGCGCACTGTCTTGTCGGAGTCGCCAAGCGCCTCGATGAACGCCGGTATGGACCGCTGGTCGTAGAGCTTCGACAAGTTCAACGCGGCGGACAGTCGCACCTTGTAGTCACTGCTCGTCCGCATGCGCTTGATCAGCGTGTCGACCTGGTCGGCCGACGCGGCGGTCGCGCCGACCACCAGGGTCAGAGCCGCCAGCAAGACGGCAACGACGCTGCGCGCGGTTCGAATCGTGAGTATGGGCGTCCGGTTCATCGCGACGTCCCCGGCGACTTTGTAGCGGTTTGCGCGCACAGCAATCGTGAGACGCGTCAACCCCCCCGGGTCTTCACTCCGCCGCACCGGCGAAGCTTGTTAGATCGTAATCGGTCGCTCAGTCGGCCGCAAGATAGGCTCGGGCCAACTCGACGTAGTGTCGGGCGCTCTCGTCGAAAGCCGCGAGCTCGCTGTCCGTCAGGGGCCGCTTTACCCGAGCCGGAGAACCGACGACCAGGTGCCCCGGCGGAATACGGGTACGCGGAGTAACCAGCGCACCGGCACCTACAATGCATCGCTCGCCAATGTCGGCTTCGTCGAGAACGGTTGCGCCCATGCCGACGATGCACCGATCGCCCACGGTGCAGCCGTGCAGAGTCACCGAGTGACCGACGGTGACCTTGTCGCCCACGATGGTGGCGTGTTGCCCCGAGGTCACGTGGATGACGGTGTTGTCCTGGATGGATGTCTCCGCCCCGACGCGGATGTGAAAGACGTCGCCGCGCAACACGGCGCCGTACCAGACAGACGACCGGTCGCCGATCACGACATCGCCGATGATGGCGGCAGTCTCGGCCGCGAACACGCCCTCGCCGAGAAGCGGCGTCTTGCCGTTGAAGCTGCGAATGACTGCGGACCGTCGACTCATCGATCGCCTTCCCACCAAATGCATCCCACGGCGGCGCCCACGGCGGCGCCCGCCGCGTCGGCCATCGCGTCGTAGATCGACGACGCCCGCCCGGGTACGGTGCTCTGATACAGCTCGTCGAGCGCCCCAAACGACGCGCACGCGATGGCCGCGATGGCGAAGGTTACCAAACGCGTTCGCCCGGCCCTCACGGCACCGGCCACCAGCCACGCGAACACCGCGTACTCCATGCCGTGAATGAGCTTGTCGTTGCTCCAGACGAGCTCGCTGTCGGGCATGGCCCCGCTGGTGATGGACGAGATCGAGAGGATGAGCCCCGCGTACACCGCGACGCCTATCCACAGCTTCGATCCGGGGCGTCTCAGCGCCGCTACATTTTCCATTTGCCGAAAACCTCGTCGCCCAGGGCGCCGAGTTCTTCGTCAGTGGCGGCGGGGGTGGCGGCGGGGGTGGCGGCCGGGTTGGCCGCGGGGGCCGCGGCGGCCGCACTACGAGCGGACAGCACTTCGGGCTGCGAGGCAGCCCTGCCGTTGGAGCGGCGCCCGTGCGCGCGCCCCGGGTCGCAGGGCCCAAGATCGACCACCGGCGCCCGATCGATGACGTGCTCCGCCACCAGGATCGGCGACCGCGATCGAAGAGCCAGAGCCAGCGCGTCGGACGGTCGCGCGTCGAGCGCCACCGCTTCGCCGTTCTTGGGCTCGACCCACACCGTCGCGTAGCAGGTGCCGTCGACCATGTCGCGAATCTCGACGCGCTTCACCGCGGCGTCCAGATGGCCGAGCATCGAGGTGAACAGGTCGTGCGGCAGCGGGCGGTCGAGCTCGATGTTGTCGAGCTCCGCCGCAATGGCGCAGGCCTCGCCGAGACCAATGCGGATGGGCAACGTAACGCTGTCGTTCGCATCGCGGAGAACGACAATGGGCATGTCGTTGAACGGGTCCGATGTAAGCGCAGAGACCTGCACCTGTACGAACCGAGGGCCGTGTTGGGAATCAGCCACGAAGTTGCCGTGAAGTGTAGGGGGCAGGTTTGGGTGGGTCAAGGAGCGCCCGAAACGCCGGCGTATCAAACCACCAGGTCATCGATAACCTTGCGCAGGCTGTCGAGATTGCGCGCCACCGCAACGGTGTCGCAATGCGGTTCATACTCGCGCATTGCGCTGTCGCCAAAGCCCCAGGACGCGGGCGATTCCGGGTTCAACCAGATGACTTGTTTCGCTCGATGCCGTACGTCACCGAGGATGCTGTGATTGGACGCGTAATAGTTGTTGCGTCCATCGCCAATCAATAGAACTGTTGTTCGCGGCGTCACCTTGCTGAGGTGTCTGTCGGCGAATTGCTCGAGCATGCGGCCATAGTTCGAGTTCGCAAACACGTTGACAGCGGCGCCGCTGTTTGCAAGCTCGACCGCCCTGTCGAGTTCGTTGCGCGCGAACAGTTCGGTGGTCTCGCCGAGCTCGGCCACGAACACGAACGAGTGCACGCGGTCGAACAGCTCCTGCAGCGTGTAGACGAACTGCAGCATGAAGCGCGACACGTTGCGCACCGAGTCCGAGATATCGCAAAGCACGATCAGTCGCGGCTTCTTGCGGCGGCGTTCTCGACGGCGAAGATCGAACGGCACGCCTCCCGTGGCCAGCGAGCGGCGCAGGGTGCGGCGCAGATCGAGCCGCCCGCGGCGCATCACCTTGGGCGCCAGCTGGACCCGGGCGCGCAGAATGCGCGCGATGCGCGCAACTTCGTGGCGCAGTGACTCGGTCTCTTGCTCGGAGAGCTGAGCCAGGGGCTTGTCGGCGAGTGACTCGGAGCGAAGCTGCTCGAAATAGTCGACGTGCTGCCGTTCGAATTCGCTCTTGACGTAGTCGCGCACCGCGGCCCGCAACGACGCCAGGTTCTGGCCAACCGCCTGGCGCACGACAGCGAGGTCGTCTTCTGACAGCCCCGCGCCGAGCAAGCGCTCGAGGACCGCGTCCACGGAGGACGCGGCGCCCGCCATATCGAGGCGCTCGGCCAGCCGGTGGGTGTAGTAACCGACCTGCAGCGGCGACGAGATGCGCGACATCTCGGTCTCCATGCCCGCCGACTGAACCAGCGCGGCTATCTCGGGGGGGCGCATTCCCAGCCCCATGCGCGCGACCGCGTCCAGGTCGTGAGCCTCGGTGGCCAGATGCGCAGCGATGCGCTCGAGCGCCTCTTGTGATAGGCCCGCCTCGGCCAGGGTCTCGAGCAGCGGCGCGCCCGCGGCCTTGTCGAGCAAGCTGGCGCCGCGAAAGAAGTACAGCTGGTACAACTCGTCAAAGGTGGCGCGATCGCCCGGCCGCTTGACCAGGGTGGCCGCGAGGGTCTCGCGCAGAACGTCGCCGCGGTCGACGCCCACCAGCGCCGCTGCGCGAACCGCATCGAGGACTTCGGCCGTGGACAAGCGCACGCCGTTCTTGCGCAGCAACGCCGCGAATTGTTCGAGGTGCTCGACCATCTGCTGCGGCTGAGCATAGCCGCGAACGAAAAAAGCGCGTGTCCTACATGTAGGATATTTGCATCCACTTGAGCACACCGCATAGGATGCGCACAGCATGGACGAGCCGCTCGCCCCCATCCGCCGCCGGGAAGATCGCATCAGCCTTCGCTTCGACAAGGCCTTTCCGGTACTCGTAAGCAGTGAAATTTATGGGGATTGCCGGGCCGTCGCTCGCAACGTGTCCCTCGGCGGCATCTGCGTCGACATGCACGCGCCGCCGCCCATCGCCAGCGTGGTCTCGGTTCACTTTCGGATCCCCGGGTCGGGCGAGGCCTTCGTGGCCCGCGCCGAGGTCAAACACCACTACTGCCTGAACTTCTCCACCGACAGTGGAGCGGCGTCGGCCCGCGGGGTCGGCCTTCGCTTCATCGAGTTCGTGGAAGACAGCGCCGACCGCCTGCGTTCGGGTTTCGTGCGCTACCGCTCCGTTCACTAGGGGCACCGCAGCGCCGACTGTGCGATCTCGGTGCCTTGCCAAGTCGCGGTCGGGCGAATCAACCTGCTAGTCTCGCGCCTCGCGGCCACCCCTACGTGCCTTGCGGCGTGCAGCCGCCCGCGGTAGCAGGGACACGGGGGCGGCCGGAGCAGATCGATGATGACCACACCAATTCGCCACTGGCTACCGCCGCTTCTGGCCGTGCTCGCCCTGGCCCTACCGGCCGCGGCCGCGGGCGCCGCCCCGGCCGACGAGGCCCGGGCCCTGCTCGCGACCCTGCAAAACGGGCCGACTCCCGACGCCGCGAATGCCGCGACCAAGCTCGGCGAGCTGGCGGCCGCGTCGGCCGACGTGATCACCGCCCTCGAGCAGCACCTGGCCCGCGAGCGCTCGTCGACCGACGATGAACGCCGCGCCGCCCTCGGCCAGATCGGCGCCGAGGTACCGGATGAAAAAGGCCGCTTTCGCATTCCCGGCCGCGGGGTCGAAGCCGCCGACCCCAACCTCGACTGGCTCACGGCCCTGGTCGCGTTGCCGGCGGGCACGCCCGGTCTGGGCGACCTCGTGAGCGACGTGGCGGCGATTCGCGCCCTCGCCGCCTCGGACCGGTTTGCCGCCGGCGACGTAATCTTCAACTACGCGTTCACCGCCGCGGGCGAGGCCTACCGGGACGAGTGCGGCCGCTACCTGCGCAAGATGGCGCCCACGTCGTTACCGGGGCTCATTCGCGGCAGCCGCGCCAAACACTCGAAGGGCCGCTACGCCCGCTACCAGCTCGAGCGCCTCGACCGCCAGTCGCCTCCCAAGGCCCTACTGTACGCGCCGGACGAGCGCACCCGGGTGGCCATCCTGGCGGCGTGGAACGACGTGCACCACCCCGACGCCGTGCAGACCGTGCTGGCGACCGTCGACGACGTCAACCCGGCGGTCCGCGCAGCGGCGCGCAAGACCTGGCTCGGCTACGTCACCGGCAAAGCGCCCCCCGAAGCGCCCAAGCGCAAGCTGGTGCTACCCGGCGGCAAGCTGTCCGACGAGGAGATGCCGCTGTATCTCAACTACCGCGAGCTGGCCACCATCGAGCTCAAGCGGGTGTACGAAGAGGTACTCGGCAAAAAGCCCCGCGGCGGCCTCAAGCAGCTGTCCGACGAGCTGTTTTCTCACTACGACGGCAAGCGCGCCACCGAGCTCATCGCCCGGCTGGACGAGGCGCGAAGCCTGGCCGAGGCCGGCAAGCTCGCCGAGGCGACCGCGATTTTCGACACCGTTTTGCGCGACCACCCCGACCACGAAGACCGGGCCGCCATGGGCGAACTCTACTTTGCCTACGCCGAGTCGCTGGCTGGCGAAGCAAAGTGGATCAAAGCGTCGGTGGCCTACGCCAAAGCCGCGGAGCTGGCGCCCGCCGGCGCCAACGCCAAGGCCGCCCGGGCCGGTCGTCACTACGCGCGCGCCCAGGTGATCGCCGCGTCGGGCGGCGACCCGTCGGCCGAGGTCGAAAAGGCCCTTGAGATCCTGCCGGATCACCCGGGCGCGTCGAAGCTCGCCGATCGCGGGGCCCCGCCCCCGACCGCCGGCGGAGCCGTCACCGAGCCGCCCGTGCGCCCGAGCTGGATGCTGTACCTCGGCGTGCTGACCGGACTCATCGCCATCGCCCTGGCCGTGGTCGCCATTCGTCGGCGCCATCCGTGACGGCCGTGGCCAGCGGTCGATTCGTCGTCATCGAGGGCATCGACGGTGCCGGCACCACCACCCAGGCGGCCCGCCTCGTCGACCGCCTGCAGGCCGACTGCGTCGACGCACACCTCACGCGCGAGCCGAGCACGGGCCCCGTGGGGGTGCTGCTGCGCGAAATGCTGACCGGCCGCCACGCGCCGGTGGACTCGACCACGCTGGGCTTGCTGTTCGCCGCCGACCGGGCCGACCACCTCCAGCGCGAGATCGAGCCCGCCCTGGCCCGGGGCGCCGTGGTCGTGTCGGACCGCTACTACCACTCGTCGCTGGCCTACCAGGGCGACGACTCGACCCGGGATTGGGTCAGGGTGCTCAACGAGCGGGCGCGTCGCCCGGACCTGACCGTGCTGCTGCGGGTCGACCCGGACGAGGCGGCCCGCCGCCGCGCTGCCGACGGCCGGGCCGAGGAACTGTTCGACGCGGCCGAGACCCAGCGCCGCATTGCGCGCAACTACGAGCGCGTCGTCGAGGAGCTCGGCGCCACCGAGCGCGTGGTCGCGGTCGACGGGCACCAGTCCGTCGACGCGGTGGCCGACGAGATCGCGGACCTGGTGCGAAACTTGCGCGAGCCCACCCCGGCGGACCACCCTTAGAGGGAATGCAACGGCTCCTGGTCATCGCTGTACTCGGTGGAGCCGCCTGCGCGGCGGGGGCGTGCGCGCCGCCCATGCCCGGCGCCGGGACCACGCCGATCTTCGACGAGGACGACTACGAGGACGACAAGCTCGCCGTCGCCGGCGACAGCAAGCGAGCGGCCCCCGAGCCGGACGGCGAGGCGGGCGACGCCCCGACCGGCGAACCGGCCGTCACCCCGCCCGCCCGCGGCGGCGGTTCCATCGACGGCGCCGACCTCGACAGGGTCCTCGACGCCGGCCCGGGCGCGTTTTTGGCAGCCGTCGAAGTACGGCCGGTGTTCGCGGGCAAGCGCTTCCGCGGCTGGGAAATCGTGGGCATTCGCTCAGACTCGCTGGCGCGCTCGCCGCTGCGCCGCGGCGACATGGTCGTGGCCGTCAACGACCGCCGCCTGCAGCGCCCGGAGGACCTGCAGAAGGTCTGGGACGAGCTGCGCGACGCCTCGGAGCTCGTGGTTTCCGGCGTCCGATCCGGGCAAAACTTCGCGCTCCGCTACGAGATCGTTCGAGACCCGGCCCAGGGACCCGGACCGCGGTGATATTGTCGCCCCGATGATCGAGTACCAGAGGTTGGTTTCCGCCCTGACCGATTGGCGGGCCCGCAACGGCCTGCCGACGCACCCGCCGGAGTTCGCCCCGGCGAGCCCGTCGAGCGTCAGTCCGCCCCTGGTCGCGCCCGAGTCCCTCGTCGACCTCGAGGAAGAGGAAATCGCCGCCGACTACGACGGGGTCCAGGAAGTCCACGAGGTTGAGGAAGTTCACGAGGTCCACGAGATCTCCGAGGCCGGCATCGAAATGGCCACCGAGATTTCGGCCGAAGAAGCCGGCCCCGCCGACTACGCCCACCCGCCCATGACCGACGCGTACACGGGCGGCGACGGCGAGGGCTACGACGATGACCAGGCCACGCGCGCTCACGATCCCGCCGCGGCCGCCGACCCGGACGACTCCCTCGCCGTCGCCGTTTCCGCAGAGCCCGTCGCCGGCGACGATGGTTTCGACATCGCCACCCAGGCCGTTCCGAGCGACGACCTGGTGGAGTCCGCCGAGCCGGCTCCGGCCGTCGTTCACGACGACTACGACGACGTCGGTTTCGAGGGCTCCGAGGCCACCGTGGTCGCCGCCGGCGCCATCGACGACGAGGTCTCCGTGTCGGCCGACGACATGGTGGTCGACGAAATCTCCTCGGATGGCTTCGACGTCCTCGAGGAGCACGCCGACGAAGCCACCGTGATCGGCGAGCTGCCGGGGCAGGACGACGACAACCTGCCCCCGGACCTGCCGCCGCCGCCGGACGAAGAACGCTAGGCGCTTCCGAGAGACGCAGTGGTAGACAACCCGATCGCAACCTGGTCTTCGACCGGGGGTGGCCTCGCTCGCCGTGAAGTGCCGCGCCCGCAACCGAGCGACGACCAAATTCTCGTTCGCGTCACGGCCGTGGCCGTCGGCGTTCCCGAGCTCAACGGCCGCCCGGGGCTGGCCGTGGGCGAGGTCATCGAGTGCGGCGACAACGCGCGACATCTGGCCGGGGCGCGCGTCGCCCTGCCCGATGCCGACCCGTGCGGCGAGTGCGAAATGTGCCGCCGCGGGTTGGTCGCGCTGTGTCTGCAGCCCACCGGACGCGGGGTCGATGAGCCCATCTCCGAGATGGTCGTCGCCCAGGCGCGCTGGGCGTGTCGCATCGACGGCGAGCTGGCTCTCGACGGCCCGGAAGCGGCCGTCCTGTGCCGCGACGCCCTGCTCGCCTACGAGGCGTGTGCCCGGGTGAGCGCGGGTCCAGGCGATCCCATCGCCGTGATCGGTTCGTCGGCCATGGCGCGCCTGGTCGTCGCCGTAGCGCGTTCCCGGGGTTCGCGTCCGTTCGTCTTTGCCGCCGATGCCGGCGCGGTCGCCCTCGGCGACGACGGCGCCCAGCGGTTGCCGGACGAATCGACCCTCGCCGAGGCCGCCGCCGGCACCGACCTCGGACGTCGCCCGTGGCGCATCATCGACGCGGTCGGCACCGCGCAAAGCCGCCGACGGGCGGTCGCCCTGGCTCATCCCGGCGCGCGCATCGGCCTTCTATCGCCGGTTGTCGCCGGCGTGAGCGTCGATGCACCGGTCAAGCTCGGCGCAGCCCTCGACGCGGGGGCGGTCGTGGCGGCCATTCGCGGCGCGCACCCCGACCTGGCTCCCGAGGTCGCCGCCCTGGTCAAAAAAGGCGATCTCGACCTGGGCGCCGCGGCCGACGTGCGCCCGTGGGCTGACCTCGACGGCGTAAGCCGCGAGGCGACCGAGGGCGCCGCGCGCGCGGGCAAGACGCTCGTGTTCGCGCTGTAGGCCGCCGGCCGGCGCGCGGCCGCAACGACGGGTCTACAGCACGAAGGCGGCGATCGCCGCGCCGACCGCAACCACCACGCCGATGCCGATGGCGATGGCCTTGTTGCGTCCCTTGAGCTCGTCGACGATCTCGTCGTCGGACATCTCGCTGCTGATCTCCTCGTCGGTGACCGCTTTCATCATCTGCGTGTTGCCGGTGCGGAGCGAGAAGTCCTTTTTGTCGGCCTTGGTGATAGAGCCGTCGTCCGTGTAGCGGTCCTCCATCGGGATGAGGTCGGCCTTGTCGGCGGCCAGGGCGTCTTTGCCCTTCTCCGCCTCCGCCGCGGCTGCCTCGGCGGCAACCGCGTCAAGCTCACCCTTTTTGAACCAGAGGGTCTCGCGAAAGCCGCCGCGAGAACCGCCGCCGCCGCCGCTCCGCGGTGCCTTGGGCTGCTCGGCTGACTTGCGCTTGCCCGACGCCTTGCCGGTGGCGCTCACCGCCGGAGTCGCCGCCGGTTGCGCGGGCGCTGGTTGCGCCGGGGCCGGAGCCGGAGCCGCCGGGGCGGGCTCGGGCGCGGGCTGGGCTGCGGGCGCCGCCGCGGCCGGAGCGGCCTCGACGGGCTTGGCCGCTGCCGCCGGGGCCGGAGCCTCGTTGCCCGCCTGGCCCGCGAAGTCGGCAACCCCCGCCGGGGGCGCACTCGCGCCGTTGCCGCCGGTACCGGCCGCCGCAGCAGCCGCGGCCGCGGGACCGAGCATGTCGGCGCTAAAGCCGCCCATCATAGTTTTCTTCGTGGACACGGCCGACGCGGGCGCGGCGGCCTGAACGGCTTTGGCTTTGGCGCTGTCGGCGCGCTCGACTTCGCCGAGCATCTGGCGCAGCGTCATGAAGCGCTTGCTCGACGTCACTTCCATGGCGCGCAACAACGCCGCCTCGATGGCCGGCGGCACGGGCGCGCGCTGCGACGGCGACTCCGGGTTGCCCTGCATGTGCCGGGCGATGATCTCGTCGGCGGTCCCGGTGTACGGATGGCTGCCCGTGAGGGCGTAGTAAAGCAGCGCGCCGAGGCTGTAGATGTTCGAACGCTGATCGACCGGCTTGCCCTGGATCTGTTCCGGCGACAGGAACTCGGGCACGCCCTGCACCTTTTCGTTGACCGGCACGGGCAGCGAGAAGTTGATCATCTTCACCACGTCGCCATCGCCGATGAGAATGTTCTTGGCCGCGACATCCCGGTGAATCACCCCGAGCTTCGCGGCCTCGGCGAGGGCGTCACCGACCGCCAGCATGACGGTGCGGGCTCGCTCCAGAGCCAGGCGACCTCCTTCGGCGACCACGGCGGACAGCGGGCGACCGTCGAACCGCTCCATGGCCAGCCACAGGCGACCGTCGCCGAGCTTGCCGTGGGCGAGAACCCGAACCACGCTCGCTGCCTGCAAGCGCTCGAGCTGCTTGAGCTCGCGCTCGGTGCGCTGGCGCAAAAGCGGCGTCGGAAAGACCGCGTCGTGAACGACCTTGACCACGCACGCAGCGCCGCCGGAGGCCGTGTCGGTTGCCGCGTACACCTCGCCGGTGCGATTGCCGCCAATCCGGTCGCCGAGGTCGAACCTGTCGCCCAGCAACGCCGACGCAGCCACTGGCTCCGCTGCGGCTTGCGCCGCGTCTGCGGGAAGCGGTTCCAGCTTCGCCGCGTCCAGCGGGCAAAAGTTCGCGTCGTCCGGGTAAACGGTGCCGCAAGCCGGGCAAATCTTCACAGCGCAAGTCTCCCGAATCGCATCGACGGAATCCTAACTGACCTCGGATGCCGCGGTTAAGTCCGCGAGCACACGAATCGAACCAGGGTCGTCGGCGGGCGATTGAGCGCCCGAACGGCCAGTTTATTGGCCTGGAGACCGTGCTTTGCATTACTATCCGGCCGCCACCTGCACGGAGAGCCACAGTATGCGACTCATTGCCGTTCCCTTTTCGTCCCCGGACGAGTTCCTCGCTCACTATTCCGACGAGCGAGCATCGGGCGCCCTGTTCGTACGCACCAAAGCCGAGTTCGAGCCCAACGAGACCGTGTTGCTCGAAGTCTCGTGGCCGGGCGTGCCTAACAAGGTGCTCCTTCGCGGCACGGTCTTGTCGGCTCTCGACGGCGCCGGGGCCTGGGTTGCCCTCCACGGAGATCACGCGACCGCGCGCTCCTTCATCGTCGGCGCAGCCCGGGGCGACGTCGACACCGGAACCGCCGTTGCCCGGGGTTCTGAGCGGTTTCCGGCGCTCGTCAACGTGTCGGTCGAAAGCGACGACATCGAAGACCCGGCCAGCGCCCAAACCGAAGATCTCGGCCGCGGCGGCGCCTTCGTCCGCACTGCCAACCCGCCCCCGGTCGGCACCACGGTGCGGCTCATCATCGGCCCCCTCGACGACGAGCGCATCAACACCCTGCGCATCGAGGCCGAGGTCGCCTGGACCCGCACCGACGACGATCCCGGCTTTGGCGTCCGCTTTTCCGATCAGTCCCAGGACGAAATCCGCCAGCTGCGCGCCCTGCTCCGCTGGGCGTCCGAGCGCGGCCGCATTTCGTTTTTGTCGTAGGGAGCGATCCCGGCGGGCACGTCGCCGCCGAAACGCAGCGCGGCCGCGCGCTCTTCACGAGCGGCGCGGCCTTGCGAGTCTGCGGCTAGCCCTTCGGCCAGCCGGACATCGGGTTACGACTCGGGGGTCGCCTTGGGAGCGGGCTTACCCGGCTCGCCGAGCCCGGCAAACAGCTCTTCGTACGTCAGCGTCGAGCGACGGCCCTGCTGGTTCTTGCGGGTGCGGCCGGCGTTCTTGCGGCGCAGGCGGCGGCGGGTGCGGGTCTGGGTCGTATTGGAAGCCACGGTCTTGGGTCCTCGATGAGAGCGGGATTTCTACCGGCCGAGACGCCGCTTGTCAACCCGGCAGGTAGCCGGTCGCATCGGCGGGCAATGACGAGCGTTGTCGGCCACTTATCACTACCCGGGAAAGCTGTTGACCCGGTCCACCGAGAACACGCCCTTGATGCGCGACAGCTGCCGCATGACCCCCTTGAGCTGGTCGAGGTCCGAGACGATGGCCTGAAAGGTGTTGACCGCCCGCTTGTCGTCGGTGGTCCGGCAGTGGGCCTGGCTGATGTTCACCCCCAGGTCGGTAAACGCCTGGGAGATGTGGGCCAAAAGACCCGGCTTGTCGGCGCACAGCACCTGGATGGCGACCTTGTGCTGGGTCTTGCCCTTGTCGTCCCAGGCCACTTCGATGCGCCGCTCGGGGTCGAGGTCGAGGGCCTTGTCGCACTGCTGGGTGTGCACCGTGACGCCGCGCCCGCGGGTGATGAACCCGACGATCTTGTCGCCGGGCAGCGGGTTGCAGCACCGGGCGAAACGCACCATGACGTCGTCTTCGCCCTGAACCTTGATGCCGCTGGACGACGTCCGCCGGGTGACCTTGCGCAGAATCTTCGACAGCGGGTTGGCGCTGTCGTTGTTGGCAGCCTTTCCGCCCTTGCGCTTGTCGGGCGGCACCACGGCTTCCGCCACCTGGGTCGCCGTGATCTTGCCGTAGCCGACCTCGGTGATGAGCTGGTCGGCGCGGCCGCACTTGAGCTGCTCCGCGGCGCTGTCGAGAGCGCCGCTCTTTTGCGCCTTGGACAGCGACGTGCCCCATTTCTTGAGCGCGCGATCGACCAGATCCTTGCCCAGCGTGGCCGCTCGCTCGCGCTGCTCGCGGCGCAGCCGGTGGCGAATCTTGGTGCGCGCCCGGGCGGTCTTGACCAGCTTGAGCCAGTCTTTGTTCGGCTTCTGGTTGGGCGAGGTAATGATCTCGACCGTGTCGCCGTTGCGCAGCTGGTAGCGCAGGGGAACGATGATGCCGTTGACCCGGGCGCCCGAGCACGTGTCGCCGACCTTGGTGTGAATAGCGTAGGCAAGGTCGATGGGGCACGCGCTCTTGGGCAGCGCCTTGACGTCGCCTCGGGGCGTAAACACGTAGACCTCGTCGCCGAACAGGTCGACCTTGACCGACTCCATGAACTCGGTCGGGTCCTTGAGGTCCTTTTGCGACTCCATCATCTGCCGCAGCCAGGCAAACTTCTGCTCGTCGCCCTTGAACCCGACCTGCTTGCCCTCTTTGTACTTCCAGTGGGCGGCGATGCCCTGCTCGGCCACCAGATGCATCTGGTCGGTGCGAATCTGAATTTCGACGCGATGCCCCTTGGGCCCGATCACCGCGGTGTGCAGCGACTGGTACATGTTGGGCTTGGGCAGCGCGATGTAGTCTTTGAAGCGCCCCGGAATGGGCGTCCAGATGGCGTGGGCAACGCCGAGGGCCTGGTAGCAGCTCGACACGTCGTCGGTAATGACGCGAAAACCGATCTTGTCGTGAATCTCGTCGAAGCCCCGGCCGGTGCGCCGCATCTTCTGGCGGATCGACCACAGGTGCTTGGCGCGCCCGTGCACCTTGCACTTGACGCCGCCCTCGCGCATGGCCCGCGCGACCACGCGCTCGACCTCGGTGATGTACTTTTCGCGCTCCCGCGCCGACTGCGAAACCGCGCCCTGCAGCTGCTCGAACTCGCCCGGGTGCATGTAGCGAAACGACAGGTCCTCAAGCTCGACCTTGATCCACTGAATGCCCAGGCGGTTGGCCAGCGGCGCGTAGATCTGCATGGTCTCGGTGGCGATGCGCTCCTGCTTGGACGCCGGCATGTGCTCGAGCGTTCGCATGTTGTCCAGGCGATCGCAGAACTTGACCAGGATGACCCGGATGTCCTTGGCCATCGCCAGCAACATCTTGCGGAAGTTTTCCGCCTGGCGCTCTTCGCGGGTGCCGAACGGCAGCTTGCCGAGCTTGGTCACGCCGTCGACCAGGAACGCGACCTCCTTGCCGAACTTCTCGGTCAGCTCCTCGACGGTGGCGCTCGTGTCCTCCACCGAGTCGTGCAGCAGCCCCGCGCACACGCTGGGCACGTCGAGCTTGAGCTGGGTGATGATGTTGGCCACCGAGACCGGGTGGCTCACGTACGGGTCCCCCGACTTGCGCATCTGGCCCTCGTGGGCCGCGACGGCAAAGTCGTAGGCCTTTTCCACGAGGCCGAGGTCGGCCTTGGGATGGTACTTCTCTAGTTTGGAGAGGATTTCGCCTAGACGTTGCATTACAGCGGCGCTGACAAGCTAACCCTGGAAGTGTAGCTCGCCAGTCCAGCGCCGCCTAGCGGCCGACACCGGATCCTGCCAGTCACCGCACAGCGGCTATCTCACCGACGATTTCGTCCGGGTTGCTGGAGAAGTTCCAGGTGAATTCGAAGCGCATGGTCGCCTTCTCGGCGACGAACGTCAGGCGGCGAATCTGCGCCGAGAACAGGCCCTGGGCGTAAAAGACGAAGTCGCCCTCACCGCGAAACACGCTCAGCGACCCGAGGGGCTGCCGCCGCTCGAAACGGTCGTTTCGCACCGCGACCACGTCCCGGTACGCGTTGCGCACGGCGGTCCGCTGCTCGTAGTCCCACATCTGGACGAAGTGCCGCCGCCGCGTCCGGTCGATCGACACCGGCTCGTAGCGGTTGCCGCGGTCGTCGACCAGATAGGCGTCCCAGTCGTTGAGGTCCACCCATTCGAACCATTTGTGCGTGACTTGAACGTGCACGCGCAGGCGGTCGCGCGACACGACCGTAAACCGCGCCGCGTTGGGCAGCGGCAGCGGCTGGGTCACCATGACCTGGTCGCGACCCATGGACGGAGCGCCGGGCTGCGGCACGCGTAGCTCGTGGTCGCCGGTGTTGATGACCAGCTGTTCCGACGTTCGCAGCGTTTCGTTGGGGGAGCCCAGGGGGTTGGGCTGCGTGGTCTGGGCCTTCCAGGTTTTGGTACAGCCGACAGCCAACAGCGAACAAACAAAGACCAGCACCCACGAGCCGCGAGTCATTCCCGAGTCACCCCCCAATCCAGCTATCGACCGCAGCGCGCAGTCGGTGTAGCCGCTTTAAGGGTGTAGTCGCGGCCCGGGTATGCGCTCGTAAAAAACACCGAAGCCCCCGGTTTGTCGCGTTTCGACTCTCGTTCGTGGCCAAACGAGGTCGTTGCGTGCGCGTTGTTGTGCGAGTTAGTGCGCGGCGCGCGCCAACGTGAGGCGCCGACCTACGCCCGCCGCTGCCATGGCCTGCTAGTGGCCACGGCGCCGCTTGCCGGCGCTCACCAGGCTTTCGGCGTGACGCTTGTTGGCGGCCTCGTCGTTGCCGCCGACCAGGGCCCGACACGCGTCCAGATCGGCTGGCGCGTCGACGCCGCCTTCGTCGGCGCGGTAGCGGCGCACCAGGTAGATCGCGCGCAGCAGCGCGTACGCCCGATCGAGGTCGTCGTTGACCACGCGGTAGTCGTAGCCGCCGTGAAACGACAGCTCGTCGATGGCCTTGTCGAGGCGCCGCGCGATGACATCGTCGGCGTCCGTCGCCCGACGGCGGAGCCGGCTCTCGAGGGTGTCGAGATCGGGCGGCAGAATGAAGACCATCAGCGCGTCGTCGGGAAACTGCTTCTTCAGGTCGTAGCCGCCCTGATAGTCCACGTCGAAGACCACGTCCTTGCCGTCGCGCAGCGCGAGGTCGACGGCGCGCTTCGAGGTGCCGTACTGGTTGCCGTGCACCTCGGCGAACTCGGCGAACTCGTACCGGTCGACCATGCCCTGGAACTGCTCGGTGGTGACGAAGTGGTAGTGCTCGCCGTCGACCTCGCCGGGCCGCATGGGCCGGGTCGTGTACGAGACCGAGAACTGGACCGACGGAAACTCGTCGAGCAGGCGGCGGGCAAGCGTGCTCTTGCCGGCGCCGGAAGGAGACGAAATGATGACCAGGATGCCGCGGCGATGGCTCACGTTGCTGCTCAGACCTACTCGACGTTCTGCACTTGCTCGCGAATCTTCTCGAGCTCGGCCTTGCACTCGACCACCAGGTTCGCGAGCGACGCCGCCTGGGACTTGCTGCCGATGGTGTTGACCTCGCGCCCGAGCTCCTGCACCAGGAAGTCGAGGCGGCGGCCGACCGGGTCCGACGACGTCATGAGTTTGCGAAACTGTTCGATGTGCGAGCGCAGACGCACCAGCTCCTCGGTCACGTCCTGACGGTCGGCCAAAATTGCGACCTCCTGGGCGAGGCGCTGCTCGTCGACCGCCACGTTGCCGTCCTTGAGCAGCCGGGCGAGACGCTCCTGCAGGCGCTTGCCCGCATCGACCGGCGCCGACCGGGCCCCGGCCTCGAGCTGGTTGGCCAGCTCGCCCAACCGGTCGAGGCGCTCGTGAAAATCCTTCTGCAGTGAGGCGCCCTCGGTCTCCCGCATGGCGACCAGGGCGTCGAGAGCCTGGCTCGCGGCGTCGGTCACCGCCGCGGCGAACGCGTCGGGGTCGTCGCCCACGTCCCGGGGCACCATCACGCCGGGTTGGCCAATGACCACGTCGAGGGTGATGGGCTGGTCGAGATGCAGCGCCATGGCCAGCTCCGACAGCTCCCGGTAGACCCGCCGGGCGGCGTCCAGGTCGGGCCGCGCGGTCGCCGAGGCGCTGCCGCCTTCGACCCGCACCGCCGCGGTGACGGACCCGCGCTTGATGCGCTTTTTCGTCACCGACGTCAGCTTTTCCTCGACCGCCGGGTCGAGCGGAAGGCCGCGCAGCTTGAGGTCGACGAACCGGTGGTTCACCGCCTTGAGCTCGACGACCAGTGTCCGGTCCGCAACTGCCGCGACGCCGCGGCCATAGCCCGTCATGCTGCGCACGGCGCCTTGATAACACAGGCGGCACACACAAACCCCCGCGGGACGGGCCGGGGCCGCCGCGTTTGTTAACGTCGGGCCGTGGAATACCTGCACACCATGCTCCGCGTGCGCGATCTCGACGCCGCTATCGACTTTTTCTGCGCCAAGCTCGGCCTGGTCGAGCTTCGCCGGCGCGACAGCGACAAGGGCCGCTTCACGCTGGTGTTTTTGGCGACGTCCAAAGACGATGCCCTGCCCCAGGTAGAACTTACCTACAACTGGGATGGCGACGACGAGTTCGGCACCGGCCGGTTCTTCGGCCACCTGGCCTATGCCGTGGACGACATCTACGCCACGTGCCAGTCCCTGCACGACGCGGGCGTCACCATCAACCGGCCGCCGCGCGACGGGCGCATGGCGTTCGTCAAGAGCCCCGACGGCCACAGTATCGAGCTGCTGCAAAAAGGCGAGGCGCTGCCGCCGAAGGAGCCGTGGACCAGCATGGCAAACACCGGCAGCTGGTGACGGGCTGGGGCTCCCGGGGCTCGGCTGCCTCGGGTTGCCCGATTCCGGCGTTCGGCCCCGGACGGCCGTGCGCGTGCGCGCGTCACGTGCACGAACGGTCGCAGGTGCCCTGTGAACCGCTGTCCTCGCCCACACAAGCGTAGGGCCTGGCCACGCGCCAACGCCCGTTCACACCGGCTGCCGGCCACCATTCCGACGACTTAGCGCGGCCGCTGCGCACCGGCCGGTGGCATGTCGCTGGCAGTTACCCCCGCCATGCGCTGCCTACCGGTCCTGCTTGTCGCCATTTCCCCCATTTCCATCGCCCTGGCGTCTGCACCGGCGGCCGCCCAGGCCCCCGGCACGCCCGCGACAGCGGCGCCGGCCCCCGCCGCCCTGCCCGCGGTCGCCGTGGCGCCCGAGGCGCCCCGCCCGCGGCGGTTTTCTCTCGGCCTGCGCCTCACCGGCATGTCCGTCGCTTCGACGGCCACCCCCGAAGACGAGCTCGGCCTGGCCGGCGCCGGACTGGCCGCCCGCTACCGGTTCGCCCGGCGGTGGTCGGCGGAGCTCTCGATCGACCACGTGCAAAGCGACCCGGAAAAATCCGGAGTCGAGCGCCACTCGGTCCCCGTCACGCTGGGCGTGGCGTTTCACATCACGCCGCACAACCCGCGTTGGGACTGGACTGTGCGCGCCGGCGTCGGCGCCAGCCGCACCACAGTGAGTACCAAAGATAGCGACCTCGAGTTCGCAGAGGGGATTGGCTACCTGGGCGCCGGCGTCGAGCGAAAGTTTCGCCGCTTTGGCGTGGGGATCGACCTGCGCGCCCTCGCAATGGCCCGAAACGATGAGCTCGACGGCGCCCAGTTCGGTGAAGACGAAGACGGCCCGGTGCCCGCCCAGAGCACCGCCGGCCAGTTCACCCTGTACGGCACCTGGTACTTCTGACCCCACGCTGGGGGCTTATCGCGCCGCAACTACGCGACGTTGCGTGTAGGTCGGCGTGGCACGACGAGTGCAATTTTCCAGTGACATCGATGCCCCCCCACATCTATGAGCGCGCCCTGCTCATCGCCACCACAGCCGTAATCACCCTGAACCTCTTTGACGCCAGCGTCACGCTGATGCTCATCGAGGGCAACCTCGCCACCGAAGCCAACCCGCTCATGGCGACTGCAATCCTCGATTGGGGGGCGGTGGGCTTCATGATCACCAAAATCCTGCTGGTGTCCCTGGGGATGTTCGTGCTCTGGAACCGCCGCGAGCGCCGGCTCGCCGCGCTCGGCATCGCGTGCACCGCCGCGGTCTACGTCGGCATCGGCCTCTATCACATCAAGTCCATCGGCATCCTGGCGCGCAGCGTCGTATAGCGCCGGTCGTCACCAGGGGCGAACCGACAGACCAGGGCGAAAGGCCAGGCGCCGCGGGCGCGCGCACGGTCGGCGACGAAACAACCGCTCCGCGCGGCGGTGGTGGAGGGGGCCGGACCGTGATCCGACGAATAGCTGTTCCACGACGCTAACGAAGCGCGACGCGCTCGTCGATCCAGGCGCGAACGTCGGCCGCGCTGTCGGCCTTGTCGGCGGCCAGGTGCGCGGACTCGGCGTCCCGGGCTCGCGCCAGGGCGCGCTTTTTCGCCGGCCCGCCCTGCATCCACAGCACCTCGGCCATCGCAAAGTCGACCTCGCCGACTCGCGCGGGCTTGTGCTCGACGACTTCCGCGCGCACGGCCTCGACCGACGCCACGGCGTCGGCAAACCGACCGGCTCGAGCCTGGGCCCGCGCCAGAGCGAGCCCGGCGACGATCCGATAGCCGTGCCCCGCGGGCAGCTTGGAAAAGATGTCCACCGATCGCCGGTGGTACTCGACCGACTCCTCGTGACGACCGAGCTTGCCGAGGGTGTTGCCCACGTTGTGCACGGCGATGCCGGTGTTTTGATGCTGGTCGCCGAGCGTGCCTTCGCGAATCGACAGCGCCCGGCGGTGGTGGGCCAGCGCTTCGTCCAGTCGCCCCTGCCCGGCGCGAATCTGGCCGAGATTCACGAGCACCATGCCGACGTCCGGGTGGTTGGGGCCGTGGGCCTGCTCCCAGATGTCGAGCGCTTGCTCGTACGCGGCCGCCGCCTCGTCGCGGCGATCGAGAGCGTGGAACGCCAGGCCGAGGTTGTTGAGCGCCAGCGCAACCTGCGGGTGCCGCTCGCCGAGGGTCTCTTTCCACAAGTCTCGCCCGCGGGTCAGGTAGTCGACGGCGACTTCGCTCTCGCCTTCGTAGTGGGCAACCAGGCCGATGTTGTGGAGCAGCTTGCCAATGCGCGGGTCGTCGGTCGGCAAGTGCTCCTTCGCGACTTCGTACGCGCGCTCGAAGCCCGCGCGCGCCTTCGCGTAGTCGCCGGAGTTGAGGTGCAGGCTGGCCTCGGACGACAGCACTTCCTCGCGCACCGCCGGCGGATCGCCGGCGCGCACGAGGGCCGCCCGAGCAACCGGCAGGGTCGCGAGGGCCTCTTCGCGACGGTCCATGTTGTAGCCGATGTGCCAGACCAGCGACGCCAGGGCGCGAGCCGAGAGCACGTCGTCGCCGGCGCGCGCCGCCTCGAGCAACGTGCGCTCGTAAAGGTCGCGCGCCTCGGCGGTCTTGCCCGACGCAGCCCGGCCGAGGCCCTGCTCGAAAAGCGCCTCGGCGAGGGCCGGCGCGTAGTCCAACGTCTCTGCCATCGCCACGATTTCGGCGCCGAGCGTGCCCGCTTCTTCCATGCGCCCGGCGCGCCGAAGGCTGCGCACCTCGGCGGTTTTGTCCTGCAGCTCGACCAGCTGCGCGCGAACCTTGGGGTCGTCGGGCAAGGGATTCGGATTGGCTTCCGCGCTCCGGCAATCGGCCGGCGGGCCGAGCTGACTGGCGGCGCTCACCGCGCGCTGGACCATGCCCTGGTCAACGTCGCCGCGGTACAGGGTCACCAGGGCGCGGGCATCGGCCTGCCGGCGATCCAGGCACTCCATGCGGGCGTCGAGCAGCGCTTCGGACTGCTCGCCGCGCACCCACGTCGCCTCGCACACCTCTCGACGGGTCGCGCTCCACGAGGTGGCCATGCGATCCACGGCGGCGGTGAAGCGAGCGCCGCTGTCGATGGCGTAGGGCTTGCCCAGCGATGCAAACGACCGGGTCAAGTCGCCGCGAACGTCGTCGTTCCACCACGAGTCGACGGCCTCGCCGGCCAGCTTGCAGCGCTCCTGCGGCCCCATGGCGGGCTCCCGCGCCCAAAGCGCCAGCCCGGCCGCCACGGCCAGCAGGCCGGTCACCAGCCACGCGCGCCGCACCGCGCGAGCGGCGGGTGCCGGCGCAAGCTCGCGCAGCAACGCTTCCACGTCCGGGTGCCGGCGCTCCGGGTCGGCCGAGAGGCCGCGGCGCAAAGCGCGGCGCACGTGTCGCGGCGGCGCCTCGGTCGCGTGAGCGCGCTGGCGCTTTCTCTCCGTGATCGATGAGCGCGTCCCGGCCGTGGTCGACGATGTCTCCATCGGCTCCGGCAGATAGCCGTACAGCGCTTCCCACGCGGTCAGGCAAAAACTGAAGACATCGCTCTCGATCGTCGCCTGGCCGACGCGCTGCTCGGGCGCCATGTACGCGGGCGTGCCGACCAGCTCCTCCTCCGGCCCCTCGCTCGGCGCCCGGCGACCGCGCGCCACGCCGAAGTCGACGATGCGCGCGCCGCCCTCGTCCGGCACCAGGATGTTGCGCGGCTTGACGTCGCGGTGGACCAGGCCGGCGTCGTGGGCCGCGGCCAACCCGCGGCCGGCCTCGACCAGCACCTTCACGACCTGCCGCCACGAGCGCGGCTCGGCGTCGAGCCAGTCGCGCAGGGACTTGCCTTGCACCAGCTCCATCGCCAGGAACAGCTGGTCGCCCATGGCGCCGACGTCGAAAATCTGCACCACGTTCGGGTGGGCCAACCGCGCCAGCGTCTGCGCCTCGCGCATGGCTCGTCCGCGGCCGACGTCGTCCCAGTACTTGACCCGCAGCACCTTGATGGCGATGCGCCGGTCGAGTTCGGGATCGTAGGCCGAGTAGACCAGGCCCATGCCGCCAGAGCCGATCAGGTCGAGGATGAGGTAGCGCCCGAGCTCGGTGCCGCGCTCGAGCTTGGGCTCGCCGCCTTCGACGACCCGCGCGTGAACCCGATCCGGCGTAACGCTCTGGGTCGGGCGAGTCTGTTCCTCATCGGGCCCATCGCCGACTAGATGCAGCGTCGTCCTCTGAGTCCCACCGTCGCTCACCGCGCTTCCCATGGTGAGGTAGACGCGCGGTCATATCAGCAATACAGAGCACCAATACGGGCATACTGGTCGATTTTCCGGCGCACGAAACCCCACATCGACACCCTTGATTCCACAGCAATTCCAGCGGGCTCGGAGTCTGAGCGCGAACCGCGGCCGAGCGCACTCGAGAGGCGAATTGTTGGGGGGCACTGCCCTCAGGCTGAGTTCCATAGGGCAAGACCGGCCAAAGCACCGCCGGCTCGACCACGATGGTGGTGCGGTGGGTCGAACCGGTCGCACTGCCGGCTCTCGGATGAACGAAAGAGACGAAACTCACCTCGCCAAACCGGCCACCGGCCGACCGCGAGAATCGTTTCGGTTCCGGGACCTTGCCGCTGCATCGAGCCCAGCGGCTCGCCCCGACCCGGGAAAAATTGGAATCAGGATTCTGATACGAACGGTGCTTTTTTTGACCGGCGGCCCGGTCCATACTGGGGACGGCATGGCGGGAGGGGGCGGTCGGAGCGACACCATGATGTCGGAAGCGACCGCCACATCGTTGAGGCCCCTCGGGCCCTCAAATTCGGAAATTACCGCCAGCACCGTCGGCAGCCAGGCCGCCGTGACGGTCGGTAGCGCCCTTCGTTCGCGCTCGCGCACGGGCTCCCGCTCCGGGTCCCGGACCGGCGCCTCGGCGGGCAGCTGGCACGTCATTCGATCGCCGGTCGAAGCGCTCGCGCAGGAAGAGCGTCTGCGCATCCGCAACTACGCCATCTTTTCGACGATGCTGCTGGTCGGCGCGGTGGGCGCCCTGCCCCTTCTCGACGGCGACCCCACGGCAAAGTGGATTCACCTGGTCGGCAACCTCATCTCCCTCGCCGGCGCTATCCACACCGCGTACCACTCGTGGAGCCCCAGCGAGACGCCCAAGCCGTGGCTCAGCAACGCCCTGGGCTTCCTGACCATTCCGTCGCTCACCACCGGCTACCTGTATTGGGGCGACATGTCTCCGGTCGCCGCCGTGGTCCCGCTCGGCGTGATCATCTTCGGCCTGTCCCAGAGCTTTCGCGGTGCCATCGGCGTCTATCTTCTGTGCGCCATTCCCCTTGGCGCGCTGAGCGGACTGATTGCCGCCGGCGTGACCCCCGACCGGGGCCTGGTCAACCTCGCCGACATGAGCGCGATGGAGCGGCTCATGGTCGCGAGCCTGGCGCAGTTCATCTTCATCGCGTCGTTCGTGCTCACGCGGCAAATGCGCCGGGTGAGTCTGCAGACCATGGAGCAGCTCACGTCGGCAACCCGCGATGCCGCCGCCCGGCAGGCCCTGCTCGACGAAGCGCAGGAGCGCCTGCGCGCCATCGCCAAGGTCGGTGGCCCCGGCCGCTTCACCGATCAGACCCTCGGGCCCTACAAGCTCGGGGTCATCATTGGCCGCGGCGCCATGGGCGAAGTCTACGAAGGCCGCAACAAGGAAAGCGGCGAACAAGTCGCGGTCAAAGTGCTGAGCCAGCTCGCCACCACGCCGGCCAACGTGCGCCGCTTCGTGCGCGAGACCGAGGTGTCGAAGTCGCTCGCATCGCCCAACGTGGTGTCGGTGCGCGGCGTGTCCGAGCCCGCCGACCTCATGCCGTACCTGGCCATGGAGTTACTGCAGGGCGACACCCTGCGCGACCACCTGCGCAAGGCTGGAGGGCTTTCGTTCGACGAGACCCTCGACCTGGTCAAGCAGGTCGCCGCCGGCCTGCGCGCCGCCCACGAAGCGGGCATCGTGCACCGCGACCTCAAGCCGGCCAACATCTTTCGCCACGCCCCCAACGGCCAAAAGCCAGTGTGGAAGGTGCTCGACTTCGGCGTCTCGAAGCTCGTCGACAGCACCGGCACCATGACCGGCAACCACGTGGTCGGCACGCCGGCGTACATGCCGCCCGAGCAAGCGCGCGGCAAAGACGTCGGGCCCAGCGCCGACCACTACGCCCTGGCCGCCATTGCCTACCGGTGCCTGTGCGGCCGCGCGCCCTTCCTCGGCCAGGACGCCGCGACGGTGCTTTACGACGTCGTCCACACCATGCCGCCCCGGCCCAGCGACCAGCCCGGCGTGCCCGCCGATGTCGATAACGCCCTGGCCATCGGGTTGGCCAAGCACCACCGCGACCGGTTCTCGAGCCTGGACGAGCTGGTGGTCGCCCTCAGCGACGCGTTTGGCAGCGGCGTGTCCGACTCGGTGCAGCGGCGCGGCGAACGGCTCCAGCACCAGCACCCGTGGAACGCCACCCGGCGCTCCGACCACGCCGAGCAGGCGAGCTAGCGGCGCCCCTGTTAGGCGTCGAGCACTTCGTTGGCCGACACCCGGGCCAGCGCGAGATTGAGCCGCACGAAGTCGACCGGCTTGGTGATGAGCGTGTTGCCGCCGGCCTGGATGAGCTGCTCCTCCGGGAACGACCAGGCGTACGCGGTGACGAAGATGACCGGTACGTCGAGCACCGGGACCTGTTCCGCGTAGTCGGGCACGACGCCGTCGAAGCCGCCGCGCAGAAGTCGCGTCAACGCAATGCCGTCGAGCTCCGATCCCTTGAGCTCGATATCCATGAGAACCGCCCGCAGGTGCGGACCGAGCGTGGCGAGCTTGCGACACGCCTCGCGGTCGGTCCGGGCGCGGTGGAGTCGGTAGCGCTCTTTGAGGCGCAGCTCGGCCACGTCCCAGTTGTCGTCCTCGTCCTCGATGTAGAGCACGTGGGGTCGATCGGCTGCCGCGCGCTGGCCGGCGCTGCTCGTTCGTCTCGTTCCGTCTAGCTTCTTCATCGATTCGACACTCCGCTATCGCTCTCAGGTAACCGCACCGACGGGGCCCGTGACCGGTCGCGAACGCCCGGCCCGCTGCCGGGCGCGCCCGTTCGGCGTTTCCGGCCGCGTTGCGTACAGCCCCGCGTCGCGCACCGTCGCGACTGGCGTTTCCTTCGCTCCGACGGGTTCGGCGGCGCGCTCATCGGTCTTGGCCGGGGGCGCGACCCGCGGCAGGCGCACGCGAAACACGCTGCCCACGCCCACTTCGCTTTCGACCTCGATGGTGCCCTCGTGCAGCTCCACCAGCTTCTTGGTGATGGCCAGGCCGAGTCCGGTGCCCCCGTACTTGCGCGTGTGGCCGCCCTCGACCTGGCGAAAGCTCTCGAAGATGCGGTCCAGGGCATCGGCGGGAATGCCGATGCCGCGGTCGCGAACCTCGAGCGCGACGCTGTCGCCCGAGGCCAGCGCCGTCACGGTGACGATGCCGTTTTCGTCGGAGAACTTGACGGCGTTGCCCACCAGGTTCACCAGGATCTGCGCGAGCCGCAGGCGGTCGGCGCGAATCGCCGGCGTGTCCGCGCCCTCGAAGTCGACCCGCACGTTGTGCTTGGCGGCGGCGCCGCGCACCGCGTCGCGCACGTCTTCGAACAGCTCGCCAAAGGCCACATCCCCCACAACCAGCTCGAGTCGGCCGGACTCGACCTTGCTGAAGTTCAAGATGTCTTCGACCACGCCCAGCAAGTGTCGACCGGCCCGTCCCGTGGATTTGAGGTACCGCACCGTGTCCTCGGGGGCGCCGCAGTAGTCGAGAACCTCGCCCTCGAGCCCGAGGGCCGCAGCCCCGCAGCTGGGGCACGGCGTGTCCGCCGTGATCTCGTCGCCCGGCTCGCTGGCAAAGCGGTCGCCGCACGCGCTGCACGCGTACTGCTGGGTGGTGACGAAGTCGTCCAGCAGCGCCTCGGGCAGGTTGATGATCGAGTTGAGCGGGGTCCGCAGCTCGTGAGAGACGCCGGCCAAAAACTCCGACTTGGCCCGGGCCGCCTCCGTCGCCTGGTCGAGGGCCAGGGCCAGTTCGGTGGTCTGCCGGGCGTTGGTGACCGCAATGGCCAGGGTCTTGGTCATCGCCGCCAGCAGCTCGACCTCGGAGGTCGAATACTCGCGGTGCGACTTTTTGGGCCCCAGCACCAGCACGCCGATGAGCTCCTCGCGCAGGCGCAGCGGCAAAACCAGCTCCGGCGCTTCGGGCGCCATGGCCGGCGCCAGCGCTTCGAACAGTCCGTCGCCCTCAATGGCCACCCGCGGCTCGACCACCTCGTCGTCGAGCAGGGCGCACGGCACCGTGACGTCGGTGCCGCCGAGAGCGCGAAACTCGGCTCCGTCGCGCTCGCGAAGCAGCACCACCACGCCCTGGGGGCGCAACATCATATCCAGCCGTTCGGTCGTGCGCTGCACCAGGCGCTCGAGGTCGAGCTCGGTGACGGCCTCGTCGGTGAACTCGCGCAGAAGCACCCGCTCGTCGTAGCTGCGCTGGAACAGGAACCGGTCGGTAACCCGCTCCAGGCCGCCGCGAATCGGCTCGTAGCTCAGCGTGACCACGGCGCCGGTCACCACGGCCGTGAGCCAGCGCGGCAGCTCCAGGGACGCGCCGAGCACCTCGTTGCCCAGCGCCGAGATGACGGCTACCAGGCCCACGCCCATCGACACCAGGGTGGCGAAGACAAGCGTGCGGCGAATGATCAGCTCGATGCCCAGGAGCTGATGTCGGGCAATGGCGAACGCCACAATGCACGTCATGCCCAGGACGAACACCGACCCGAACGGGTACACGTCGATGCCGTACTTGGGTACGTAGTCGATGGAGCCCACGCAGGCGACCGCGGTGGACGCGAGCAGGTAGTTGATCTGCAGGCGACGCCGCGGGTCGCGCTCGCGGCCGCGCGCGCCCCATAGAAGGTACAGCCCGGCCAGGTACGAGGCGAAGAACAGCACCAGAAACGGCCCGTACATCACGCCCGCCCGCGGGTAGAACCCCCACGAGTACGTGTGCATGCCGTCGAGCATCAGGCTCGTGCGCGACAGCGCCATGAACACAACGCCGAGGCCGTAGGCGAGCCACACCCAGCGCCGCAAATCGCGGCGGCCGAGAAAGCCGACCACGAAGTGAAAGATCGTCGGCCCGAGCATGGTGATGCCCACGTACGCGTTGGTGGTCCAAAAGCGCGCGTGCTCGTAGTCCGGGCGCGTGTACGCCATGGCGTAGCTGCCCAGCCACACCGACGCGCTGGTGCAAAACAGCGCGAACGTCACGTTGGCGGCGCGCCGATCCTGGGCGACCAGCAAAATGCCGATCACCAGCGCAGCCGTGGCCGCTGTCGCGGGCAGTATCCAGCTCGCCTCCACCGCGATCCAACGTAGCGAACCGCCAGGACCCTACAAACCTAAATACGCAGTAAAGACAACAATTTGGGGTGTGCTCACCGAAGCTCTCCACGCACCGTTGTCCACCTCGCGCCACACGCGCGTCCCCCGAAGGCGACCGAGCCGGCCGAAGACGGTACCGTCGGGACGCGATGCTGCTCGTCGACCGGGTGACCAAACGCTACCGCGACATCACCGCCGTCGACCGGGTGTCGTTCGAGGTTCGCGGTGCCGGCATCACCGCCCTGCTCGGCCCCAACGGCGCCGGCAAAACCAGCCTGGTGCGCATGGTCATGGGCATCACCCGGCCCGACGAAGGCGGCATCGAGCTGCGCGACGAGGGCCAGGCCGGCCTGGGTCGCGGCGACCTCGGCTACCTGCCCGAAGAGCGAGGCCTCTACAAGGACGTGCCCATCTTGCGCACGCTGGTGTTCTTCGCCGGTCTGCAGGGCATGGGCAAAAAAGACGCCCGCGACGCCGCCATGAAATGGCTCGAGCGCGTCGACCTCGGTGACCGCGCCGACGCCAAAATCGACGAGCTCTCGCGCGGCAATCAGCAGAAGGTCCAGTTCATCAGCGCCGTGCTGCACCGGCCGCGGCTCGTGCTCCTCGACGAGCCCTTCGGCGGCCTCGACCCGGTGAACCAGGAGCTGTTTTTGGGCTTCATTCGCGACCTCGCCCGGGGCGGTACGACAGTGCTTCTGTCCGCGCACCACATGGACCTGGTCGAACGCCTGGCCGACCGCCTTCTGCTCATGCACCGGGGGGCGCTGGTGCACGACGGCACCCTCGCCGAGCTGCGCGACGCGCGCAATCTCGGCGAGCGCTACACCTTCGAGCTAGCGCCGGAGCACGCCGATGCGGCGGCCCGGGCCCTCGGCGCGACCGCGGGCGTCGACGCGGTCACGACGGAGAGCGGCGACGGCGCGGCGCTCGTTGTCGCCAGCGTGCGCCCCGGCACCGGGCTCGGACCGCTGCTGGCGTCGGTCGATGCCGATCGGGTGCGGCGACTCGACCGCTCGGTGCCCTCGCTGCACGAGCTCTACCTCGACACCATCGGCGGCGCTGCCGCGGAGGCCGCGTGAGCCGCGGCGCCGTGCTCCAGGTTGCGGCCTGGGAGTTTCGCCGGTTCTTCAAGCCGCGCGACCTGCTGCTGAGCATGGCGCTCACCGGCATTTTGGCCGGCGCCGGCTGGGGCATCGGCAAGTGGCAGGCATCGCAAGAACCGACCACCCGCGAGGTGGCCTTGATTGCGCCCTTCGACATCGCGCTGCCGGCCCACTACGTCGTCACGAAACGCGAACTCGCCCAGCGGGACACCGTCACCGCCGACGTCGTCGGTGAGCGCTACGACGCCCTGGTGGTCGCGAGCGACGGCGCGGTCGAGGTCGTTGCCCGCTCCACCGGTGGCTGGGCCGACGACCTGGGCGCCGCCGCCGCCGCCGGCATCACCGAGCGCCGGGTGCAGGCCCTCGGCGTCGATCCGGCCCGTCTCGCCGCGGCCCTGGCGCCGCCGACCATCCGCGTGCAGAGCGCGCGCGCCAGCGGCAGCGACAGCCGCACCCTGGCCCTGTTGCTCGGCGGCCTGGTCGCGGTGTCGCTGCTGTCCGGGCTCGGCTTCTTGTTCATCGGCATCACCGGTGAAAAGCAACAGCGCGTCACCGAGCAGGTCTTCAGCATGGTGTCGGCCCAGGACATGATCGACGGCAAGCTGCTCGGGGTGGGAGCCGCCGCGCTGCTGGGCGCGGTGCAGTACGCCATCGTCGGCATTGCGTTTTACAACCTGGTCGGCAGCGGCGGCGCGCTCGGCTGGCTCGCCGACAACCTCGGCCAGGTATCCCTGCTCGACAGCCTGTACCTGGTAGCCTTTGCCCTGGCCGGCTTTGCCTTTTGGTTTGCGACCTGCGCCGCGGTCTTTGCCACCATTGCCGACCCCAACAGCTCGGCGCGCACCAGCGTATTCATGCTGCCGCTCATTCCGTTCGCCGCGGCGGCCGTTGGCCTGGGCAACCCCGACAGCGGCGCCATGGCCGTGCTGTCCCACGTGCCGCTCACGTCGATGGCCGTCATGCCCATGCGCGTTTTGCAAACCGCGGTGCCGGCCTGGGAGCCGTCCGTGGCGCTGGCGGTGCTGCTGGCCGCGGTATGGTTTGCCCGTCGGGCGGCCGGCCGCATCTTCGAGGCCGCCATGCTTACCTATGGAAAAGAACCCGGGGTCTTGCAGCTGCTTCGGTGGGCGGCCGGGCGGGGCTAGCGGCGTTTCCCGCAGCGAGCAAGATCGGCAAGGCGCGGCAGCCGTTGACCAAGGCATGGTGGGTTCGCACGACGGATGACGAATCCCAATCGAGACTTCTACGAGCGCCGGATCGAGCGGGTGCTGCGCTACATCGGGGCCCACCTCGACGGCGACCTGTCCCTCGACCGGCTCAGTGATGTAGCGGGCTTTTCAAAGTTTCACTTTCACCGCCAGTTTCGCGAATACACCGGCATCAGTGCCGCAAAACTCATTGCGCTTCTGCGGCTCAAGCACGCTTCGCTGCAGCTGGCCCTGTCGCCAGAGCAGCGGATTCTCGACATTGCGCTGGAAGCCGGGTTCGAAAGCCCCGAGTCCTTTGCGCGCGCCTTCAAAAAGGCGCAGGGACAGTCGCCGTCGGGCTTTCGCAACGCGCCGCAGTGGGAACGCTGGGGCGCGGTCTTTTCCCTGCCCGTAGGCCCCAGGAGTGAACCCATGCAGCCCACCATCGTCGACTTTCCCGAAACCCGCGTCGCCGTGCTCGAACACCGCGGCGCGCCCGCGTCCCTCATGCACTCGGTCGGGCGATTCATCGCCTGGCGCAAGTCGTGCGACGTCTCGCCGGTGAGCACCAGCATGACCCTCGGCATCGCCTACGACGACCCGAGCAACACCCAGCCCGACCAGTTTCGCTTCGACATCTGCGGCTCCACCACGACAGCCGTGCCCAAAAACGAGTACGGCGTTGTCGAAGGAGTCATTCCCGGGGGCCGCTGCGCGGTGCTGCGGCACGTAGGCTCCACCGATCTCATCGGCGCCACCGTGCAAAGGCTTTACGGCGACTGGCTGCCCGACAGTGGGCAGCAGCTGCGCGACTACCCGATCTTCTTTCACTACATCAAGCGCATGCCGACCGTGCGCGAGCACGAGCAAGAAACCGACGTGTACCTGCCGCTGCAATGACGGCGAGACCAGCGCGGCAGCTGGAGACCGGGGTCGAGACTCGAGACTCGAGACTCGGGACTCGGGACTCGGGACTCGGGGCGGAGACCGCACCCGAGACGGAGACCGAGTCCGAGTCCGAGTCCGAGTCCGAGACCGAGGCGGAGACCGAAACCGAGGCGGAGACCGAAACCGAGACCGAGACCGAAACCGAGACCGAGACCGAGACCGAAACCGAGACGGAGACCGAATCCGAGACGGAGACCGAAACCGAGGCGGAGACCGAAACCGAGGCGGAGACCGAGGCCGAAACGGAATCCGAGTCCGAGGCGGAGACCGAATCCGAGACGGAGACCGAATCCGAGACGGAGACCGAATCCGAGACGGAGACCGAATCCGAGTCCGAGACCGAGACCGAGACCGAGACCGAGACCGAGATGGAATCCGAGTCCGAGGGGGAGACCGAGACCGAATCCGAGACCGAGACCGAGTCCGAGTCCGAGGCGGAGACCGAACCCGAGACGGAGACCGAATCCGAGTCCGAGTCCGAGGTGGAGACCGAACCCGAGGCCGAGACCGAGGCCGAGGCCGAGACCGAGGCCGAAACGGAATCCGAGTCCGAGGCGGAGACCGAACCCAAGGCGGAGACCGAGGCGGAGATCGAGGCCAAGTCCGAGTCCACGGAGACCGCGACGAGGATCGGGAAGAGGCCGCCAGGCTCGTTGCGCTGGCCCCGGCGGTTGCAGTTCGAAACGGCTGCCGGCAACCCACCCAGACGCGAGAGTGTTCATCAAGTCGCCGGCGGCCGCTTGACGGCCGGGATGCCGGCCGCGCGATGTCGCGGACCCGGCCGCGACGGGCTCTTGGGGCGCGTAGTTGCGGAGCGGCGGACTGCAAAGAAGCGAGTCTCGCCCGGGCCGACGGAACGGGTGGCGCGCACGTCCGTGGAATCCATGCTACCCGCCGGGTAGCGCGGACACGCAGGCGGCGGAACCGCGCAAAATCCGGCAACGGTCTGCCGGCGAGATAGGTGGCGCACGCTTTCGTGGAGTCGGCGCCACCGTGCGGGTAGCGTACTGCCATGCGACCGTTTCTACGCTCTCGCCTCCTGCCGTGCGGCGCCAGCCTGCGTCGCGTCGCGACAGCGAGCGCTGCGGTCGCGGCACTGGTCGCCTTTGTCGCCTCTGCCCAGGCGCAGCTCGACCTCGGCGGGGTCACCGTCGAGTACGCCGCTGCCGGCAACGTGAGCGACCCGCCGCCCGGGGCCGACGGTCTTGCGCTAGAGACCACGACGCTGCGCGCGGGCGGGGTCGTGCCGGTTCCGCTCAACGAGCAGCGGATCCTGCTCTTCGGCCTCGCGTACACTCTGGTCGTCCCCGATGCGTCCGGCGTCGCCGACGCCGACCCGCCGGAGTTTCACGAGATTGGATTGTCGGTCGGCTTGCTCACTCCCCTGAGCGACCGCTGGCGGCTCATCGCGCAGGTCGCGCCGTCGCTCGCCAGCGACTTTCGCGACCTCAGCGTTGAAGCGCTCAACCTGCGCGGCATTGCCGTCGCCAGCTGGACACGCAGCCCGGAGCTCAGCCTCAGCTTTGGGCTCGCGGCTTCGTACCAGCTCGGCCGCCTGCTGCCGCTGCCCGTGCTGCGCATGCGCTGGCAGCCCGACGAGCGCACCTTCATCGACATTGGTATTCCCACCGGCATTCGCACGGCCCGACGACTCGGCGATCGCATCGAGGTCGGTGGTCGGATTCGCCTCACCGGTGGCCGGTACGACGTCGGCGACACCGAGCGCTCGCCGACAGATTCGGTGCGCACCACAACCGTCGACGCGGGGCCCACCCTCGCCGTGCGGCTGCGCGGCCCGCTCTGGTTCGAGGCCTTTGCCGGCTACACGCTCTTTCGCAACTTCGAGCTCTTCGAAGACGCCGGCGACTCGCTGTTCGACAGCACCATCGACAACGCCCTCGTCGTGCAAACCGGCATCGTGCTGCGCCCGCCCCGGCGCCGCGACTCCGCCAGACGCTGACCCAGTGCGCCGCGCCCGGCGCCGTCGAGCACTGCCCCGCCCCTCGGCGCGCGTCCCCCGTCCAACTTCGGCCCGCGCCCGCTGTCCCGTCGGTCGCGAGGAACTCCCCGGGCTCTGCCAGACCCCGGGTTGAGCAGATCGCAGCCCTCCGGTCGCCCGGGCTCTGCCAGACCCCCGGTCGAGCAGATCGGCGGTCTCCCGGGCTCTGCCAGACCCCCGGTCGAGCAGATCGGCGGTCTCCCGGGCTCTGCCAGCCCCCCCGGTCGAGCAGATCGGCGGTCTCCGACCCTGCCAGACCCCCGGTCGTCGCCAGCCCCCCGACCGACTCTGCCAGCCCCCCGGTCGTCCGACTCTGCCAGACCCCCGGTCGAGCAGATCGCGGTCAGGGCCCTGCCCGACCCCCGGTCGAGCGACCGGCCCTGCCCCGGCCCTGCCCGACCCCCGGTCGAGCAGATGGGGCTCTGCCCGGGCTCAGGGACTTCCGGCTCGCCCGGCTAGACCAGACCCCGGGTCACGGGTGACTGGCACCTCTTTGTCGAATTCGACCCCGATAGTGTCGAATTCGACACTAGTTCGTTCCATCTCCGATTCACTAGCATCGAAGTCTCAACCGACGCCGCAACTGCGCACAGAGGTCACCATGCATCACAACCACCAGCTGCACGCCCCGGTCACAGCGGTCGACACCAATACCGCGCGGCTCGCGGGTGACTACGTCGGCCAAGCCTTCGCGAGCGACCCCGTGTCGCTGTGGACGTTCGGCAACGCCGGCGCCATTGCGACCGCCTACAGGCACCTGGCCGAGCGCGTGTACGTCCCCGCGGGCGCCGCCAGCCTCGTCGAGAACGCCGGAGCTGCCCTGTGGCTCGAGCCAGGCCGCTCCAAGTCGGTTCCGTGGCTCGGTCAACTAGTCATGGCCAGGGACCTGTGGCGCGCTGCCGGGGCGCGGTACATCCGTCGCTCGCTGCAGGTCGACGCCGCCATGCGCGCCCGACGCCCGGTGTTCCCCCACTACTACCTCTTCGCCATCGGCGTGCTGCCCGACGCTCGCGGCCGCGGTGTCGCCGGCGCCCTGCTTCGCCACACCCTCGCCGAAGCCGACCGCGCCGCTCAGCCCGCCTACCTCGAAAACACCACCCCCCGCAACACGCCCCTCTACCAGCGCTACGGCTTCGAAGCCGGCGCTCCCTTCACCCCCGCCCCCGGCTGCCCACCCCTCGTCCCCATGCTCCGCCCCCCGGCCCGACTCTAGAAACCATACCGGGGGTCATTCCTGAGTCCGGTGCCTTCCACGACTGTCCCGCCAGCTACGCATGTCGCTGAAGGCTGCAAGGGAGCTCCAAACGGTATCCCAGATTGCCGCATTGGCTTCCGATTCTTGCTGTAGACGCAAGAATGCCCGGCGAGGCGCGAGGGCCTAGCCGGGCAGAACCTATTTTGCGAACTCAATCGGGCGGTGAAGCGCAGCGAGCGCCCCACTGGACAACCATCTGGTAGGTCCCGTAGGGAAAGACCACGTCACGATCTCCGGCAAGAAAAGCCGCACACGAGACCGCGTACGCTCGATGCCAATCCTTGTCGGAGTTGAGGCGCTCGACCCGACGCCACTTGTCTTTGCAAGCGACCTTCGGCGAGATGCCAAAGCGGGGCTCTCGCGACGTCGGCCGCCCATGGCGAGACTGCCGCAGGATGGCGCGCCGCCCGAGGAACCCCTTGCCCTCCCGCTTCGCCTTCGCGCGGAAGCGCTCTTCTCGCTCGTCAGCCGCAGCGCCAACGACACCCGCCAGTTCCTGATCGCTAAGCTCTTCGTAGCCATCGGGACGCGACAGCTCGAGAGTCGCGACCTTGGGCCAAACGCCCCCATGCTCCTGGCCGCGAAAGAAGAAGCCCGGTCGCTTGAACTTCGTCGCTTTGGCCGGCCAAGCACGGCGCAAACCCGGCCATGACGAGCCATGCATGACCAATCCGGCCTCGACCGGATTGGCCATCGTGTAGGCCATCTGCTCGATCAAGTCGTCCGGCTGCTCGGCGGTTACCCTGCTCGGCGAGTCCGACGACCACACAGCCTCAAACTCACCATGACCGGCGTTAAGCGCTCGCGCGATAAACGTGTGGCAGTCGCGCTGAAAGTCGACAATGGTGCCGTGGTCGTCTGCCAGCACGACGTGCCAGTGGTTCGAAAGCACCGTCGCGGCGAACAATCGAATCCTCCACTTGTCCGCCATCACCGCCAGGACGTAGCCAACCAACTGGTTCGTTCGCTTGCTCGGCCGAAGGAGAAAGGTGCGTCCACGCACGCGGCGAGTGAGCATCAAGCTCACGCCTGGGATTACGGGACGCGCCACGGACATGCCTTCGGGAAAAGCAAACGCCGGGCCTGCCTCAAGTCATCGAGACCATGTTGCGATCGTCCGGTGAGCCGGCCAGCGCGTCCGAGTCTCGGACAGACCGGACAGACGACCGCATGCCGCCTGGTCCGCTCCATCATCGACGGAACGCTCGACCTCGGAGATCCTCGGCACGCCGCGGCGTGCCGACAGAACGAGGCTCCTCGATCGGGGCTCGGGCTTTTCACCACCCGCGGGTCCGAAAGACCCCCGGTTGGGCTATCCCCGACAGAACGAGGCCCCTCGATCGGGGCTCGGGTTTTTCACCCCCCGCGGATCCGAAAGACCCCCGGTTGGGCTATCCCCGGGGAGCTCCAGAACGACCCCCGGTTGGGCTACCCCGAAGCTCCAGCCGCCTGAGCCTGCCGCAGGGCCCATCGCCAATAGCCCATAGCGGACCACAAGATACTGGGGCTCCCGATGTCAGCAGGCCCGCTGGACTGCGCGCGTGATACCCAAGAACCTCCGTGCAGCACCGCAAAGCCCCCTCGTTCGTCGCCGCGCTAGCCGCGCTCGCCCTGTTGACCTCCGGTTGTGCCGCCACGCTCCAGCGCGGAAGCGGCCCCGCCATCGAAGGCGTACTCACCGACGCCGACGCCACGTATCTTTATATTCGGTCTGACTCAGGCGCCGTGTATCGCGTCCCGCGCACCGAGGTAAGCGACATCGACCACCCGGGCAACGTCCTCGCCACCATCGGTGCTGTGTTCCTCACGATGTCGGTCATCTTCCTCGCCGACGGCGAAGACTACAGCAACGAAGCCGGGGCCATCTACGGAGCCATCGGTGCCGGTATGACCGCCGGAGGCCTCATCCCCTGGATGCACTCTCGCCTCGCGATCAGCAACGAGGAGGGCGCCCGGACCGGCCGCGTCGACGCCACCGTTGTACCACCAGTACCTCTCGTCCCCTTGGGCCCGCGCAACCCGCCCGCCGCTCCGGCGTCCGCGGTTCCCGGTCCGCCACCGCTCGTCCGCCCCACCGAACAGCCAACCGACGCGCCCGACAGCGCTCCGCCCGCGGCCACCCCGGCTCCTCCGGCGGCCGGTGAGTCGGCACCGGAGACGCCAGAGCCACCGCCCGTCCCGGGCCCACCCGGGGCGACGCCACCAGACGTGTCGCTGTCGTTCTAAGGCACGCACAGGATTCGCAGCTGCCCGCGGCACACCTGGGCGGGAGCGTCCGGCGCTTGCGCAACGCTGTCGGAGATTGGCCTGTTCGCGCCCGAAGGCCACCCAGGTCCCACGTCGCCTGGCCCTCAAATCCGAAAGACCTCCGGTCGGACAGTGCAAGAAAGACCCCCGGTCGGGCAACGCGTCGCGCCCCACGTCGCCTGGCCCTCAAATCCGAAAGACCTCCGGTCGGACAATTCAAGAAAGACCCCCGGTCGGGCTACGCCAGTAAAGACCCCCGGTCGGGCAATGCCGGTCCCAACAAAGACCCCCGGTCGGGCTACGCCACAATGCAAGAAAGACCCCGGGTCGGGCTACGCCCAGTCGGGCAACGTGCACACCTAGAAAGACCCCCGGTCGGGCAACGCCCGGGCAACGCCCGGTCGGGCAACGCCGGGAAAGACCCCCGGTCGGGCAACGCCGGTCGGGCAACGCCGGAGTGGTCGCGCCAGTAAAGACCCCCGGTCGGGCAACGCCAGGCAACGCCAACGCCACGAAAGACCCCCGGTCGGGCAACGCCCAGTCGGGCAACGCCGCGAAAGACCCCCGGTCGGGCAACGCCGGGTGCGCCCCCCGCTCGCGCCCCCCAACGCCACGCGCCGGCGCACCGCCATCCGGACAACGTCGTCCACTTTCGCACGCACGTCCCTACATCACCCGACCAACGCGCCTACACCGACCGCGCCCGCAACCTCGCTTCACCCTTGCGCTCTTGTCCAAACAGCGCCGCCCAATGCCGCCTTCCGACTTTTAGACCGAGCCACCGTTCCGGTACACTCCCGAGCGGACCGTGCAGAAGGGGGAGCGCATTGGCGGCCGGTTTACCATCGAGCGTTTTGTTTCGCGCGGTGGCATGGGCGACGTGTATCTCGCCCATGATGAGCGACAGCACCAACCCGTCGCACTAAAGATTCTCACGCGCCCCGAGCAGGAGTTCGTCGCGCGCTTCGACCTCGAAGCCAAAGCGCTGATCGGGCTGCAACATCCATCGATCGTCGGGTACGTCGATCACTCAACCGACGCCAGCGTTCGCTTTTTAGCGATGGAGTGGCTCGACGGCTGCACGCTGTCGCAGCGCCTGCGCGAAAGGCCGATGACGGCCGAAGAAGCGCTGATCTTCGGCATTCAGGCCGCCGAAGCCCTCGGCGCGGCCCACGCCGCCGGCATGGTGCACCGCGACGTCAAGCCGGCCAACCTCTTCCTGCAGGGCGGCGCCCACGACCGCGTCAAGGTGCTCGACTTCGGCATCGTGCAAGCCGACGGCACCGAAAGCGTGACCGCCCCCGGCATGGGCATCGGCACGCCCGAGTACATGTCGCCCGAGCAGGCCAAGTGCGAAGACAACATCGGCCCCGCCGCCGACGTGTTCGCCCTCGGCAGCGTGCTCTTTCGCTGCCTCACCGGCCGCAACGCCTACCGCGGACAGAAGGTCCCCGAGATCCTCGCCAAGATCGCTTTCGGCACCGAGCCGCCGCGCATCCGCGACGTCGATCCCACTTTGCCGGTGGTGGTCGATCGCGCCCTCGCAAAGATGATGTCCCCCGGTCCGGCCCAGCGCCCGCAAGACGGCGCCGCCGCGGCCAAGCTGTTGCGCACCGCCCTCGAAGCCGTGCGCGTAGGCATCGACCCGGTCGACAGCGCCGACTCGCCCACCGACCGCACCATGAGCCAGGAGGAGATGCAGCCGGTGGCGGTCATCCTGGCCCTGGTGCCCAACTCGCTGTCCGCCCCGGCCAGGCACTCCGACAGCGATCGCCGCAGCGCCGCCGTCGCCCTCGACGACCCGCGCCACCCGGCCCGCCGCCTGCGCAAGCGCGGCCTAACGCCCAGCACCCCGGCCGGCCTCGCCAACGGCTCCGGCCTCGCCCGCGGCTCGGTCCGCGCCAAAACCCTCAACGGCACCGGCGTTGGCAACGACGGCCAGCGGCCACGCGCCTACCCGCGCCCCGGCACCCTCGACAGCGACGCCCGCACGCAAATGCTCGACGCCGTCGTCGCCGAAGCCGGTCTCGGCCGCGGCTCCAGCGACGGCAACCGCCGCGCCAACACGCAAACCGGCGCCAGCGGCCCCACCAACGATACCCACGCCCTCGCCCCCACCATCGAGCACCGCGGCGAGCAAGTCCGCGTCATGCAGGCCGCCCCCGAGCTGTCCGGCATCATTCGCGTCCTGCGCGTCGCCCTGGCCCCCTACGACGCCCGAGTCGAGCTGCTCCTCGACGGCTCCATCGCCATCTTGCTGTCCGGCGGCATCGCCGCCCGCGACCTCGCCGCCCGCGCCGGCCGCGCCGCCCTCACCGTGCGCAGCCTGGTCTCCTCGGCCTCGGTCGCCGTGGCCACCTTTCGCGCCGTGCGCGCCGAGCGCGGCGCCCTCGACCCGGTCATCGAATCCGCCGCCAAGCTCGCCGTGCCGGGCTCGCGCCACGTCTTCCTAGACGGCACCACCCGCGACCTTCTGCCATCCCGCTTCGACCTGCAGGACAGCAAAGACGGCGGCGTGGTGCTCGTGTCCGAACGCGACCGCGCCTACGACGACTCGCCGCGCACCCTGCTCGGCAAAAAGGTCCCCTGCTTCGGCCGCAACCGCTACCTGCGCCAGCTGGTCGCCGCCTTCGAAGGCGTGGTCGAAGACCAGGCCGCCGAGTCCGTGCTCGTGGTCGGCGACGCCGGCGTCGGCAAGACCCGCCTGCGCTCGGAGCTGCTCGACCGCCTCATCGACGACCACCCCGACCTGGCGGTCCTGTCCGCGGCCGGCGACTTCATGCGTACGAAGGTGCCCTTCGGCATGATCGCCCGCTGCCTGCGCCGCTACCTGTCGCTGCCCCAAAACGACGGCGACGCCGCCCGCCAGCGCCTGTCCCTGCGCGTGCACGAACGCGTGCCCGAGCACGCCGACGCCGAGCGCATCATCGAGTTTCTCGCCGAGATGCTGCAGCTGCCCCTCGACGACCACGACCGCCCGGCCCTGCGCGCCGCCCGCACCGATCCCAACCTCATGGCCGACCAGCTGCGCCGCGCCTGGCACGGCTGGCTCCAGGCCGAGTGCCGCGCCCACCCGGTCATGTTCATCGTCGACGACCTGCAGTGGTCCGACGCCTCCAGCGTCGACGTCATCGGCTCGGCCATCGAAAGCTGCCGCGACCTGCCCCTGGCCGTGCTCGCCCTCGCCCGGCCCGAAGTCGACGAAATCTACGCCGACGTCGGCGAAAAATGGGGCAGCCAAACCATGAGCCTCGGGCCCCTGCGGCAAACCGAGTGCGAAAAGCTCGTCGACGCCGCCCTGGGCGACAGCATTCCCGTCGCGGCCAAGCGCCGGCTCATCATTCACAGCGCCGGCAACCCCTTCTATCTAGAAGAACTCATCCGCAACGCCGCCGCCGGGCAAGACGAAAAGCTACCCGACAGCGTCATCAACAGCGTTCAGCTGCGCATCGGCAACCTCACCGATCGCCAGCGCCTCATCCTGCGCGCCGGCAGCATTTACGGCCGTCAGTTTCACACCGACGGCGTCGCCGCCCTCGTCGGCGAAGACATCAAAACCCACGAGCTCGTCGCCGATCTCATGACCCTCGAGCAGGAAGACTTCCTGCGCAGCCTCACCCGTGGCGAAAGCATGCTCGGCGACATCGAGTGGATGTTCCGCCACGCCATCGTCCGCGAAGCCGCCTACGAGATGGTCACCGAGCGCGACAAGCGCAACAGCCACCGCCGCGCCGGCCAGTGGCTCATGGACCGCGGCGAACAAGACGCCGCCATCCTCGCCGAACACTTCGCCGGCGGCGGACAGCTTGAGAAAGCAAGTGAGTACTTCCAACGAGCGGCAGAGGACGCACTTCGGAACAGTGGGCGGGAGCAAGATGAGGATGCCCTTCGCAAGGCGGCAACTTGCTTCACGCGAGCAGGGGAAACGTCCGCGGCTACAGGTAGCAATGCTATTGCCGAAGAGGCCTTCTCGAGAGCAATCAGCCTCTTTGAAGTCTTCGATTCAAGGGAGGCTGCAAAAACACGACTGTCGCTCTCCAGCGTACTCGTCCGTTCGGGTGAGCGGCCGAGAGCGCTCGCCCTACTTGACGCTGTATGTGCAAAATACAAGTCCACGGCGGCGGGATTGCCTTTGGCGGCGCAAGCGGCGATCGAGGGTGCGGACGTGGCGATGAGACTCAACAACAAGAACGCGCTGGCCGAAGCTATTGAGCGCGCGGAAGAGGGCCTTGCACTTGCCCAAAAAGCGAACTTAAACGGGCTGCAAGCTCAGGCAGGTGCGACCGTGGCTGTTCTTCACTCTATGTTCGAGACAGAAGAAGGCCGGCGGGAAGCAAGAAAGTTCGCAGCAAAAGCGTTGCCCCTAGCGCGTCAGCTAGACAACTCTCAGCGAACACTGTGGAGGCTCGGGAACGTACACCTCTTCATTGGTGAACTAGAGAATGCGCTGACACTCTATGAGCAAGCCGCCAAAGTCGCCAACGCGAACAGTGACATTCTCACCTTGGGGCATTGCCACTACAACCAGGGCATCGCGCATCTTCGAGGATGGAGCCTAGTCGAGGGACGAAAGCACGCGAGCGAAGCGCTGCGAATCTACCGGCAGATTGGTGATGAGTCCTCGGCGCTTGACGTTTCCTTCAACCTCGCCGCCTTCGAACTACTATTGGGCGACGTGAACTCCGCCGCAACCCGGCTTGAAGCTCTCGGAGAGAAGGTCCGCGACAACTGGTTCACTGATCTCGGGGTGCTCGAAGCCCGAGGTTTCGCTGAGAGGCTTCTCGGCAATGAAGCGAAGGCAGCCGACTGCTTCGTTCGAGCAGCCAGCTTGGCCGAGAACGCTGGTGCCCACGAACAAGAGGCGAAGATGCTTGGTCTAGCTGCCGAGGCACAACTCGCGGACGGGCGTGCATCGGTCGCGATTGAAAGCCTCGAACGCGCGGTTGACCGCGCCGAGCGCGTTTCCCTAAGCCACGCTCTCTTGATGGCTCGATTTGGCCAATTCGAGAACTCAGAACGGTTTCTTCTCGAGTACACCGATGCGGAACCAGAACCGGAACGCCACGTGATCATATTGATGGCTTTGGCGCGTAGCGCATTGCGGCGAGGCGACCAAAGTGAAGCGAGAGCCTGGACTGGGAAACTCGAGAAGTTTTTGAGCCCTTCGCCTTCATCTGTGTTTGCGACGTCGTATAAGGCCCTGGCTGCCTGCGTAGAGGGCAACGCTGGCAGCGCCGTCGCTCTTCTGTGCCGACTCCGCACCGAGCGCCAGGATTTCACTTTCGCGGAGGCCACACTCGACGTCGCTTCGATGCTGGTGACGCTGAATCCAAACGCGGACCCCGGATTAGTCCGAGCGTTTCTTCGGGAAACCCGGTTCGTCCAGGACCACGGCGTTTTGTGGAGAATCAAGTCTCTTGCGGCACGACTGGCTGCACAATTGGGCGACGCCATCTCGGCTCGAGAACTCATCGAGGCGGCGAGAGAGGCTCACGATGAACTCTGCACGTCGCTCCCCGAGCCATACTCTGGCCTGATGCGCGCCCATCCTTGGGTCGCTGACCTCAGTACGCCCCTCTTCTCTGTTTAGGCCCGAAAACGCTTCGAGCGCCCTACTCGAGGGCGCTCGTTCGCTCGATAGCAGCTGAGGCTACCTGCTACGGCATGGGCTTGCCGATGCCGCCGCGGATGATCTTCATCTCTTCTGGGGTGATGGTGAAGATGTTGCGGCGATCGTTCTTGGGGGCTGTCTTCTTGGTGTCGATGGCGGTGGCTTTTTTCATCTTCTTGCTCCTGGTGGTCGTGGAAGTGTTGTAGCGCTTCGGGCGACAGGTGGTGGTGGGTAGGGATCTGTCCCGAAGCGTGTTCAGGTGTGGCTTGTAGTCCCCAGCGGTAAGGCTTTTCGCCTCATGCTTACAGGTTGAGGTATGACGGATCCTGACCCTGGTGCGCAACCGAAAAATTGGCGAATCCCGATTATTTTAAGTAACTTATGATTTTTGCGTACGAGGGCACACGGAGATATCGCACAACGTGATCATCCCTGCGTGATTGGCGTGAGCGATACTACCAACAGTCGTTAGATGGCGGTGTGGCACCCACATTTCCAGTCATTGTGTCGTGAAATATCGCCCTAATCTCGACTGTAAGCGTATTTATCCTTTCAGGATTGAACTTTGGCTCGTGCTGGCAGTGGGCTCCCGTCCGACGTGGGCCACTCTGTCGCACGGGGTAAGATTCGTCCGCCCCGTCAACAGATTAAGACCACTGTCTGACGTTTTCGGTCCGGATTACCGCAACGCTGCGTACACCTTTCCCTACCTCGGTAGGCTACCTGGCGTGGCGACTCCGTGAAAAACCGCACTTCACCCCCAACCCCGAGCGACACCAGGCTTCCCGATCTCCGGGCCCAATCAGCGCCCGCCACCGGGGGCGGAATCCGATTCGGAGGACGAGACCGGCGTCGGTCCCAAGTTCCGCCCTCGATCTCGGGTTCCGTCTCGGTCTCGGGTTCGAACTCGGATTCGTAGTCGGACTCCGTCTCGGAGTCGGATTCCGTCTCGGAGTCGGGTTCGGACTCCGGTTCGGTCTCGGACACGGGTTCGGTCTCGGACACGGGGTCGGTATCGGACTCCGGTTCGGTCTCGGACACGGGTTCGGTCTCGGACTCCGGTTCGGGCTCGGACTCCGGTTCGGACTCGGACTCCGGTTCGGGCTCGGTCTCGAGGTGTGGGCGCATAGGCGGCTACCAGCTTCGGGATCAGGAGTCGAGTCGCGTTCTCGAGGCGGACGAGGTGTCGCGCGTGCCCCCCGGGCCGGCGTCGTGGTTCGGGCCAGCCGCCGAAGCGTTCCATTGCCCGTACAGCCCTCCGCTCCCCCGCATCCGCTCCGGCCTCGCTACAATAAAGACGTGCAGCCCGGCGCTCGCGTGGATGGCCGCTTTGTCGTCGAGCGCTTTGTGTCGCGCGGCGGCATGGGCGAGGTCTACTGCGCGCGAGACACGGCCAACGGCGATCGGCTGGTGGCCCTGAAGCTGCTCGCGCGCCAGGGGGCCGATCACGCGGCGCGTTTCGACCGCGAAGCCCGGGCGCTGCGCGAGCTTTCGCATCCGGGCATCGTCGGCTACGTGGCTCACTCGGCCGAGCACGCGCCGCCTTACCTGGCGATGGAATGGCTCGAGGGCGCCACCTTGCGCGACCGCCTCGAAGACGGCCCGCTTGCCTCGCGCGAGGCGCTGGCGCTGGCGGCGCAAGTGGCCGACGCCCTGGCGGTGGCCCACGCGGCCGGCGTGGTGCACCGGGACATTAAGCCGGCCAACTTGTTTCTGGTGGCCGGCGCGGTTGGCGGCACCGACGCCGCCAACCCGAACGCGAGCGGCGCCAGCGCTGGGCGCGAACCCGACACCAGGGCCGGTGCGACGAGCAAAGCCAACGGCGGAGCCGGTGTGGCGCGCGGTTTCGACGGTGCCTTTGGCGACGGCTCGGTAAAGGTGCTCGACTTCGGCATCGTGCGCGCCATCGAGGGCGACAGCCTGACGGCGGCGGGCCGCGGCGTGGGCACGCCCCAGTACATGGCGCCCGAGCAGGCCCGCTGTGACCCGCGCATCACGGCCGCCGCCGACGTGTTCGCCCTGGGCAGCGTGCTGTTTCGCTGCCTCACCGGCCAGGCGCCCTTCGCCGGCGATCGAATCCCGGAGGTGCTCGCCAAGGTCGCCCTCGGCATCGAGCCGCCCCGGGTGCGCGAGCTCGCGCCCACGGTGCCGTCGGCCGCCGACGCCCTGGTCGCGCGCTTCATGGCGCCGGCGGTTGAAGACCGGCCGGCCGACGGCAAGGTTGCCGCGCGCTTGATTCGGGCGACGCTACAAAGCCTGGACGAACCCGGCGGCAGCGGCACCGATACCGTCGAGCACGCGATCACCGATCGCGAGGTGCGGCCGGTGGCGGTGGTGCTGGGACTGGTCGGTGGTCCGCGCGACCCGTTAGGCGACGACGAGAGCAACGGCGCTCGCGAGCGGGCTCGCGCAGGGGGCGCGAACGCTCACGACGACCGAGACGGGGACGGAACCCGAGACCGGGGCCGGACCCGAGACGGAGACCGGACCCGAGACGGAGACGGAACCCGAGACCGAGACGGAACCCGAGACCGAGACCGAGACGGAACCCGAGACCAAGACCGAGACGGAACCCGAGACCGAGACGGAACCCGGGACCGGGACCGGGACCGGGACCGAGACCGAGACCGAGACCGAGACTGGAATCGGAGCAGCGCGGGCTCGCTTCCGGTGATGACCGTCGCGTCCTCGCTGGCCGCGGACGGGGGAACCGAAACCGTCGTCCCGACCGGCGCGGTACGGCCTCCGCCGCCGCGACTGCCGGCGGCCTCGGTGGCGACGGTCAAGGAACTGCGGGCGGCGCTGTCGTCGTACGAGGCGCGGGTGGAGCTTTTGCTCGACGGCTCGGTGGTCGCGGTCCTGGGCGGCGCGACTTCGCCCCGGGACCTGGCCAGCCACGCGGCGCGCGCGGCGCTGCTGATGCGCAACGCCTTGCCGGCGGCCTCGATTGCCGTGGCCACCGTGCGCGCCGAGCACGACGACCGGGGCGCCCTCGACAACCTCATTGCCAGCGCGGCCCGGGTGGCTCCGGCCGGTGCGGGCAACATCGGCCTCGACCGCGCCACTCGACACCTGCTGCCCGCTCGCTTCGAGGTGCAGGAGACCAGCGCCCGCGGCGACGGCGACAGCGGCGACGACACCCTCGCCGACAGCACCACCCAGGTCGACCATACCTTTGCGACGCCCCCCAGCTCGGCACGCGTGGCCGACGACGCCCGCTTTCTGCTCGTGGCCGAACGCGAACGCGCGCCAACCAACGCCGCCCGCACCGTGCTCGGCCAGGGCGTGCCCTGCGTCGGCCGCAACCGCCACCTGCGCCTGCTCGCCGCCGCCGTCGAAGGCGCCGTGGAAGACCGGGCCGCCGAAAGCGTGCTCGTGATCGGCGACGCCGGCGTTGGTAAGACGCGTTTGCGCGACGAGCTGCTCGCGCGCCTGGGCCGCGACCACTCCGAGCTGGCCGTGCTCGATGCCGCCGGCGACTTCATGCGAACCCGGGTGCCGTTTGGTTTGCTGGGGCGGTGCTTGCGGCGGTACTGGGACTTGCCGGAGGACGACGAGGCCGCCGCGCAAGCCGTGCTCAAGCATGTCCGCGCGACGCTCACGGACGACGACGTAGACGCGCACCGATCCGACACCGGGCACCAGCCTGGGGCCGAGGCCGAATCCGAGACCGAGGCCGAATCCGAGACCGAGGCCGAATCCGAACCCGAACCCGAATCCGAGACCGAGACCGAGACCGAATCCGAATCCGAATCCGAATCCGAGACCAAGACCGAGACGGAATCCGAGGCCGTTTCCGGCGCGGGGGCCCGGTCCGTGTCTCTGTCGGGGACCGAGAATTTGGACCGGGCACCGCCGGACCCGGCTGCGCGGGTTGGCGAGTTCCTCACCGAGCTCCTCCAGCTCGGCCTGGACGATACCGACCGTCCGGCCCTGCGGGCGGCGCGCACCGAGCCGTCGCTGATGGCGGAGCAGCTGCGGCGGGCCTGGCTCGACTTCATCACCGCCGAGTGTCGGGCCCATCCTCTGCTGTTCGTCATCGACGACCTGCAGTGGGCCGACGACGTGTCGGTCGACGCCATCGGCGCCGCTCTCGAAGCGTGCCGCGACCTGCCCCTGGCCGTGCTGGCCCTGGCCCGGCCGTCCATCGACGAGCGCTTTGCCGGTCTCGACGACCGGTGGGGCAGCCCCAAGATGCAGCTCGGCCCCCTGCGTCCCGACGATTGCGAAAAGCTGGTCGCCGCGGCCCTCGCGCAACAGCCCGCCTCTGCCGCCGGTCACGACGCGAGCGACAGCGACAGCGCAAGCAGTCAGGCACCGGCTAGAGCGACGCTGTCCGCCGAGCAGCGCCAGCGACTCATCGAACAAAGCGCCGGCAATCCCTTCTACCTCGAAGAACTCCTGCGCACCGCGGCCGCCACCGGCGGCGACAACCTGCCCGACTCGGTCATCAACGGCGTGCAGCTGCGCATCGGCCGGCTCGACGGCCCCCAGCGCCGGGTCCTGCGGGCCGCCAGCGTCTTCGGCCGCCACTTTCACACCGCCGGTGTCGCCGCCCTGCTCGCCGACGCCGACACCCCCGACGTCGTCGCCAGCCTGCTCGACCTGGAAAACCTTGCCTTCGTCCGCCCCGGCGACATCCGCTCGCCCTCCAACAGCGACGTCGCCAGCGCCGGCGCCGAAACCACCGCCTGGACCTTTCGCCACGACCTCGTCCGCGAAGCCGCCTACGCTATGCTCACCGACGAGGACCGCAAAACCGCCCACCGCCGCGCCGGCCAATGGCTCCTCGACCGCGGCGACCCCGACGCCGCCATGATCGCCGAACACTTCGCTGGGGGCGGGGATGCGGACCGGGCGATAGAACTGTTCCAGAGAGCAGCTGAGGAGGCCCTCGCCGAAGAAGACAAAGACGCCCTTCGCACTTCGGCGCTTCTGCATCTCAAAGCCGCCGAAGCAGCATCTCGGGTTGGCGCGCATCAGCAAGCGGCTGACTCCGCGCGACGGTGCCTTGCGACCGCGACGCTGCTCGACCCGGACACCATCTCGACGGCAGCAAGTGTCTTCTCCGAGGCGCTCTTTGAAGCTCAACTCGAGAAAGGCACCAGAGTTAGCGACCTGACTCGTCTTGCGAGCTCTTTGGACGGCTCACCTGCGAAACGCACTCACCTCTTTCTGGCGGCGTCCTACCTCAGTCGTCGCACGGAGTCATTGGAACGCGGACTAGAGCTCGCGGAGTTAGCGTTAAGGGACGCGCGAGCCTCCGCGCGTCAAAACGGTCTGGCCGAAGCACTCGGCCAAAAGGCTTCAGTCTTGGCACAGATGGGCAGAAGCAATGACCGAGCAGTATCTCTTTCTCTCTTGGAAGAAGCGCACGCCCATTTGCCTCATGCACGCAGACCCGAGCGACTTCTGCGCACCCTTGGCACGTCCTACTACTACTGGGGACTCACGGAGACCGCCATCAAACTATGGCGTCACGCAATTGCCGAGTCGAGGGCCCGCAGAGACGAGAGGTTCGCTAGCACCTGCTTGACGAACCTTTCGTTGGCCGAGTACCGACGCTGGAACCTGGCCCAAGCCGTAGAGCTTGGCCGTACCGCCCTCGACTCTACGCGAGAAGGATACGAGTCGGCAGAGGATTTCGGATACATGACGAACCTGGCAATCGCGCTTCTATTCCGCGGAGAGCTAGCTGAAGCGAAGCGTCTTCTTTCCGACCTCGCGGTCTCGACCGTGGAGATCACGACAGAAGCGGACCGGCTTGAGGGGCTCGCCGAAGTGGTGTACTTCGAAGGAAGCACGACAGCCAGCCAACGTTTCCTCGAAGATGCCATCTTTCACTCGCTCCAAACCGGGGACAATCGACGTGCCGAGCACTGCCGCGGTCTTCTCGCGAAACGTCTCGTATCGCTAGGCGCGGTCTCTGAGGCAATCACGACCCTGGCGACAGGTGCGCCCGCCTTGTCAAATGCGCTCGTACGGGTTTGCCTGGGTTGCCGCGGCGGCGAACACCTCGTCGAAATCAACAAAGGCCGCGGAAACAGCAACGACCCGCATGATCGCATACGAGCAGGGCTGGCCGAAGCTCGGCTTCGCGCCGAGCTCGGCGACGAGGCAGGCGTGCAGGCGGTCATCGACGACCTCGGGCCCATGGTGCGCGATGAGCGGTCGGTGTTTCAGGCGCCGTGGCGCATTCTCGAAGCGTGCCTGGCGGGCGACCCGGGCGGCGCGCTCGACGAGTTTGCGGCAGCCACGGTGCCGCTCAAGGGCTACCTGTACGCCGAAGCAGTGCTCGACCTGCTCACGTGCCTGCACACCGCCGACAACCCGGCCGCCGAGCACGTACGCGCCGCCCTGGCCCTGGCCCCCGACGCCAACGATCACGGCATTCGCTGGCGCATCGACACCTTGTGCGGCCACATGCACCAGCGCCTGCAAGCCCCCGACGCCGCGGCTACCGCCTTTGCCCCCGCCCGCACCGGCTACCAGCGCATCGCCGACCAGCTCACCGAGCCCTACGCCACCACCTTCGCCAACCACCCCTGGCTCAAAGACCTCCCCTAATCCCACCCACATTCGGGGACGCCCACAGGTCCCGCGCCAACTCGCCGGCGCGCCTCCCAGTTCCTATGGAGACATTTTTCATCCGTGACGTTCCCCCGCACGACCTGCGGCGCGAGGCCGAGCGCGCTTTGGCCGAGCTTCGCGCGGTGGTCGGCGACGCGGCCGACGTGCTGGAGGTGGGCAGCACGGCGGTGGCCGGGGTGATCGGCAAGGGGGATATCGATCTGTTGGTGCGCTGCGACGCGGCCGACTTTGCGCGAGTGCGCGCGCTGCTGGATGCGGCGTTCGCGCGCGACGAGCAGCAGCTTTCGAACGACGTGTACCAGGGCTACCGCGTGGCTTCGCGCCACGACGTGGCGATTCAGTTCACGGTGCGCGGCGGCCCCCACGACCTGTTCACCGACTTTGTCGACGCGCTGCGCGGCGACTCCGACCTGGTCGAGCGGTACAACGCGCTCAAGCGCGCCCACCACGGCAAGCCGATGAACGAATACCGGGAGGCGAAGTCGGCGTTCATCGCTGCCGTCCTGGCCCGGGGCGGCAACGACTAGCGCACTCTGCCGGCCTGTGGGCGCAAACAATTTAGGCAGTTTACAGGTCCCCCAACACTCACCTGTACCCACGAAGCACAAGTCGTGTTCCAATCTGTGCACTACCAGGCTGACGCCGGCGCCGCTAGCTTGGCGGCATGTTGAACCGAACCAGCGTCCCCGCACTCCTCGCTATGGCCCTCGTCGCCTGCGCCTCGAACCCCACCCCGTCGGCTCCGCCCGCCGACCCGGCGCCCGCCCCGGCGCCCGACGAGGTGATGAACGTCGGCGGCTTTCAGACTCCCGAGTCGGTCGTGCACGACACGACGTCCGATCGCTACCTGGTCAGCAACATCGCCGGCGCGCCGGGCGAGGCCGACGGCAACGGCTTCATCTCTCGGGTTCGCCCGGACGGCACCGTGGAACAGCTGCGCTGGATCGATGGGGCTGCGCCGAACGTCACCCTGCATGCGCCCAAGGGGCTGGCCATCGCCAACGGTCGTCTCTACGTCAGCGATTTGACGGTCGTGCGCACCTTCGACCTGGCGTCCGGCGAGCCGCGCGACACCATCGAGTTTCCCGGCTCGACCTTTCTCAACGACGTGGCGGCCGCCGCCGACGGAACGGTGTACGTGTCCGACAGCGGCTTTAACGCCGACTTTTCGCGCTCGGGCACCGACGCTATCTACGCCATCGCTACCGATGGCGCGGTATCGACGATCGCGGCCAGCCCAGAGCTGGGCGGCCCGAACGGCCTGCTGCCCCGGGAGGACGGCGTTTGGGTGGTGACGTTCGCCAGCGGCGAGCTGTACCGGATCGATGCCGACGGCGAACGCACCGACGTGCAGTCGCTTCCGGCCGGGCAGCTCGATGGCCTGGTTGAGACCGCCGAGGGCGACTTCGTGGTGTCGAGCTGGGAAGCCTCGTCCCTGCTTCGGGGCGCGGGCACGGAGTTCGCCACCGTCGGCGAGGAAGCGCCGGCGCCCGCCGACATCGCCCTGGACACCGGCCGTGACCGGGTACTGATTCCCCTGTTTCAGGACAACATCCTGCGCATCGCGCCCCTGTAGCGCGAGCTCACGGCCGGACGGACATGCCCGCACGACTTTCCGAGATCAGAGCGTTTTGCCTGACCTACGAGCTGGGCAACTTCACGTCCGCCGCCCGGGCCCTGGGCGTCACCCCGCAGGCCGCCAGCCGAGCCGTCGCAAAGCTCGAGCGGCGCCTCGGGGTGACGCTGTTCCGGCGCAACACCCGCCACGTGGAGGCGACCGAGTCCGGTCGTACCTACTACGCGGCGTGCAAACACGCCGTGGAGACATTGGACGACGCCGAAGCCCGCCTGCTGGGTCAACGCGACGAGCCGGTTGGCGACGTGCGCGTGAGCGTGCCCACCACGTACGGCCACCATCGCTTCATGGCCCTGCTTCCCGCCCTGCGCCGGCGCTGCCCGCGAGTCGACGTCGACGTGGAGATTGCCAACCACAACGTCGACTTCGTGCGCGAAGGCTTCGACGTGGCCATTCGCATGGGCGACCTTCACGACGCGTCGTTTGTGGCCCGCCGCCTGGGCGACTTTTCCCTCGGCGTGTTCGCCAGCCCCGAGTACCTGCGGCAGCGGGGCAGCCCGGCCGCCCCCGACGACGTTGCCGACCACGCGTGCGGCGTGTTTTCCATGCCGCGAACCGGCCGGCCGCTGCCGTGGACCTTTCGCCCGGGCCCCGAAGCCATGCTGCCGCCGGCCGCCCTTCGGGTGCGCCACGACATCCTGGGTCTGGTCGGGTTTGCCGTGGCCGGGGGCGGGCTCGTCCAGCTCTACCACTTCCTGGTCGAGCGCGAGCTCGAGCGCGGCCAGCTCGTCGAGGTGTTGAAAGAGTACGCCGGCCGCTCGCGACCGTTTTCACTGATCTACCCGCGCGAGGCGGTCGCGCGCCCGGCGGTGCGGGCCCTGGTCGACTTCGTCGTCGAGCAGACGCGCCCCGACCGCGACGGCGTCTAAGCGCACTGCCGCGGCTCAGTCGCCGAGGGTGGTGGCGAAGGCCCAGCAGGCGTCCTCGATGCCGCTGTTGCAGGCCTGGCGCCACAGGGCCGCGCGCTGCTGGTCGGTGGGGCCAAAGGCGGGCTGGGCGAGCGCGTAGCAAGAGGGGCCCGAGCCGCGCTCGCACGCGGCGGTGTAGAGCGTCTTTTGCCGCGCGAGCGACGAGGCGAGCAGGCCCTCGCGAAAGCACGCCCAAAGGTCGCCGAGCTCGCAGCCGCGGGCGTAGGCGTCGCGCGCTCTATCGACGTCGATGGCGCCGCCGTAGCCGGTTTCGAAGTCCCAGCCGAGGGCGCGACACTCGCGGGCCTGGCGCCGGTCGCAGGCGGCGAGCACAGCGGCTCGATACTCGGCCTGAGCGACTCGACCGGCGACCGGCAGCCGGCACACGCCCCTTTTGTCGCCGCCAAACCCGCACGCTTTGTCGGCGAGAGCGACGATGGCGGGGTTGCTGTCCGGGTTCTCGTTACCGCGGGCCGCAAGACTTGCCAGGTTGAGACACGCCAGGTCGCCGTGGGCGTCGCAGCCCTTTTGCAGAATCTGTCGGGCGCGGGCGTCGTCCTGAGCCACGCCGTTGCCTTCGGCGTAGTAGCTGCCGAGGGTTCCGCAGGCGAAGGCGCTGCCGCCGTCGCAGCCGCGGGTGGCCCAGCCCAGCGACTGATCATCGCCGGCGTCGCGATGAACCTCGACGGCAAGGCCGCACGCGAGACCGTCGCCGCGTTTGCAGGCCGTATCGAGGACGCCGGGGGCCAGGTTTGCCCGCGGGACGGCGCGGGTAGCGACGCCAAAGACGTTCCAGCCCGCCAGCCGGTCGAGTACCTGGTCGCGGGTTTCGAGCTCGTCGTGAAGGATGGTAACCGACAGGGGAATCCCGCGGGCGACGAGCATTCCCTGGGTCGCGCGGGCGAACTCGCCGGCGCCGGGCTTGGCGTCGGTGGCGGTGAAGTAGGTAAACGAGAACTCGCCGTGGACAGCCTCGGTGACCTGCAGGGTTTGTTCGACAGCGCCGGCCTCCATCTGCCGGGCCTGACTGCGCACGTAGGCGCGCACCTCGGTGGCGGAGTCGACGCGCGCCTGGGGCGGCACGGGCCAAAGCGGGGTCATCATGATGGTGGCCCGAGGCGGCCCGGAGGCGCTCACCGCGGGCCGCACGAAACGAATCATGCGGAGGTCGCCGGCGTGGTAGCGGGTCTCGTCGGTCCACGAAGTGTCCATGCGCGCCGCAATGAGTGCCGTGGAGCCGAGGCGAAACGTGTAGGTCCGTTCGTCGACGGCCGCCCCAGGCGACGGGGTGGCCGAGGGCGTCGCAGGTGCATCCGACAGCGCCGTGGCAGCCGGGGGCGTTGCCGCGGCCGGCGAAGAAGGAGCAGCAGGTCCGCCGCATGCTCCCGCGGTCAACGCGCACAGGAGGCTCGCGACCGAGCGAAGCGCCGTGACGAAACGCCAACCACTCGGCCGCACGGAGGCTCCCTTGCGCGGGCTGTCGGTCATTGCTCCGTTGTTCGTACGATGCATCGTTTTCTCCAGGACGGCTTGCGCGCTACGGGTTGCAGGCGAAGGCGGCGGTCTCGAGAGCGCTCAAGCGGCCGCGGTCGTGAAACATGGACAGGCCCTTGTAGTCAAAGACACCGCCCGCGGCGTTGTGAGCCTCGACAATCGCACGAGCCGCGCACGGGGTGCTGTGATAGCCGTAGTCGACCACGTGCTGGGCGATGTGGGACGGCCGGTCGCCCGGCTTTGCCGACGAAGCCGCGGACTCCGGGATGAGATAGCCGGCCGGGCCGGCCACCCCCGGCTCTGACGAAAAGACGATGCGCGCGTGGCGGTCGGTGCCGACGTTGACGTGCAGGGTGCGCGACCAGCGATCGGCGCTCAGGCGGTCGAACACAACCCAGCGCCGTTCGGGGTCAAAGGCGACCACGTACTGGTCGGCCCCCGGGTCCACATCGCAGCCGAAGCAAACGGGCAACGGAGTGCTGATCTTGGCGATTTCGTGAAGCAGACGGTCGCGCAGCACCTCGGCAAAGGGGCGCTCGCCGCAGCGCAGCGCGTGTTCGTCGACGGCGAACGCCCGCGACAGGATTTCGACATAGGGCTCGCCCGGCGCGAGCTTCTGCCACCACCCGCCGGTCTCGGTCGGCTCCGCAATGGTGAGCTTGCCGAGGGGGCCGCGGACGCCGTAGCGGTCCAGGGAGTAGTCCTGGGGCGGAATCGGCACGACCAGTCCGGCGACCTCGATGCGAACGGCCTCGGCGGGGGCGGCAACAGCGATGTCGGCGAGCGGAGTCGGCTCGGTGTCGTTCCAGATGTCGCGGTCGCCCTCGGCGCGCGGCCCAAGGTTGGCGCAGAACTCCTCGGGGGTCTTGCCGACGTAGCGAAGGACAAAGCGACTCTCTTTCCACAGCGCGCGGTCTTTGTCGGAGAAGGGCGAAGCCGGCTCGGTGGCCGCCGATGCGTTGCCGTCCGGAGGCGGCGTCGCCGTGACCGGCGGTGGCGCGGGCATCGAGTCGGTTGCGGGAGTCTCGCGCGCGCAACCGCCGGCCGCGGCGAGAGCCACGGCGGCAAACGCGGCCGCGGCGAGAGCGGGCACCTGGGCGAATTGGCGACAAGGGAGGCGACCGGAGGAGAGAAACGCGTGGGACCGGGACCGCAGGGCCATTGGGCCAGGATATGCCGACGCGCGTCGGCGGCGTGGCCCATCGTGGGCCAGGGGGGTTGCGGACGCGCCCAGCCGCATGGGGGGGCACGCGGGCGCTTCGGTCGCCGCCCCTGGTGCGTGGATGCGCGAAATCCCCGGCCCCGTGCCGGGTCTCCCTTCTCACGGGCACGGCATCGGGCGCATGATGGAGCCATGGTGCGATTGTTTGCCCTTTGCCTCGCCGTGCTCGCCGGGTGCGCGGGCCCGACGTCGCCGCCCGCGGCTCAGCCGACTGTGCCGAGCAACGCCGCCGAGAACGCCGCGGCCCCGGCGACCGACGACGACGTCGCGGTGCGCGTGCACGACGACCACCGGCTCCCCCCCCCGCCGACCGAGGCCGAAGCAAACGAGCAACGGGAGGCCGACGGCGAGGCGGGCGAGCATCAGGCCGGTGGCCACAAGCCCGACGCAGCCGGGCACGGCGGCGGCCACGCCGGCGCAAACGCCGGCGCCGATACACCGGTGGCCAACTCGGCCCACGGCGGCAAGCCCGACCACTACGCCAAGCGGTTTGCCGACGCCAAGCGATGGTCGAAGTCGTTCGACAACCCAAAGCGCAACCGCTGGCAAAAACCCAGGCAGGTGATCGGCCTGATGAAGATCGACAAGGGCATGACGGTGGCCGACATTGGCGCCGGCACCGGCTACTTCGTGCCGTATCTGTCCCGGGCCGCCGGCGACGGCGGCACCGTGCTGGCCCTGGACGTCGAAGAGGACATGGTCCAGTTCCTCACCGAGCGCGCCGAACGCAACGGTCTCGGCAACGTCACCGCCCGCGTCGTCGCCACCGACGACCCCAGTCTGGCCCCGGCCTCCGTCGACCGCATCTTGATCGTCAACACGTGGCACCACATCGGCGGCCGCGTCGAGTACACCAAAAAGCTCGCCGCCGCCTTGCGACCGGGCGGCACCCTCACCATCGTCGAGTACACCATCGACTCCCCCCGCGGCCCCCCACCCGCACACCGCCTGCCCGAGCGAACCGTCACCGACGAACTCAAAGCCGGCGGCCTCGAACCCACAGTCGTCAAAGAAACCCTACCCCGCCAATTCATCGTCATAGCCCGACAGCCGTAACCGAGAGCCCGAACCGGAGACCGAAACCGAACCGGAGACCGAAACCGAACCGGAGACCGAAACCGAACCGGAGACCGAAACCGAACCGGAGACCGAAACCGAACCGGAGACCGAGACCGAACCGGAGACCGAGTCCGAACCGGAGACCGAGTCCGCCTCCGAAACCGAGTCCGCCCACGAAACCGAGTCCGCCCACGAAACCGAGCAGGTTTCCGAGCACGCGAACACGCGTATGAGCACAAGCCCGTCCGGCACCAGCCACACGATGCCCGACAGACCACTCGGACCACGGTCGCGGCCGCGACCACTAACAACAATCTGCCGGCCCACGGGCCGGCACCGACAGTACCCCCCAATCCCCCCGGAGGCCGAGCACTCCGAGCTCCGAGGCCAAGGGGCGAAGACAATGGGGGCTGTCCGCGCGCAGTTCGGACCGCACGCGCCAACGTTGACGCTAGGCACGACGCCCTGCGCACGACGCCACCCGTCGGCGGACCGTATGCCTGAGCACGGACAGCCCCCATTGCGTAGCCCCGATCCAGCCGAGCGTCCTTCCCCCTCTCCTCTCCTCTCCTCTCCTCTCCCCTTCCCTCTTCCCTCTTCCCTCTTCCCTCTTCCCTCTTTCCCTTTCCTCTTCCCCTTTCCTCGTCCCCCGAAAAGCAAAGGCTCGGCTCAGCCAAAAGCCGAGCCGAGCCCATTTCAGCAACTCCTCCCCGCCGCGCTACCGCAAATGCTCATCCAAGAACCGCAGATAAGCCTCCGACGCCGTAATCCGGTTCTCCCGCTTTCGAAAGCCATGCCCCTCATCCGGGAACACCACGTACTCGACCGGCACGCCGTTCTTCTTCACGGCCTCGACGATCTCGTCGCTCTCCACTTTGAGAACCCTCGGATCGTTGGCGCCCTGCACGACCAGTAGCGGCTTGGTGATCTTGTCCGCGTGAAACAGCGGCGAGTTGCCGCGCAGGCGCTCGGCCTCTTTGTCGGGATCGCCGATCTCCGCGTAGAGGCTCTCGCGAAACGATGCCCACCACGGCGGAATGCTGGCCAGAGTGCGCAGCCAGTTGGACACGCCGAAGATGTCGATGCCCACGGCAAACTCTTCGGGGGTGAACGCCAGGGCGGCGAGCACCATGTAGCCGCCGTAGCTGCCGCCCATGATGCCGATGCGCTCGCCGTCGATCCAGTCGAGGCCCTGCAGGTACTTTTTGCCCCACACGCAGTCCTTGAGGTCCACATCGCCATGCTTGCGGTCGTCGAGGTGGTAGAAGGTTTTGCCGTAGCCGGAGCTACCGCGGTTGTTGACGGCGAACACGGCGTAACCGTTGCTCACCAGGTGCTGCACGAGCGCGCGGTACCCGAGGCGGCTCTGCCCGCCGGGACCACCGTGAATGAGCAGCATGGCAGGCACCTTGCTGTCGGCGCTGGCAACCTGGGGGCGGTACAGCAGCGAGGGAATGTCGAGGCCGTCGAAGCTTTTGAAGCGCACAACTTCGCCGTCGACCAGCTTGGCCGGGTCAATGGCGGGGTTGAGGGTGTTGGTGAGCTGGGTGTGCTCGCCGCTGGCGAGGTCGACCACGTGCACGTTGACCGGCGAGCGGTCGCTCGACAGGTGCAGCGCCATCTTGGCGTCGCTCGGCGAAAAGAACACGCGGGTCACGTCGCCGGCGGGCAGATCGGCCAGCTGCACGATCTTGTCGGTCTTGGTCTCGGTGACGGTGACGACGGTGCGCGCGTCTTCGTTGGTGGTAACGACCCGGTACGTGCCCTTCTTGGAATAGAAGACGTTGGAGACGTCCCACTCGGACTTGGCCAGCACGCGGCGCTTGTTGCGCCGCAGGTCGTAGGCAACGGCCTGCGTGAACTCGCCTTCGCCGTCGGTGCCGTAGACCAGCGTCTTGCTGTCGGGGGTAAACGTGAACACGCCTTCGAGAGCCGGCGCCTTGCCGACCGAGACCCGGCGGGGCTTGGCCCGACGCTTGTTGCGGTCGAGCACGTAGATATCCGAGTCGTCGTTGCTAACGGATTTGGTAAAGGCCACCCATCGGCCGTCGCGGCTCACGGCCGACAGCTGCCACTCGTAGGTGTTTTCGACCAGTCGCTCGCGGGCGTAGTCGCCGTCGAGGGCGTAGCGATACAGGTCGAAGAAGCGCGGGTCGCGCTCGTTGGTGGCGATGAACATCGACTTGTCGTCGGCGGCAAAGCCCAAGAAGCTCGCCTTGACCTCGTCGCCCGGGGTGAGGTCCCGGGTCGTGCCGTCGAGTTCGCGCACGAACACGTGCACGCGCTCGTTGCCGCCCTGGTCCGACGCAAACAGGATGCGGTCGTCGGCCGGAAAATACGCGACCCCGGAGATGGCGTTGGTGGTCGAGTCGGTAAGCCGCGTGGGCTCGCCGCCGGCGACCGGCTGCTCGTAGACGTTGAACACGCCGCTTTCGTCGCTGGTGAGCAGGACCTTGCTCTCGTCGGCCGAGAACGACGAACCGAACGCGCTGACGTTTTCGAACAGGGCCCGGGCGCTGTATCCGCGGCCCTCATCGACGGCCTCGGCCGCGGGCGGTTGCTCCTGGGCCGGTTCCGAAGATGCCGCCGGGGGCGCCGGCTCGGCAACGACCGCCGTCGGCTGGGCCGCCGGCGACGGGGAGCCGCCGCAGCCAGCGACAACAAGAAGGGGAATCCACCAACACGCCTTGCGCATGGCGGCGACTCTATCAGCGGCGCTGGTTCCCGGGGGCCTCGCAAGCGGCTTTGACGTGGCGCATCGCGGCGTCCGGGTGGGCGCGGGCGCGAGCATTTGTTCGCTCGCAGTTCACCATTTGCGCAAGCGCGCAGGGCACGCGGCCCGCGACCTGGCCGACTTACGCCCGGCGCGCCCTGGCCGCCGCGGGAGGGCTAGCCGCGGGCGTTGACGTGGAGCTCGCCGACGAATCCGTAGGACCCGTATTTGACCGGCGAGGAAAACAGCATGACGTTGTACTCGCCGCGCTGGGCCAGCGGGCACGTGATGCTGGTTTTGCGGGCGCGGTCGACGGTGCACTTGACCTGGTGGCCGTCGTCGCGAACGGCGTGGGCCATGACGTGATAGCCGCGAGCGTTGCCGAGTTGAAGCCGGTAGTCGTCGGCAACGGTGACCTGGGAGCGAGTGCCTTCGGGCAGGGAAAAGCCCTGGGCGAAGAAGCGGGGCTGCATCATGGGCTGGCGGACGAACTCGCCGCGGGTGATGGGGGTTTCGCGGAGCTGCCACTTGGAGTCGTCGGGAAAGTGGGTGGCGCCCATGATTTCGGGCGGGGCGAACAGAAAGTCGGTGGTGTACTCGCGTTCGAAGGTGGTGCCGTCGCTGATGTGGCCGGCGTTCCAGGTGGCGTCCATGAGCAGCCACCGGCCGTCGATGCGGGCGGCGTTCCAGGCGTGGCCGTCGCCGGCGATGTCGCCGCCGCGCTCGCGGGTGTCGCCAACCACCACGACGATCTCATCGCCGGTAACCTTGCCGAGGGCTTTGACGAGGTTGGCGTAGCCGGCGCACACGCCGCGGCCGGTGTCGAACACGGCCTTGGCGCTCTGGTTGGGATAGCGGCCGGCATTGAGGGCCTCGATGTCGTAGGCGACGTGGTTGGCGACGAAGTCGTGAATGGCTTTGACGCGCTGGTAGGGATCGGAGGTGTTGTCGGCGATGTAGCGGCCGACGGTGCGGATGCTTTGTTTTGCGGAGGCGGGCATCTTGACGACCACGGGCTCGAGCTCGGCCGGGCGCGGCCAGAGTTGGTCGCGAAGGGGCTGGGGAGCGTCGACCGGCTCGGCCTCATCGGGCAGCTCGTCGGCGAGGGTACGTTCGAGCTCTTCGGCCGCCCTTTTCCACGGGTCGGCCCAGTCGGAGGGCGGCGGGGGCTCGACGGCGACGGCGTCGTCGCCGGTGGGATCAACGGTGTCTTCGATGAGGTCTTCGAAGGCGTTGTTGGACGACCACTCGTAGAGCCACTGCAGGCGGTCGGCGGTCGCGAAGAGGCCGCGGCGAGCGGCTTGGGCGGCAGAGCTGTGCGCGCCCTCGAGCATCCAGTCGCCGCGGGTGGACAGGGCGGTAAAGCCGGTCTGCGGGGTGGCGACGAGCAGACCGCCGAGAAAGACCAGGTTGATGGCGAGGGTGCGCAGGACCAGGCGGTCCCAGCCGCTGAGCACCGGCCGGTAGCCGGCGCGGCGGCGTTTGCGGCGCTGGGCCCAGGCGTCCCAGGCCAGGGGCAAGACGGGAAAGAGCAGCAGGCCGGCGACGCACACCAGCCAAACCGGGCCGTTGAGGTAGGCGGCCAGCGACGAGCCGACCCACACGCCGAGGGCCGGCACCGCGATGACGAGGGCGCCCCAGAGGGCGCGCAACGCGAGGCCGGCGAGTCGAAGGGGCAGCGGCGAGCGGGGTTTGTCCATGGGCTTGGCGAGCGACGGCCGACCGGCACCCTACCCCGGTGGCTCGGGATTGCCCGGGGCGTCGGGGGGCGTCGGGGAATCAACCGCCGGTGAGGCCGGGAGCATTCCGCGGGCGTGGTCGGGCGCTAGCCCATTTTGGGTCACTCTCGGTGCTAGCCCATTCTGGGCTATCGGTAACCCGCTTGATTTCCTGATGTTTCGGTTACACCGGGCGAAAATGGCCGCGCATGGTGAGGTCTTTGGCGGGCTGCGTGGTGCGCAGTGCCAGGGCGCCGGGAGCGATGGCGCGCTGCACTGCAAGGGTGCCGTCGAGGTGATCGACTTCGTGCTCGATAAGGTGGGCGAAGTCGCCCTCGAGCTCGACGGTACGCTCGGTCCAGTCGGTGTCGCGGTAGCGCAGGGTGAAGGCGCGGGCGCCGCGGACTCGGACCATGAGGTCGGGAAAGCTCATGCAGTCTTCCCAGTACTCCTCGAAGTCCTCGCTGCCGGTGCCGCGGGGCTCCAGCACCGGATTGAGCAGCGTGCGCGGCTCGCCGGCGTTCATGCACACGATGCGCTTGTGCACGCCGATCTGCGGCGCGGCGATGGCGCGGCCCCAGCCGTGGCGCCGCTGAAAGTCGGCCATGGTGTCGTGCATGTCGGTCACCACCGGGCCGATCGCCGACAACTCGTCTTTCGTCACTGCCTCGCTCGGCTCGTTCAGCCGCACGTCACCCAAAAGCAAAATCGGCACAACCGCCATGCGCGCACTGTACCAGTCCCCACACTTGGGGACGGTCTTGCCAACTTGCCAAACGCTGAGAACCTGAACCGCCCCGAGTTTTCCGGCGGCTCCAGAAATTGGGAGAATTGGAGCCATGGAAAGAAGAAGCAAGTTCTCGCCGGAGGTGCGGGAGCGCGCGGTCCGGATGGTCGCGGAGCACCTGAACGACCACGAGTCGGAGTGGGCGACTATCGCGTCCATCGCGGAGAAAATCGGGTGCTCGCCGGAGACGCTCCGAAAGTGGCTTCGGCAGTCGCAGCGTGATGCGGGGCAGCGGCCGGGCCAAACGACCGAGGAGAAGGAGGAGCTCAAGAAGCTTCGGCGCGAGAATCTCGAGCTTCGACGCGCCAATGAGATTCTTCGCAAGGCGTCCGCTTTTTTCGCCCAGGCGGAGCTCGACCGCAAACCGAAGTGATGGTCGCTTTCATCGACCAGCATCGTGACGAGTACGGGGTCGAGCCGATGTGCAGAGTGTTGCCCATCGCCCCGTCTACTTACCGCGCGCACAAGGCGCGGCATCGCAATCCTGACCTGCGGTGCGAGCGAGTGAAGCGCGACGAGCACCTCGGCGAGGTCATCGAGGATGTGTGGAAGGACAACCGCAGCGTGTATGGCGTGAGGAAGCTCTGGAGAGCTGTTCAGCGCGTGAGCGACGAACCGGTGGCTCGTTGCACTGTGGCCCGATTGATGCGCCAGAAGGGCATCCAGGGCGTCGTACGAGGCCGTCGCGTGAAAACGACGGTGGCCGCGGTAGTCGACGAGCGCCCCGCCGACCTGGTCAATCGAGAATTCGAGGCTTCAAGGCCGAATCAGCTCTGGGTCGCGGACCTCACGTACGTCGCGACCTGGACTGGATGGGCCTACGTCGCGTTCGTGGTCGACGTCTTCTCCAGACGCATCGTCGGATGGCGCGTCTCGAACTCGTTGCGCTCGGACCTTGCACTCGACGCACTCGAGCAGGCCATCTACCTGCGACAACCCGAGGGCGACATCGTGCACCACAGCGATCGAGGCGTTCAGTACGTGTGCATTCGGTACACGGAACGCCTGGCCGAGGCCGGCATTGAGCCGTCCGTTGGAAGCGTCGGCGACAGCTACGACAACGCGTTGGCCGAGTCGGTCATCGGCCTGTTCAAGACCGAACTCATCCGCCAGTGCGGGCCGTGGCGTGGTCACGAAGACGTCGAGTACGCCACCCTCGAGTGGGTCGACTGGTTCAACAACCGTCGGCTCTACGGACCGCTTGGCTATTTGTCGCCGGTCGAGTACGAAGAGAGCCACCGAAACCAGCAAGCCCCAGCCGCCGAGGCTGGACTCAACTAAACCGGCCGTCGAGAAAGCCGGGGCGGTTCAA
>Ga0207422_1000639_pt1 | contig 100003 bp, 88 predicted proteins | sample MarCyaLeptolynsp_FD_187757 | JGI IMG/M metagenome (GOLD analysis project Ga0207422, IMG submission 187757) | Marine cyanobacterial communities from Panama - species 1 Leptolyngbya sp. (SPAdes) | ecosystem: Environmental > Aquatic > Marine > Unclassified | place: Panama: Panama City | collected...
ATTTGAGATTTTGAAGATAGGAGATGGCATCTAATCAGTGAAGAAGTATTTCTCTTAAGTTTATAATTCATTTAAACCAACAAATCATGGCAATGCTGTATTTGAAAAATCGCAGTCGTTTGGCACTCATTATCTTATTGGGTTTGACCATCAACGCTTGCGACAATGCTTCCCTGGAAACCACGAAAGAAAAAGTTAGTAAATCTGAAATCCGCCTTACTGATGAGGGTTATCGCCTTTTTGTGAATGATGAGCTCTTCTACATTAAAGGTGCGGGTCTAGAATTTGGCAGTATTGAGGCCTTAGCCAAACACGGAGCCAATGCCTTTCGTACCTGGCGAACCGATAATGGTCAAAGGAGTGGAAAAGAGGTTCTAGACGAAGCACATCAATACGGACTTAAGGTAGCAATGGGGATTGATATGGGTCGTGAGCGTTTAGGATTTGACTACAACGACGAAGAAGCCGTCCAAAAACAATATGACCGCATAAAAGCCGAAGTGATGGAACTAAAGGATCATCCAGCGCTGATCATCTGGGTTATTGGCAATGAGCTAAATCACCATGCCGAGAATCCTAAGGTTTGGGATGCCGTAAATAGTATTTCTGAAATGATCCATGAAGTTGACCCCAACCACGTGACTACTACACCTCTAGCGGGGATGAACAAGGAGTACGTTGACCTCATCACAGAAAGGGCTCCAGACCTGGACTTATTGAGTGTACAGATGTACGCGGAAATTGAAATTTTACCGCAGCGCATTGAAGAATCAGCTTACGATGGCCCTTTAATGGTTACCGAGTGGGGAGCCACGGGTTATTGGGAAGTTGGCACAACCGAATGGGGAGCCCCTTTAGAGAATAATAGTTCTGTAAAAGCCGACTTTTACCGCAGCCGTTATCATGGCTCCATCCTTTCCCAATCCAAACAGGTGCTAGGATCTTTTGTCTTCCTCTGGGGGCAGAAACAGGAGCGTACGCCAACTTGGTTTGGCATGTTCATGGCAGATGGTAGCGAAACAGAATCGATCGACGCGATGGAATATCTATGGACCGGAGAATGGCCGACAAATCGTTCGCCGCGATTGGAGAATATAAATTTAGAAGGCTTAAAGGCTAATCAAAATATTCGCCTCCAAGCAGATTCTATATTCAAGGCCCAAGCCATAGTCAGCGACCCCGATGGCGATAGTCTGAATTATGAATGGGTCATTATGCGAGAAAGTACCAGTAAGGCTACAGGTGGTGATAGCGAATATATCCCTGAGGCTATAAGTGGACTAATCCAGGAAGAGAAGAATGGAAATCTTATATTTAAGGCTCCCAGCGATTCTGGAGCTTATCGATTGTTCCTTTATGTTAAGGATGGAAATAATCATACCGCACATGCCAATATCCCTTTTTGGATAAATGGATTGAATTAAAAAAGGCCTCCGATATGGAGGCCTTTTCAATACTACTAGGCTTTACATTTTAGCTTTAAACCAAATACTGGCCTCAGCCACCGATTCACTAAGCTCAGCTTCCTGATCGTAATAGCTAAACTGATGGAATGGAGATTCTAAATCTGTTTCCATCCAATGTAACTTTTTGTCATTGGAAGCTATTTGCTCAAAATAGTTCTTGGTGTATTGCGGAAGCACGGCGCCATCTGAGTGAATCATTAAGGTTGGCTGCTCCAAATTTTGGGCACTAGGCATTGGGTCGGTGGTTAACCAATCTTCCCATGACATCAAGGCAAATTTATCGGCGCTCCACTCCGCAATAGCCCCACGCTCAGGGTTTAGGTAATAGTCATATGGCCCATACATAGCCGCATTAAGGTCCTCCGTGGAGATTGTAGGAACGTAGGCTACTTCTTTGCTTTCCGCATATTGCTTTTTAGCTGCTTGAGCCGCGGCTATCTTGGCATTCACCCCTTCCTCGCCACCATAAAACAGTTTTACCGCCTCAGCATCATGCAACCAGGAAGCCGTGGTTACCACCGATTTAATTCGATCATCCTCCGCTGCGGCCATCAAGGTGTACATCGCACCGGCGCATACGCCAAAGGCTCCAATGCGTTCAGCATCTACGTCGGCTTGTTTGCCTAGAAACGAAACTGCATTTTCGATATCGACCTTCTTGAGGGCTGGATTCTCATAGAATCGTGGCTCCCCTTCACTTTCCCCAAAATTTCTAAAATCAAAGGCGAGAGTAATAAAACCTTCCTTGGCCAACCGCTCGGCATATAAACCTGCCATCTGCTCTTTAACCGTGGTCCAAGAACCTGAAACCACCAAGGCCGGATATTTTTTATTGGGATCATAATTAGGAGGTAGGAAAAGATCTCCTACTAGATTAAGTCCTTCGCTGTTGAAATTTACCTTTTTCATATTCACTGTATTTGTAATTGGAGACTCCGCCGGAGTCCGTTGATTTTCCTTTGGATTTTGATTTTGATTACAAGCCACCAAAACGGCCAGACCTAAAAAGGCGATACTTAGATTCTTCATTTATTGTCAATTATTGAATGCTAATGCCAAAGCCACGTGCTGCAACTATGGGATTAAAAATTTCCACGTACTCGATTATTTGACCTTCATCGTTAAAGCGAAAGGTGGAATAGTATTGATTTTCGTAGGTCCCCGCCCCAGCCTTAAGTTGGATTAAACCTTGATACTTCACAAAAACCATCTTCGGATCTTCCATGGCCAGGAGTTCCTGAATGGGGAAACTCATCCCCTCGAAATTCGGGAAGACCGGGGCCCAATATGCTCCTATGGCCGCTTTTCCCTTCGCACCGCTGGGAAATAGTCCCGATGCGTAAGGATTAATGTGTTCCGCCTCTTCAGCAAAAAGGCTTAACAAAGTTTCGAGATCCTCATCTTCCAGAGCTCTAAAAAAGGCTCGGACAGTAGCTTTGTTTTGTTCTGCAGTATGCGTCATGTTTTCGATATTGGAATTTGAACAGGAGACTAAGACCAAAGCGGCAATCAGATAGGTGATTTTTCGCCTCTTACTTTAAATTTTGAATTGCCTTTTGGACCAAAGCAGTATTACCCTGCTGGTATTTAAAATTGAATTTCAGCTTACTGATCTTCCATTCTCCATCCTGCAGAATAAGTTCAAGATCATAGCTTCCCACCACGGTCCAAAGACTGCCATCCTCGTCCTCTAAATAATGACTAGCGGTGCCATAGCAGAATACTTGGGCCGAATTACCATCTATAGAGCTAATGAAATTGCCTAATTGATGATGGGTACTTTCAAATCCTGGCAGTAAACCTTGCCAAGCTTCCACAATGGCTGAGGGACTTAAACTAGCCGCCTCCTGCCCACTAAAACTGGAATAATCTAAAACCACCTCCTGATGAAAGCATTCCATAACTCTTTCCCAATTTCCTTGGTCGGTAGCCACAAACATTTGCACCACCGCTAATTCAGGCTCGCTCATTTCTTGCGCATTTAATGGTTGATATAAAAGGCTCATAAGAACCCAGATGAACTTTCGCATGAGTAATCTTTATTTACTGATGCAAAGGTGGGCCGCAAGAACTCCTAGCGATTTAGGATTTCAAAGAGGGGAGTATAAATTTCAAAGACGAGCCTTATCGCGATACTCTAAGGGGCTCAATTCTGTTTTACGCTTAAAAAAGGCGCTGAAATTATTAGGACTCTCAAAATGTAGGCTATAGGCAATTTGCTTGACCGACCAATCGGTCTGAGCCAGATAGGATTTTGCTAAAGATAGAATGTGCTTATGAATGTGATGAAGAGCGGTCAAGCCCGAAACGGATTTTACAATCGCATTCAAATGGTTGGGATGAACACTCAACTTCTGCGCATAAAAGGAAGTAGAATGAAGATTACTGAAGGTCTCCAATTGGGCATTAGGGTAAAAACTCGATTGGATAAGGGTTTGATATCGGCTCAGCAATTTGATATCCGCCGCTTGAATACTTTTAGCCGCCGAATTAGCATCCACTTGTTGCTCAAAGAATCGTCGAATATGTTGCAGTAAGAGGTAGACTTGGGCCTCTATTATTTTGAATTTGTCATCAGCATCCCCCTGATACTCCCGCCAAATACTTTCATATATGGCACTTATGGCCATCAAATCGAATTTGGGAATACTGAAGGGAATGGATTGGTCTATTTTCAAAAATGGGAACATGTTTAAAATGTCCACCAGTGCTCCCGATTGGGCGATGAAATCCTGACTAAAAATAAGGTAGTACCCTTTCCAGTTGGGGGCTATATCCCAGCTTAAGGTTTGGAAGGGAGTATTAAAAAAAATGGTGCTGCCTTCCGGGAAATTGGTGAATTCACCGGTATGAACATGGCCATCGCCATCGGCCTTTATCGCCAAGGCATAAAATTCATGCCTAAAGGGGGGCATCTGTTGATGCACGCTGCGCATATTATCCTCAAAACTGCGAATATCAAAGTGTGGATGCTTGGGCGGCTCAATGCCAATGCCTGCGCAATAATCTGTTATGGTCTTAAAATGCTTCAGTTTAATCTACTTATCTGCTAAGTTAAGCATGGCAAACCAAGTCGGAAAGAACCAGCAAGGCTTGCAATTAGTACTTACCAGCGACTGATAATTTCTTTAGTGGTTGGCGGATTTGGATCATCATTCGGATCAATCGCCACATTAGGAGCGACTTTGAGAACTAAAGGCACACAGTCTCGGTCAAGACATAGGTCAATATTATTGTCATTATCCCCCAAGTCCGCTAATTGAAATGGATTCATCCAAAGGGTATCATCCTTTACCATCACCTGAACCAAAAATTGATTCAAGTCCGACTCACCTAGTTCATCTCCATTTAATGCGCGAACCCCTCCAGACCAAACGGCGCGAACCACTACCTTAGTTTCAACTGGACAGTCGCAACCATTTCCCTCTTTTACCAGGGGGTAATTATCATCAAGCTTGAAATGTTCTACATAACTTAGTATAGGTCCCTCAGGAAGTGGAATCACCGAAATACTCTGTCCCTTATGGTCAATGCCATGCCTACTCTGCAAGCTCCCTACAATTCTAACTTCCACAGGTGGATTATTGGGATGGTTGCCATATTCACCAATCAATAGAACCGTGCGCAACTCAAATTCCTCATTTGCTGGCAGGAAAGTGGCAAATTCCACTTGGTGGCTCGATCCATCCATGGTGATTACCGCAAAATCACTGGCCTGCATAGTTTCCGGATTTAATTCCTGGGAAAAGACAATGGGCATACCATCTTGACCAGGTGCTCTTTTATACAAGCGTACCGCTCGGGGTGGTAAGGCATTATCCAAGCCAAAAAAGGCGGTCAGCATTTTTGCCTCCCGATTCTTGTCTACCTCGGGGATTTCCGCGGAGAGCATCGCTTGCGGCTGCTGACAAGCCGAAAGGAGGGCCAAGGCCATAATTGAAAAGCAGCTAATCTTATGCACCATACTAAAGGATCTAAATTAAGGGAGCTTTAAAGATGCAGAATACTCTTTTAGCTTGGGTAATTAATATTAATTATTCGCCATGCGTTGTGCCTGAATGATATGGCGTTCATTGTGGTAAACGACAAAGCGCAAAGTATCCCCAAGCCTTAGCTTGACCCAAGGACTTAGGGAAATGGAAGTCTTTAGCCTAGTGAGATTATATTCTTCCGCCCGATTTAAAAGTTTTTCAAGCCAATCCAGCTGCTTTAAGAATTGGTCAATGGTAGAAGCATTAAGCTCCGAGCCCGTGCTGTCCATTTCCTTGGGAGAGCTCATCTTTTTGACATTATCTACCCTGATCATATTCACAAAATAATTTCCCAAAATGCCCGCCTTAAAAAACTCGGTACTCTCTTTCTTCGCCTTATTAATTCGGGCTTCAATTTCGGGCAAATAGAACTTACCATAGCGGCACAAATGATCCAGGCATTCCAAAATGCTCCAGGTCTCTGAATTGGGCTTATAGTTCAGTTTTTCCATGGGATAAGCACGAAAGATCTCTGTTTGGCGCCGAGCTTCCTGAGTCATCTCCTTTAAACCAAGAATCAATTCACTTTGCTTTGTTTTCATCATAATAGCTTTCAGCAAAGGTGCCGGTCATAATTTGGCTGGACCTTGATGCAAATCAAGATTTTCGTATCCGACTCAGAGTTTCGGGACTCATCCTCAAATAAGCCGCAATGTACTTTAGAGGTACATGCTGAAACAAATGAGGACTCCGGGATAAAACCCGCTCCAGTCGCTGACTGGGCGAATCTTGCAACAAATCCAACTCCCTCTCCAATTGTTGGACCAATAAAGCTTCCAGAAATTTAGCATAAGCTGAGGAATTGCTCATAACATCATTAATCTGCTCGCGATTTAAAACTCGAACCTTAGTCTCCCGAATGGCCTCAATGTATAGTTCGGAAATCGCTCCACTCAAATAAGCGGAAAGAGAATTTAGCATGGAACCCGGATACCCCAGCCGAATAATATGCTCTCCCAACTCGGAGAGATAGTAAATTTTGACCGCGCCTTCCTCGATGTAAAAAAGCTGGTTTTCATGTTCCCCTGCCGCACGCAGAAATTGTCCCTTTTTAAAGGTTTGGACTACCGCGCGCTCACGAAAGGCCGCTTGAATAGCCTCAACAAAGTCCAGTTGCTTTATCTCGGGCTTCAACGGCGGGGCATTTCCATTGGACCAATTAATTCAAAGGCCTTCTGCAGGTGCAGGTCATTTCCTTGCAGGTAGTCCCCCATTGAAAAAGGGATAATGTAATCGGGAATTAAGCCTCTATTTACGGTAGTCTGCTTTTCAGACTTTGGATAAAGAATCACCCAGCGCGGGATACCGATTTCCATACCAGAATTAGGCAGACTTACTACTTCCTGCGAACCGGCTACAAAGCCTTCATACCTAGTCCCGGTTTCCGTTCCAATAAAAGTTGCCTCCCCATACTCTTTCAAATACCTAGACAAAGAGCTACCCGAAGAAAAAGTTTCGCCATTTACCAAAACCAGGATTCTCCCGGTAAAAGCATAGCGCGAAATTTTGGGCATCCTATACTCCCGCTCCTTCCCCTCCCAAGAGCGAGTAATTTTCAAATACTTTTCCGTCGCTTCCTTCTTCATAATAAAGGGCACCATTTCATCCGCGAATTCATTGCGGCCTCCGGTATTATCTCGCAAGTCAATTATTAAATTTTCCACGCCATTATTCGCCAGCTCCTGAAAGAGTTTGCGATACATTTTATCGGCTTTTACATCGTATTTATTCACCCTTCGAAAGTCGAAGGAAGGCAAGCTTAGAATGGCAGTGTTACCTTGGTAGCTTAGTTGATAAAAACCATCCGCTGCTTTGGCATCGGAACCTATCGTCCCTAGCTTATACTTCTTAAAATTATCCACCTGCTCCGATCGAATCAGGGTCTTCATCTTCATCACCTTGCGCTCCTGAGATGCATTGAGGTATTCGATTTCCACCGAATCCTGAGGACCATAGGCTAGCAGATAGTAAGGTCCAAAACTTCCCTCAATCTTCTCCAAGGCATAGGTTCGGATAAATCCATCAGAAGGCTGCGCAGAAATCAAAAAGTCCAAGACCTGGCTTGATGGCTGGCCATTGATACTAAGAATCTCATCACCAGCTTCCATTTGCCTCTCTCGGGAATAGTCGTATTTGATGAAAATTTTTTCACCACTTAACTTCACTTCAATGGGCAAATAAGGGATTTCACTGGAAAGAATCCCCTGATGAACTGTATCCCGCCAATTGCCTACCGAAAAGTGACCTTCATGCGAAAGCGCGCAGAGCTGGGCCACCCGAGTACGGTATTCAAATCGACTTAAACCTTCGGATGGAAGTTGATCAATTAAATCGGTCGCCTGATCAGAGAAATCCGGATGATAAAGTTCAAGGCCTGGATTATAAGTTTCAATGCTCTCCTTTAAAAAGAGTAGATCCTCCCGGGCCTTTTCTAAAGTGAAGTTCTGAGCTGAACTCCAATGGCACAGGGTTAAGAAAAGAATTACCAAATATTTCTTCATAGATACTAAGCTCGATTATTTACGGTGATCTGCGGAATTCATATTTCCAAGCCTTATTCCTCGGGTTAAAACAATGCCAAGTTAAATATCCCGGCTTTCCTTCGAAAACAAAACCATTCGGATCTATCTCCTTACCATAGGCTATCTCAATTTGCATAGGTAAATACCATACTGTGGCTCTTTTGTACGGCTCAAAACGCATTTTTCGAAATTGATGAATTAGATTCTCCACTAGCTTTTCGGGAATATTTCCGCTTATCATTTCCACCGACTCAACTTTGCCATCAGCCGCAATAGTAAACTTGAAGATGCCATCGGTTTCATCTACCCCAAGCGTATCCCATTCGCTTAAATTCAAGAGATTATTGTGCATATAACTCGGCAATATTTCTTGGCCAATATTCCAAGGTAAACGCAAGCTTCGACACCGCAAATCCATTTGGGCTTGCAAACGGCCTTGTTCCTGGTAATAGGGTTTATATTGACGAGGGACTTCCACTTGGGAGGAGCAAGAATAGAGGACACTTAATATCCCTAATAAACCGACGAGTTTTCTTATTGTGCTCTCCATACTTCTGTTGCTAAATTTACGAGACTAGCTTCAGCTATTATTATACAAACTAACATTTATCATATTCGAGCTTTTAGGTATTCGTATTTTTGCCAAAATTTCCATTCATGGATCCGAATGCCGGAAAAAAAGATTTAGTAAACCGATTGGGTCGGGAAGATCTACAAGCCCGACTTGATGCGGAAGATTTTAAACGAATTACCGTTTCCTTTTATCGCTATGTAATCCTGGAAGATCCACAGGCCATGCGGGATCAACTATTCACCGAGTGGTCTGAATTCAATTGTTTGGGACGCATCTATGTGGCCCGTGAAGGTATCAATGCCCAAATGAATGTTCCTGAACACCATTGGGAAGCCTTCGTGAAAAACGTGCATAGCAAACCTGAATTCAAGGATATCCCCTTTAAAATTGCCGTAGAAGACGATGGTAAATCCTTCTTGAAATTAGTAATTAAAAATCGGGGGCGCATTTTGGCCGATGGCCTGGAGGACGACTCCTACGACGTCACTAATGTTGGACGACACCTCAATGCCGCCGAATGGAACCAGGCAATGGATGAAGGCGCTGTTTTAGTGGATATGCGAAATCACTACGAGAGTGAGATTGGGCATTTTGAAAACTCTATCCTACCAGAGGCTGAAACTTTCCGCGAAGAATTACCGGAAGTTTTGGAAAAACTTAAGGGTCAGGAGGATGAAAAAATCCTTCTCTACTGCACTGGAGGTATCCGTTGTGAGAAAACCTCGGCCTACCTCAAGCATCATGGGTTTAAAGATGTAAACCAATTGCATGGGGGCATCATTGACTATGCTCGGCAGATAAAAACTCAAGATCTACCCAATAAATTTCACGGTAAGAACTTTGTCTTTGACGAACGCCTTGGTGAGAGTATATCAGCGGAAGTAATTTCCCATTGTCATCAATGCGGAGAACCCTGCGATGTGCATGTCAATTGTGCGAATGTTGCTTGTAATTTACTCTTCATTCAATGTCCGAATTGCGCCGAGAAGTACGAAAAAACTTGTTCCACTGATTGTCAAGATGTAGTGCATCTTAGTCCGGAAGAGCAGAAAGCCATCCGACAAGGCACGGAGCAAAAGAAGCGCTTCCACAGTCATCGTCATTGGGAAGAAGCACATCCTAAAGCAAAAAACTGACAAATGTTCTTTTTCAGTCTTCGGACAAAGTGAATATTTGAAACCTCTTAAAAAAGAAACTATGCCATTTTACCAAAAACTAGGAAAGATTCCGCACAAGCGCCACACTACCTTCCGCAAGGAAGACGGGAGCCTGCATTACGAGCAGCTTTTCGGCACGGAGGGCTTCAGCGGGATGTCATCCCTATTATATCACTTGCACCGTCCTACCATGGTTAAGGAGGTTAAAGCCGGGGTGGATGTGAGTCCAAAGGCCGCTTTAGACCACAATATCAGTAGCCGGATGTTGCAAGGTTTTCAGGTCCCACCAAAAGAAGATTACCTCGAGAGCCGCATTCCCGTGCTCTTTAACAATGACGTACACATTTCACTGGCGGCTCCCACCAAAAGCCTCACCGAATACTTCTACAAGAATGCGGATGCCGATGAAATGATTTTCGTGCATCGCGGTACCGGTACCCTGCGCACCATGATGGGAAATATCCCCTTTAGCTACGGTGACTACCTGGTAATCCCAAGGGGGATGATCTATCAAATAGAATTTGACGGTGAAGATAACCGTCTCTTTATTCTGGACTCCTATCAACCTATTTATACCCCAAAGCGCTATCGCAATTACTTTGGACAGCTCTTGGAGCACAGTCCATTTTGTGAAAGGGATATGCGCGGTCCGGAGACCATCGAGGCCCATGATGAGCTGGGAGATTTCATTATTAAAATTAAGAAGGAAGGCATCCTCCACGAGCTTACCTACGCAAGCCACCCCTTTGATGTGGTAGGCTGGGACGGTTTCAATTATCCCTATGCTTTTAACATCAAGGACTTTGAACCCATTACCGGCCGGGTACATCAGCCACCACCCGTGCATCAAACCTTTGAGAGCGCTCAATATGTAGTATGTTCTTTCGTCCCTCGTTTGTACGACTATCATCCAGAAGCTATCCCCGCTCCTTATAACCACAGTAATATTGATAGTGATGAAGTGCTCTACTATGTAGATGGAGACTTTATGAGCCGTAATCACGTGGACAAAGGCTTTATCAGCTTACACCCCGCGGGAATCCCTCATGGTCCCCACCCCGGTGCTTATGAGCGCAGTATCGGCCAAAAGGAAACCGCGGAATTAGCGGTAATGGTAGACACCTTCCGACCGCTTAAAGTAACCCAGGCGGCCTTAGATATTGAATTAGACAACTACCATCGTTCTTGGCTAGAAGAATAATCATCTACCTTTGCAAAAATTGATCTAAATATGGAAACAGTTTACGATACCACCTCCTTAAAACTGGTTAAAGAATTTCCTGAAGCAGAGGATTTTCTTCCCCTTAATGGTACCGACTACGTAGAACTTTATGTAGGCAATGCGAAGCAAGCAGCCCATTTCTACAAAACTGCCTTCGGCTTTCAATCTGTGGCCTATGCAGGATTAGAGACAGGGGTTAAGGACCGTGTTTCTTATGTTCTACAACAAGATAAAATCCGCTTAGTACTTACTTCTCCTTTAGGTCCTGGTGGCCCCATCAATGAGCACATCGATAAACATGGCGACGGCGTAAAAAACGTTGCCTTATGGGTAGATGATGCTACTAAATCCTTTGAGGAAACTACCAAGCGAGGCGCTGAAGCAGCATTCGAACCTTATTCAAGTGAAGATGCAAATGGTAAAGTGACCATGAGTGGCATTAAAACTTATGGCGAAACCGTGCACATCTTTGTTGAGCGATCCGCATACGACGGTCCTTTCCTACCCGGATATAAGGCGATGGAAAGTGATTACAACCCTAAAGATGCAGGCCTGAAATACATTGACCACATGGTAGGAAATGTAGGTTGGGGTGAAATGAATAAGTGGGTAGATTTTTATGCCCGCGTAATGGGATTTGCGCAATTGGTTTCATTCGACGATAAGGACATTTCTACGGAGTACACCGCCTTAATGTCGAAGGTAATGACCAATGGCAATGGCCGTATCAAATTCCCAATCAACGAACCTGCCGAGGGTAAGAAGAAATCTCAGATTGAGGAATACATTGACTTCTACCAAGGTGCCGGAGTTCAGCATATCGCCGTAGCTACGGATGATATCATCAGCACTATCGATCATCTTAAAGCCCATGGGGTAGAATTCCTTTATGTGCCCGATACCTATTATGATGATTTACTAGATCGCGTAGGTGATATCGAAGAAGAAGTGGCGGAATTGCGCAAGCGCGGTATTTTAGTTGACCGTGATGAAGAAGGTTATTTGCTCCAGCTTTTCACCAAGCCCGTTGCAGATCGACCAACTTTATTCTTTGAAATCATTCAACGCAAAGGAGCCAAGAGTTTCGGAAAAGGAAACTTTAAAGCCCTCTTCGAATCCATCGAGCGCGAACAAGAAAATAGAGGAACGCTGTAATTTCAGCCTACTTTTTGATACCAATTAAGCCCGGTCCATTAAAAACGATCGGGCTTTTTTTTTGCCTTATGCAACCAATTTGGTCACTTTAGGTGTCTTATAGCTAACGATACTATTTGCTTTATGAAGAAATTCTTTATCCTCTGCCTCGGAATTCTACTACCCAGCGTGATTTGGGCGCAAAACAGTATCGAAGGACGCGTAGTTGACGAAAAGGGTGAAGGACTTCCTTTTGTGAATATCACCATCAACCAAGGAAGACAAGGAGGCACTACCGATTTAGATGGGTACTTCCACCTAAATAGCAGTCAAAGCATCAATAGTTTAAGCTTTAGCTATATCGGTTTTGAATCTAAAAGCCTTTCGGCTGATGAATTACAGTTAAGTCCCTTAATTGTTAAATTAAAAGAACAAAGCACCACCCTGGGGGAAGTAACGGTCTTACCCGGTGAGAATCCCGCCCATCGCATTGTACGGAATGCCGTGCGCGAAAAAGACAATAACAATCCCGAGAATCTACCAGAATTCTCTTACTACTCCTACAGTAAATTTATCGTGACTATTGATTTAGACTCGGTTGACCCTAGTATAGATACCGTAATGCTATCTGAACGCATTGATAGTCTTGCGCCCGGACAAGAGGACACCATTTCTCATATCGACAGTTCAGGTTATGAAATCAACGAATTCTTTTCGCAGAGGCACCTTTTCTTCATGGAAACCCTCACCCAAAGGAAGTTTAAAGATCCAAGGGATAATGAAGAGGTACTAGCCAATCGGACTTCTGGTTTTAAGAACCCAATGTTCTCCATGCTTATTACCCAATTGCAATCATTTAGCTTTTACGGTGATTACATTGGTATAACAGGAAATGAATACCTCAACCCCATTAGCCGTGGAAGTACCGGTCGATATTACTTTATCCTAGAAGACACTCTGGTTAATTCCCCGGGAGATACCATTTACACCTTAAGCTTTCGTCCGCGACCCAATAAAGGATTTAAGGCCTTGAAGGGAGTAATCAATATTAATGCGGGCGACTGGGCCATCGTAAATGTTAGGGCCACACCGGCCGAGGATTCCGATGCTATTCCGATCGAGATTCGCCAGGAGTACGAGCGCTTTGGTGGTCATACCTGGTTCCCCGTAAGCTTCGAAGCTGATTTAGATTTAAATTTTATCTCCGTCAATGAATTCAGACCATACGCCATCATGCGGCGGAAATTAATGCGGATTGATCTTAATCCAGGCCTGGAAAAAAGCGACATCTCCCGCAGCGAACTAACCATTGCCGAAGCCGATGAGGAGGAGGTTGATTCTTTATTGGTAGCCTTTCGCGGGGCTGAAATTGACAGCATTGAAGCCAATACCTACACCTTTTTGGACAGTGTATCCGAGGCCGAAAACCTCGAGAGAAATTTAGAATTGTTGGTAACTGTGAGCCGGGGCTATATTCCTTTATACTTTGTAAATGTGGACTTAGGTAGTATCATGAACTACAATGTTTACGAAGGCTTTAGGCTTGGTTTGGGCCTAAGTTCAAATGATAAGTTAAGTGACTGGTTCACCTTGGATGGTTACTATGCCTATGGCTTTGGCGACAAGGCACATAAATATGGAGGAGGATTCACGGCCGAATTGGCTAAAAACCTCCGCTGGGAAGTATTTGGTAAATACCGGAGTGATATAGTTGAAACCTCAGGTTTTGAATACCCTGGTCAGGTTAAGGGTTCATGGATCGAAAATGACTACCGTAGGATTTACATTGAGCAATGGGATTACCTGCAAGAATTAAAATTTGGCACCCGGATCGACCCCCTGCCTAATTTCCGACTAGAACTTAGTGGCTCACACGAACGCAGACGTACTATTGGCGATTATTTTTATCAAACCAACACCCTAGGGCTCGACAATTTGGGCTCGGAATTCCGCTTTACTGAAGCGGCAGCGACTTTTCGTTATGCCCCTCAAGAGCAATATGCAGAAACGCCTTATGGAAAGATTAGAATTGGTAGAGCAAGCCCCGTATTTTCCCTTCATCTTGCTCAGGGCTTAGACAATCTTTGGAATTCTCAATTCAATTATACCCGCGCGCTCTTCCAGGTAGACTATCGTCGACTAAGCCGCGGTTACGGTGAGAGTGTCTTTCGCTTCCGTGCCGCCGGAATTTGGGGTGATGCTCCAGCAGCAAAGTTATACACTCCTGCGGCGAACTACCGCAATGTTTCCGATTGGCGCAACAGGAATTTAGGCAGCCTATCTGATCGGAGCTCTTTCCAAACTATGCGTTTCAATGAGTTCCTTTTAGACCGCTTCGTAAGCTTTACCTATCGGCAAGATTTCCGCAGTAATCTCTTCAAAACAGAAAAATTCGCCCCCCATATCGAGATGGTACATCGAATCGCCTTCGGGTTTTTGGACAATCCCGATGTCCACCGAAATCTTGGCACTAAAGATCTTAGCGACCCCTATTTGGAAAGTGGTTTAGAATTCAACCGACTCTTCACTTCAGGTTTCTCAGCCTTCGGGATTGGCGCCTATTATCGGTATGGAGCGCAGCAACTTCCCGAGACTTTAGACAATTTTGCTTTTAAGTTCACTTCCAAGTTCAGCTTCTAGACTAATTGAAAAGGCTTTAAAAGAGCCGTTCTGATTTAGTAGTTTTGCCAAAAATCTTTTTTGGCTTAGCCAACCATGTTCACGTCTATTGCCCGACTTATCCTCCGTAATCGGATCACTTCGCTCAGCATCATCTTGCTCTTGAGTTTCTTTATGGCATGGCAGGGTCAATATGTGAACATTAGTTTCAAATTTTCGCGGCTCCTACCAAAAACGGATGAGGCCCAAGTGGAATATGATGTGTTCCGGGAACGCTTCAATCAAGTGGGAAACACTGTGGTATTGGCCATCGATAGCTTCGATGTTTTTGATCCCGAGCTATATCCGCAATGGCAACGCCTTCAAGATGATCTGAACAGCATCGATGGAGTGGCAGGCGTTTTATCTCCAATAAACGCTTTGAACCTCCTGCGCAATGATAGTTTGGAGCAGTTGTATTACGAATCCTTGAATGCCGGTTTCCGCTCGGGTAATCTAGATAGCATGCGGGTTCTTTATCAATCTCTACCCTTCTACCAAGGTTTATTGCAAAGCGAAGATGGTACCGTACCACTTATGCTGGTGCAGATCGATCCAGAGCAGCTCTATGTAGAAGAAATCGTACACATTGTCGAGAACATAAAAATTAAGGCCGAAAATGCGGAATCGGCCCTGCACCGAGATATTAAGATTAGCGGTCTCCCTCATATTCGAATGGCCAATACCAAGAAGGTGAGTCGTGAAATTTTCCTTCTGGTGGGCTTAGCGGTGATTGTTACGGCTTTAATCCTTTATGCCTTCCTCCGCAGTTTCCGGGCTATGCTCATTTCTTTAGGCGTGGTGGTGCTGGGGGTGTTTTGGTCCTTTGGCCTGATTTCGGTCCTGGACTATGAGATCTCCATGCTTAGCTCTTTAATACCCTCCTTGGTCATTGTAATTGGCGTACCGAATTGCATTTTCCTGATTAACAAATACCACTCAGAATTTAAGAACCACGGCAATCGAATCAAGGCTCTGCAAAGAGTGATTCGCAAGATTGGGGCCGCTACCATGATGACCAATGCCACTACCGCCATGGGCTTTGCCTCTTTGATTCTTACCGATAGTATTATCCTTAAAGAATTCGGCATCGTAGCTTCCATCAATGTGATGATGGTTTTTGTTATCAGCATCATTGTCATCCCGGTCTTTTATAGCTACGCCCGTAAGCCAAAGCAACGCCATTACAAGCATCTGGAAAAACGCTGGATTAAAGGCTTCATCGACTGGCTTATCCGCAGCTCTATGTACCATCGGCCCTATGTATATACTGGCTTGGTAATCCTATTGGTAATCGCTGGTTTTGGTATCAGCAAGATTTACACCACCGGGAATCTTAGTGAAGAATTCAAAAAAACGGATCCCGTTTTTCAGGACTTACGTTTTTTGGAGGACCGATTTGGAGGCGTAGTGCCATTAGAATTGGTTGTCGATACCAAAAATCCGGGAGGGGCCTATAAAAGCAGTACACTGAAACGAATGGATAGGCTGCAAAATGCAATGGCCGAGGTTCCCGGAGTAAGTCGTGCCCTTTCGGTAGTAGATGGATTGAAATTTGCCAAGCAAGCTTATTACCGCGGAGAACCCGATTTCTACGAATTACCCAGCAGTCAAGATCGCAGTTTCGTGATGTCTTATATTCCTCGCGATAACAATTCGGGGAATACCATCATGCAATCCATGGTGGATAGCACAGGTCGTTATGCCCGCATCAGCATGCAGGTTGAAGATATGGGTAAAGAAGAATCCGCCTATCTTCAAGAAGCCCTCATGCAAAACATTGCAGAGCATCTGCCCGCGGAACGCTATGAGGTTACCGTAACCGGAGCTTGGATGGTCTTTCAAAAAGGCACCACTTATCTTATCAAAAACCTGATGGTGAGCTTAGGCCTGGCTATAACCGTTATTGCTTTAGTCATGGCTTTGATCTTCCGATCCTTTGCTATGGTCTTGGTTTCGCTAATCCCGAATTTATTTCCGCTACTTATGACGGCGGGAATTATGGGCTATTTCGGGATTCCCTTAAAGCCATCTACCATCTTGGTCTTTAGTGTAGCTTTCGGGATTAGTATTGACGACACCATTCACTTCCTAGCCAAGTATCGTCAGGAGCTCAAAATTACCCGTTATAATATCGGTCAGTCCGTTTTGCTCGCTATCCGCGAAACTGGAGTGAGTATGTTCTATACTTCCATCGTATTGTTCTTCGGCTTCACTGTATTCACCGCTTCTAGCTTTGGGGGTATCGTAGCGCTTGGAGTCCTGGTGAGTATCACCTTGGTGATTGCAATGATTGGTAATTTGCTCCTACTCCCAACCTTATTGCTTAGCTTTGAGAAAATGATTATCAGCAAGTCTTTTACCGAGCCTTACATTACGATTTATGCCGAGGATGAGGATGAAGACGACGATGAACTGCTCGCGGAGGAACTGCTGGAATCAGAAAACTAGTTCTCAAAAAGCCAATTAGACTAAAAAAACAGCGCCCTATGAAAGGTATTATCCTGGCCGGTGGTTCCGGAACGCGTTTGCACCCTTTAACGCTAGCCGTTAGTAAGCAATTGATGCCCGTTTACGACAAGCCGATGATCTATTATCCGCTTAGTACCCTTTTACAAGCGGGGATTCGCGAAATCTTAATCATCTCTACTCCTCACGATATGCCCCTATTCCAAAAGCTTTTAGGAGATGGGAGTCGCATTGGCTGTTCTTTTTCCTACACCGTGCAACATGAGCCAAATGGTTTAGCCCAAGCCTTTGTTTTAGGAGAGGACTTCATCGGTGATGATAGCGCTGCATTGGTCCTAGGAGATAATATTTTTTACGGGTCCAAAATGGCGGATTTACTCCAATCCAGTCGTGATCCAAAAGGCGGGGTAGTCTTCGCCTATCAGGTTTCCGATCCCGAGCGTTACGGCGTAGTAGATTTCGATGAAAATCTAAAAGCGCGTTCGATTGAGGAAAAACCATCTAAGCCCAAATCGCGTTATGCAGTTCCTGGTCTGTATTTTTATGATAATCAGGTTGTGGACATTGCGAAAAACTTAGAACCTTCGGCGAGGGGGGAGTATGAAATCACCGATGTAAATAAAGTTTACCTGGAAAAGGGTGAACTTCAGGTAGGTATTCTCGATAGAGGTACCGCTTGGTTAGACACCGGTACCTTTCCTAGCTTAATGCAAGCGGGACAATTCGTGCAAGTGATTGAAGAACGCCAAGGACTTAAGGTAGGTTGTATCGAAGAAATTGCCTGGCGCCAAGGCTTCATCAATGATGCAGAGTTAGAAGCAATTGCCAATCCATTATTGAAAAGCGGCTACGGGAAATACTTATTAAATCTTATCAAAGAAGACTAAATTAATGGATCGAATCCAAGGCTATGTTAAGCGCGTTGAAGCGGCTTTGCAGGCACAAAACTTCAGCCTTCAACCCGCCGAGCTTTACGAGCCTATGGCCTATATTCTCGGTTTAGGAGGCAAACGATTACGCCCGGCCCTGAGTCTCGCAGCTTGTGAACTCTTTGGTGGCGCCAGTGAAAAGGCACTCATGCCCGCCTTAGGCATTGAGGTATTTCACAATTTTTCTTTGGTCCACGATGATATCATGGACGAAGCCGATGTGCGTCGGGGAAAAGCAACGGTACATAAAAAATGGAATCGGGATATCGCCATCCTTTCGGGAGATGCGATGCTGGTAAAAGCCTATCAATATATTGCTCAAGTAGATTCGGAGCACTTGCCAGCCATTCTAGCTTGCTTTTCGCAAACCGCCTTGGAAATTTGCGAAGGCCAACAGCGGGATATGAATTTCGAATCCCGGACCGAAGTGCAAGAAGAGGAATACTTGCTAATGATTCGGCAAAAAACTGCGGTTCTTTTAGGGGCCGCATTGAAAATTGGTGCTTTGGTGGCCGGCGCTTCCGAAGCTTCGGCCGATTCATTATATGATTTTGGCATTAATGCGGGATTAGCTTTTCAAATTCAAGATGACCTTCTAGATGCTTTCGGAGATCCAGAAAAAGTGGGTAAGAAACCCGGAGGTGATATCTTACAGGACAAGAAAACGCTCCTGATGATCTACACCCGTCAATTGGCAGCTAAGGATTTGGAATTCTTACAGAGCCAGGACCTTAAGGGTGAAGCAAAGGTCAAGGCCTTTGGGGATTTAATCATTAAATCCGGGGCTCGGGCTAAAGCGGAAGCGAAGCGCGACCATCTTATGCAAACCGCCTTGGCCGACCTAGAAGCCGCCCATGGTAGCGATGAAGCTCTGAAAGCCGAATTGGCGCAATTTGCTCAGTGGCTGAGTCATAGAGACCGCTAAAATGAAATACTGGCCGCAGATACAATCGCTGTCCAATCAGCTTAATCTGCTCACCGAATTGCGACTACAAATCGCCAAGGATCTATCCCTCGATGTAGATTTAATACCCGAAAAAGAATTGGAATCCTGGTTAAGTCAATGGATAGAAATCCAAGGAAATCACCTGGACTGGCTTCAACTGCTCTATCGAATTGACCTTGAATTCAAATCGGCAGAAAGTACCTGGTCTCTGGCGAATCGAATTTTGGAAAGGGAAGCGCAAAAAGTGATTTTTCGCGCTCAATACAGCGGTCGGATTTAGAAGAAAATTTGGAAAATTGGGGCCCAAGAAGTGGAATAGGGAGAGTCAACATCATGAAGCACATTGATTCGCATTCCCAATAGCATCTGTCCCTTATTACCAAGCTTTTGCATATAACCTCCCTGTAAAAACCACACCGGTGTCCATTCATTGGTGATGTCAAAACCGCCGGTATTGAAATTATAGATATAGACATCGTGGTTTAGATATTCCACCTGAGTGCCCACGAATAGTGTTTCGAAAAAACTCAAATTGGTGAAGATATTAGGACCATGCACCTGATTCTCGAAATTCACCTCCTCCCAACGAATGCCGTTCCAAATTCGGTTCCAACGAGTATAGTTGTACATATATCCTCCACCCACGGTCCAATCATCAGAAACCTTATAACCCACCTGAGGAGCGAGGAAAATATTGGTGTTATTTCCGAAATTAAATCCGGCGCCACCACCAAAAACAAACTTATCCCAGATACTTGGTTCCTGATTTACTTGGGCTGGAGCATCTTCAGAAGCTGGAGTTTGGGCCGGAGCCACCGTCTGCTTTTTATTCTTCTTCTTGAAGCGATCGCTTTGTGCATCAAGGTTTGGGAGTCCTAAAAGGAATATTAGCAAGAGAAATAGGTACTTTTTCATATGAACAAAAATAAGCGCTAGGAATTATGCATAGCAAGTATCGATAATAAAGACACTTCACAACTTAACGCATTATATTTATCCTAATTTTGTAGTCAATTTCGCCACGCGACCATCATGGACAGATTTTCCTTTCTCGGAGGAGTACACAGTACCTTTATAGATGAATTATACGAGCTTTACCTAAAGAGCCCCGACAGCGTAGAACCTAGTTGGAGAGCTTTTTTTCAGGGCTATGATTTCGCCATCGAAGAATACGATGGTGAGGGAGGCTCAGCCTTTGCTCTGAACCACGAAGAAATCGTGGAAGAAATTCGCAAAGAATTTCAGGTATTAGCTTTAATCGACGGGTATAGAACCCGCGGACACCTCTTCACCGCCACAAATCCGGTCCGGACCCGGAGACAATATGAGCCAAGTTTGGCCATTGAAAACTTTGGCCTTAGTCAGGCCGATTTAGACCTCCCCTTCCAAGCAGCCAAAGAAATTGGCTTTAAAGACAGTAAGCCTTTGCGCGATATCGTGCATCGTTTAGAGGAAGTCTATTGCCGAAGCATTGGTATTGAATACATGTATCTGGGCGATCCTGAGCGAATCAAGTGGATCCAAAATACCATTGACCCCAATAACAATTACCCGGATTATACGCCAGAGGAAAAGAAGCTTATCATTCATAAACTGAATGAAGCCGTAGCCTTTGAAAACTTCATAAACCGAAAATTTGTAGGTCAAAAACGTTTCTCAATTGAGGGGGCAGAAAGCTTAATTCCCGCACTGGAATTTGGCATCCGCCGCGCCGCCGAATTGGGAGTTGACGAATTTGTGATGGGCATGGCCCACCGTGGACGTTTGAACGTGCTCTCCAATATTTTTGGCAAAACCCAAAGGGATATCTTTTCCGAATTTGAAGGAAAGGAATTTATCGACGATGAATTCGATGGTGATGTAAAGTACCACTTAGGCTACACTACCACCACGGAATTAGATTCAGGGAAAAAGATTAAACTCAATCTTTCACCTAATCCATCCCATCTAGAGGCGGTCGATGCCGTGGTAACTGGAATTGCCCGGGCCAAGATCAATACCGATCACGATAAGGATAAATCGAAAGTGATGCCCATCCTCATTCATGGAGATGCGGCTGTAGCGGCTCAAGGCATTGTTTACGAGGTATTACAAATGGAAACTTTGGACGGATACCATACCGGTGGCACCGTACATATCGTAATTAATAACCAAGTAGGTTTTACCACCAACTACCTCGATGCCCGTTCCAGTATTTACTGTACGGATATTGCCAAAACCGTTCAAGCACCCGTTTTGCACGTTAATGGTGATGATGTTGAGGCGGTTATTCATGCGACGCTTTTCGCGATGGAATATCGCCAGCGTTACCATCGGGATATCTTCATCGACTTACTGTGCTACCGTAAATACGGACACAATGAAGGTGATGAGCCCCGCTTTACCCAGCCTTTATTATATAAGAACATCAATAAGCACCCCAACCCGAAAGAGATTTACGCTCAGAAACTTCAGGAACAAGGGGTCATTGATCAGGCCTTCTTAAAGCAATTGGAGAACGAATTCAAAGAAGTATTGGAAATGCGTTTCGACGAGTCCAAGAAAATTGAGAAAAACTCCATCACCCAATTTATGGCGGACGAATGGACCAACTATCGTACCGCCGAACCAGAAGACTTTTCGGAGTCCATGGACACCTCCTTCGACATTGATAAATTGAAGGATATTGCTCGCACCATAACCACTTTGCCGGAAGACAAAAAGTTCTTCGTAAAGATCAAGAGGCTCTTGGAAGATCGCTGGAAAATGGTTGATGAACGCAATTCCCTGGACTGGGGAATGGCCGAGCTGATGGCTTATGGCTCTTTAATCGTGGATGGCTATAATGTTAGAATTAGTGGCGAGGACACCGAGCGCGGTACTTTCTCCCATCGACACGCGGTAATTAAAGTGGAAGACTCCGAAGAAGAGCACATTCTACTAAATAACATTCCCGGTCGTGAGGGTCGCTTTGCCATCTACAATTCCCTACTTTCAGAATACGGGGTGATGGGATTCGACTATGGCTATGCCATGAGCTCCCCTGAGACTCTAGTAGTTTGGGAGGCGCAGTTTGGTGACTTCTTTAATGGGGCGCAGATTATCGTGGACCAGTTCTTAACTGCCGCCGAAGATAAGTGGAAGGTGCAAAATGGCTTAGTCCTTTATTTACCGCACGGATACGAAGGACAAGGCGCAGAGCACAGTAGCGCTCGCTTAGAACGCTGGTTGCAGCAATGTGCTCAAAACAATATGCAGGTAGTAAATGTGACCACTCCGGCCAATTTCTACCACCTATTACGTCGTCAAATGCTGCGACCTTTCCGCAAGCCTTTGGTGATCATGACACCCAAGAGTTTATTACGTCATCCTAAAGTTCAATCTCCTCTGGAGGATCTTGCCAATGGCAAATTCCGTGAAGTTTTGGATGACCCTAGAATAGAAGATCGCAGCAAAGTGAAAAAGCTCTTCTTTATGAGCGGGAAGCTTTACTATGACTTAGATAAAGAACGCGATGCCAAAATGGTGGACGATCGTGCCTTTATTCGTTTGGAGCAATTATATCCTTTGGCCGAAGGTCAAATTCAAGAATTGATTGCCTCCTATCCAAATGCCGACGAAATTTACTGGGCTCAGGAAGAACCATGGAATATGGGTGCCTCTTGGTATATCCAAATTAATTTCCCGGTTAAGGTAAATAAGGTTTTGGCTATTCCCGCCAGTGCCAGTACCGCCGCAGGCTCCTCTAAATTGGCAGCCTCTAAACACAATAGTTTGATTCAAGAAATTTTCAACGCCTAGATATCTAGTTAACCATGAGTGTAGAAGTTAAAGTTCCTTCACCCGGAGAATCGATTTCCGAAGTAGAAATCGCCAGTTGGTTAGTAGCCACGGGTGATTACGTGGAAAAAGACCAAGAAATCGCCGAAATTGATTCCGATAAAGCTACCCTTGCCTTACCCGCTGAAGAAAGTGGGGTAATTACCTTAATTGCCGAGGAAGGACAAGAAGTGGAAGTTGGACAAGTAATTGCCACCATCGACACCGAAGCCGCCGCCCCCGAAGGTGGTAGCGCGCCGAAAGAAGAGAAACCAGCGGAAACAGCAGCTCCTGCCCCCGCGCCAGCCGCCGCGCCAGAGGCGCCAAAGGCAAGCAGCTATGCCACCGGTACAGCTTCTCCTGCGGCCAAAAAGATTCTAGACGAAAAAGGTATTGACGCCAGCCAGATTACCGGCACCGGTCGTGATGGTCGCATTACTAAAGAAGATGCAATCAAGGCGGAAGTAAGCATGGGTAGCCCCACTAATGCTCCTCGTCCAAGCAGCTCTTCACGTATGAGTAGTCTGCGTCGTAAACTTGCGAAGCGTCTGGTTAGCGTGAAGAATGAAACGGCTATGTTAACCACCTTCAATGAGGTGAATATGCAGCCAATCTTCGATTTACGGAAACAATTTAAAGAAGAGTTTAAAGAGAAGCATGGCGTAGGCTTAGGCTTCATGAGCTTCTTTACTCTTGCTGTATCGCGTGCCTTGAAAGAATTCCCTCAGGTAAATAGCATGATTGATGGCGATAATATGATCAGCTTCGATTATGCCGATATCAGCATCGCGGTAAGTGGCCCCAAAGGATTGATGGTGCCCGTATTGAGAAATGCCGAATTAATGAGTTTTGCGGGAGTAGAAAAAGAAATCAAACGCTTAGCTACTCGCGTACGCGATGGTCAGATTACGGTCGACGAAATGACCGGCGGTACCTTTACCATCACTAATGGTGGTGTTTTCGGTTCCATGCTATCTACGCCGATCATCAACCCTCCTCAGAGTGCTATTCTCGGAATGCATAACATCGTTGAGCGTCCCGTTGCCGAAAATGGCCAGGTTGTCATCCGTCCCGTTATGTATGTTGCTTTGAGCTATGATCACCGCATCATCGACGGTCGGGAATCAGTAGGATTCTTGGTTGCCGTTAAAGAGGCCCTGGAAAATCCTACAGAATTATTGATGAATAACAATCCTAAGAGCGCTTTACAGCTCTAATCGAGGATTCCTAAATTATCAAAAGCCTGAGCTATATGCTCAGGCTTTTATTTTTGCGCTACCTATAATTGAATCGGCTCCGCTTCCGAAATAACTTGTGGGTAGGCCTCGCGTATTTCTCGCGCCTCTGCTGCGGTCAGGTCGCTAAATGAGCTGCCATACCTCTTTTGTGCTAAAGCTTCGCGAAGCTCGTTATATGCGGCGGCTAACTCATTCTGCACCGCTATATAGGTTTCATAATTGGTGCCTCGATCATTTTGCAGGGAAATCACCGCCTCCAGGGGATGATCTGAAGAATTCGCCAGCCCTGCAGCGCCATTACAGTAAGCGCAAGTACCATCGCCATTATTATTAATAAAAGCTTTGGCTGCGGCTCTCAAATCGTCCAAGTCTAGGTATTCATCTTCCACTAAGAGCTTATTATTAGCATTCAGCAAGACCGTAAAAATATTCCTTTGATGAATTATCGAATTTCTTGGTTCAAGAATTTCCTCGGCCGGAGGTAGTTTTCGATTTATTCCCGCGTCCACATCCATCGTGGTGGTTACTAGGAAGAAAATTAGCAGTAGAAAAGCAATATCCGCCATGGAGCCGGCATTGATTTCCGATGAATTGCGTTTGAAGATCATGCGATAGGTTTTTAGGCTTAGGATGACCGGACCTTTACTTAGCAGCAGGCTAAATCATCATTAGCTTAACGCTAGTAGCTGGCCTAATCATATTAGCAGGAGAACCTAGGGCAAAAAAAAACATCCGCCCCTTTTGGGAGCGGATGCTTCAACAAAAACTGTATTGCAGACTATCGTCTGTCTTCAAATACCTCTCCCTTACGGGTAGAGTAATTAATTTTTAAGGAATTTGCTTGACGCAATTCTTGTTTAATGTCCGTAATCAATCCCATCTTAACATCTTTATCTGCTTTGATGGAAACGGTCATTAAAGGTCTTTCCGCTTCGTTAATTTCTTCGCGTTTTGTGATCACAAAGTTTTGGATCTCATCCACACGAGCGATAGCATCGTCTAGCTGAAGTACGGGTTGATTTCCCAATTGAGATTCATAAAGCATAGTCGGCTTTCCTACATAGATATAGGTTACCAAAGACTTACGCTCCAGTTTTTTAATCTCGGTCGCAAATGGTTTATCGTTATTTACCTTAAGGGTTACTTCACGCATCACGGTGGTTACCATGAAGAAGAAAAGTAACATAAAAACGATATCCGGAAGCGATGCGGTTGAAATCGCGGGAGTACCTCCGCCGCCTTTTTTCTTAAACTTTGACATACTATCCTAAACTTACCGGTTCGGCTTCGGAAATCTTCTGAGGGAACGCATTCTGCACTTCCTTCTTCGCCTCACCTTCTAGATCGTCATATGACTTTCCAAAAACTCGTTGGGCGTATTCCTCCCGAAGTTCATTATAAGCAGCCGCCAGTTCGTTCTGTACTGAAATAAACATTTCATAAGAAGTACCGCGGTCATTTTGCAAGGAAATAATCGCTTTGCCAGGATTGTCTGATGACTGCGGGCTGCGCAATCCTCCACTACAATACTCACAAGATCCGTCTCCATTGTTATTCAAGAAGCGTTTTGCTGCTTCCCGTAAATCTTCCAGTTCCATGTAATCATCCTCCACCAATAATTGGTTACGAGAGTTTACAAGCACCGTAAAGATGTTCTTCTTTTTAATGGGTGGTGGCTCATCCAGTTGTTCTTCATCCCATGGCGGTAACTTACGGTTGATCCCTGAATCCACATCCATAGTGGTGGTTACCAGGAAGAAGATCAACAGCAAGAAGGCGATATCCGCCATCGAGCCAGCATTAATTTCGGGTAATGCGCGCTTTGCCATGATACGAGTTATTTACTGAATAAACGAGAAACTTCTACATAGAGAATCGCGCCAATTGCTACGGCGGTTAACACATAAAAGGTTCCTAATCCCATTCCTACACGCTTAGATGTGGATTCTGTGATTCCATCATCAGCGAAAACTGTGGTTGCGTCGGTTCCGTCGCTAAACACGTAGGTTAATACAAACACTACGATTAGACCAATGAGACCGAACAATCCCGCCTTTGCACCAGCTGGATTCTTTGCAATGTTCACCAAGGAGAAACCAAGGATTCCAAGTACACAGATTCCAATTAGGACATAGGTGAAATAAATTCCAAAATCTACCATTGTGTCTTAATTATTTGTTTTCGTAACGTACTAACATGTCAACTAAAGAGATGGAAGCATCTTCCATGCTATTCACGATAGAGTCAACTTTCGCGATAATATAGTTATAGAAAATCTGTAAGATGATCGCTACGATCAAACCAAATACGGTGGTAAGAAGTGCTACTTTAATACCTCCTGCTACCAATGATGGAGAGATGTCACCTGCTGCTTCAATCGCGTCGAAGGCGTCAATCATACCAATTACCGTACCCATGAAACCAAGCATCGGTGCTAGGGCGATAAATAAGGAGATCCAGGAAACATTACGCTCCAAAAGACCCATTTGTACAGATCCGTAAGAAACGATTGATTTTTCAACCATCTCGATTCCTTCGCTATGACGCTCTAAACCTTGATAGAAGATGCTGGCTACAGGACCACGAGTGTTGCGACATACTTCTTTAGCAGCTTCAACACCTCCAGACTGAAGGGCATTTTCAATTTCAGCTAATAATCTTTTTGCATTTGGAGTAGCCATATTAAGGTAGATGATACGCTCAATACAGATAGCAAGACCTAAGATAAGGGCGATCAATACGATACCCATGAAACCTGCACCACCCTCAATGAATTTCTCCTTTAGGATTTGGTGGAAGGTTTGGTCTTCTACAACTTCTTCGGCCGCAGCCTCTTCAGCAGGGGCTTCTTCCTCGGCAGCTTCTTCCGCTACAGCAGTGCTGTCGCCAGCCGCTTCTGTGGTATCATTACCAGCCTCCATTGTAGAATCATTACTTGCTACTTCCTCGGTGGCAGCGCCATCTGCAGCGGCGTCCTCTTGGGCCATAAGGTTAGTAGATCCAAACATGATGGCTAGCATGGCCAAAATAGAAAGTGCTCTTTTCATTACAGTGTTCGTTGATTAAATTTTCGGTGAAAATAAAAAAATGGCTCGAAAGCAAAACGTCCCATGCTCTTATTTATTGGGAAATGCTTACGAAATGCCAAATCTACTATTCATTTCGGGCTTTATATCAATTGAGCATTAAATTATGCGCTACATTTTCTATTTTCGCAGCCCGATTTTGATAAGCATTTGAAATCGAGCCATGGAGAGGTGCATGAGTGGCTGAAATGGCACGCCTGGAAAGCGTGTGTGCGGGAGACCGTACCGAGGGTTCGAATCCCTCTCTCTCCGCTATAATACAGTTTCAAACTGTATCAAAATATATCGTTTTGTACCCTTATTGACTTGCTTAGCGGCTTGCTTTTTCTGAAATCTTAAAAAATCAAGTCAGCAATGTGACGCTTTAATACGATTTGTTAATACTGAGAGTCAATTGAAGTAATTCACTACTGTTTGGTTTTAAGTGAATTAGACTTACTTCGGGGTTTAAGTCAATATTAAATGGAAACAAATAGTTCGTGAATAGAGTAATGAACCTAAGCATCTATCAGGAACTGGGTTTAGTTAGTAAAAGTTCTACTAATGTTTCCCTTGAAAATTGGACTTATTAAAAAGCACAAGTTCGATTTGAATTTTTTCTGTAGCTTCGCTAACTAACTGAAAAAAAATGTTTTATATGCTTCGCAGCGCTTCAGTGTACCTCATATTAGGTATGCTACTTTTAAACTTTGCCTATGGTCAAAGTACTATTGAAACTAGAGTTTTTAATGGGATCCAATACCACAAGCTAGGGTCTAATTGGCAATTATTTGACCAGAGCTCAAATACTTTTCGCCTAGTAGCGCACGACTTGATATCAATTAAATTGCCCAAAAATGCTTCCGAATCTCAAATAGGTCTTTTGGAAAATAACCATAATCTTAGTTTGGAAAGCTTTTTAGAGACAGGTTGGGCAGACTTTTCTGTAACCCTTAATGGAGACTTACTAGACAAGTGCGACAGTATTATGGGATACGGATTTGTGCTTGATGTTGAATTAAGTGTTGAGGGAACTAGTTTGCTTCAGGCGAACGATAGTTGTTTAACTACAAGTCCACCTAGTCAATGGAGTATCGATGTTGCCAAGGTTGATGAAGCTTGGGATTACACAACAGGAGATACATCTGTTATTCTTGCGGTTATTGATCATGGCATAAATTGGTGGCATACGGAATTTCGACAAGCTTCAAACACAACGGAACCTTTTTGGCAAAACTCAGGTGAAGATGCTTGGGCAGATCCTGATATTCCAGGAGGGAACGGCATCGATGATGATAGTAATGGTTTCGTTGATGATTGGATGGGTTGGAATTTTATTGCAAACACTAATGATGTTCGAGATGCTGACGGAATTTTACTGCAGCCTCACGGAACCTCGGTCGCCGCAATTGCTACCGCCAGATCTAATAATGCTATTGGAATAGCTGGTGTTGCCGGTGGTTGGGGGAACCAGGTAGGCGCTAAGACCATGATTATAAAAATGCGGGATGTAGGTGCGAGCCAAACCCAAATGGGAGCAAAATTGGATGATGCAATTCTTTATGCCTGTAAGAATGGTGCGAATGTTATTAATATTTCAATGGGGTTTGATTCGAACTTCGGCTCCATAAATGATGCCATTGAAATAGCTAATAGGAAATATAATACAGTAATTGTAGCTGGTTCCGGAAATGATGATACCGATACAATTGTTTATTACCCTGCCCGAAACCCCTTAGTGTTAGGTGTAGCCTTAACTGATATAACTGACAAAACTACACAATGCACAAGAGGAAAAGATTTGGATCTTTCCGCTCCAGGACACAATATCCCAATAATTAATACTAATGGTTTCTATGCTGCAGGGGGAAATTATTATTCCAATACAGGCACTTCGTTTGCGGCTCCAATGGTGGCTGGTACTGCTTGCTTAATGTTAAGTCAGAATCCATGCATGAGTTCCTATGAAGTAGCGGATATTATCAGACATCGATCAGACAAAGTAAACGCCTGGAGCACAGGCAATATTAATGGGTACAAATATGGGCAGAACGCCATGAAACCTGGGCATAATAAGTTTATAGGTTATGGACGCTTAAATGCAAAAAAGGCCGTTCAGGCAGCAAATGCTTATAAATCTGATAGTTTAGATCTGTACATTAAAGATCATTATTCGGATTTTGGATTCCCCAATAGTTATCCTTCATCCGCAAGGTTTGATGATTGGTCAGATATTTGGGTGAGAAATCAGCCGGATGGTCATCAGGTGCACTTTATGGATACGGTCGTTTATAAATCCAACCAGACCAACTATGTTTATGTCCGGGTTAGAAATAAGAGCTGCGTTAGTTCTAGTGCTCAAGATAGTCTAGCGGTCTATTGGTCGAAATTATCTTTAACGAATTCATGGCCACAAAACTGGGATGGGACTAATCCAAACTTGGGAAATATTATTGGAAAAATTAGTTTACCGGTTATTGCAGCAGGGGCAGATACCATAATTGAGTTGCCTTGGAATATTGATCCGGAGCCGGTTCAACAGTGGGGTACTTGCATCCTGGCAAGAATCTCCTCACCACAAGATTCTATAACTCCTTATCCAAATCAGTTGAATGATGAGATAAGATTGAATAATAACATTGCAGCTAGGAACTTGATGGTGGTCAAAGGTTCAGGTAAAACTAAAGTTCAATATGCTGGAGAGAATTTCACTTACGGAGTTCATTTTCTCGCCGGAAACGAATCAGAAGGAAATAGTTCCTTTGATATTAATTTTGATGTTCCCGAATCTTATGGTGCTCCTTCTTTGGCAGAGGATGCGGAAATTAAGTTGTTTTTAGGCGATGATCTCTGGAGTAGTTTTTTAAACAGTGATTTATCAATGCACCAGGGTATTGATGTATGGGCTGATGGAGTCCTTTTAGTGCTTGAAAAGGAAGCTAAACTGGTGGGGTTAAGCTTACCCGCCAATACTAGAGATAGCATCTTCTTTGCATTTAATTATTTGGCGGAAAACATTGACTCTACCATCTTTTATAGGTACCATATTACTCAGGTCCAAGATGAGTCCATAAGTGGTTCTGTTAATTTTAATATTGAAAGGAGTTTAAGGAGCCAATTCAGAGCGGATGCTGGAAGTGATAAATACATTAAAATTGGCGACTCTGTCTTGGTTCATGCCCAAAGCATCGGCGAAACCGCTGAATATACTTGGCTAAATAGTGCTAATGAAATCATACATATTGGGCAGAGCTTTATGGCCTCCCCTGAGGAAACCACAACATACACATTGCAAGTGCAAGCAGAGGTTGATTTATATAAGGATTACGATAAAGTTACGGTAAACGTAATTCCGTATAGAATAAATTCCTTGAGCCCTAATCCTGCTACCAATCTTTGTACCATTGGATACCTTGCTGAAGGTGCTACGAACGCATCTTTACTCGTAGTTAATTCTAGTAGTGGTGCAAGTGTTATAAATTCAAGCATAGATCCATCGATTACCAGTGCGGATATTGTTACCTCAAATTTATCAACCGGTTCTTATGTGGTTATTTTAATTTGTGATGGACAAATCGCCGACTCAGCAAACCTTCAAATTCAATAGGCATGAGAGGTTTTGTACTTAGCTTGTTATTTGTTTTTTACGCTCCGCTTGTTGTAGCACAGGTTATTGATACGGATTATGGCGTGGTCTTATTAAAGTGCGCAGATCAACAACTTTACTTTGCAGGAGATAATGATTACGGTCAATCAGGTGATGGAACTACTAACCCGACCAGCGCTTTGATTGCTGTGCCTGGCATGGACTCGGTGCGGGCCTTTAGTTCGGGGAGTGGTTTTGTATTATGTGTCAAAACTAATGGGAGGGTGTATTCTTGGGGAGATAATGCATTCGGAAATTTAGGAATTGGGCCCGGCTGGGACACCCTTACTCCTGCGCTGATTCCTTATATAAGTAATAGCGTTCAAGTAGCAGCTGGGGAAAGCCATAGTCTGATTTTAATTGAAGATAGTTTGGTTTATAGTGCTGGCGATCAAAGTGATGGGGCCTTGGGTCGATCTATAGATTCTGTAGGCCGTAATTATTTTGGTCAAGTAGAAAACTTATCTGCGGTTGTTTCTGTCCGTGCAGGATATAACCATAGTGCTGCTCTTGATAAAAATGGAGTTTTGTGGCTATGGGGCCAAGGCTCTTGGGGTCAGTTAGGTTTCGGGAATCGAACCAATCGCACTCGACCGCAAAAATTAGTGGGCTATAAATTTTCTCAAGTCTATTTATCACACTTTTATACCCTTGGCATCGATTCCTTGGGGAGTGTTTGGGTATGGGGTGAAAATCAGCAAGGAGAATTAGGCGTGCCTGTGGCCAGCAATGGCAGTCCTTACATTGTTAGCCCTCAAAAGGTTTCTGGAATCACCAATGTAGTCCAAGTAGCCTCTAGCTTTGGCACCACCTTAGCCTTGCTTAAGGATGGTAGGGTTAAAGCATGGGGCAAGAACGATTACTTTCAATTGGCCAACGGGACAAGTCAAGATCGATTTAGCCCCGATTATATAACGGGACTAAACGCCATACATTCGGTAGCGGTTAATGGAGCAGTATGCTATGCGTTGGATAGCAGTGGCACTTTATATACTTGGGGTTATGGATACGAATGGCTGTTGCATGGGAGTGATACCCTTAAGACCGTGCCCACTCCAGTTAACTTCACGGCTTGCAGCCCTGCGGTAAATATTGTTGAACACCTACCATTACCCAAGTGGGAGGTCTATCCAAACGTAATGGATGATTATCTACAAATAAATTCAGATCAAGTCATTGAGGAGATTTCAATTTCAAATACCTCTGGAAAGACTGTATTTAAGACCAGTGTGCAGCAAAGTAATTTTCAAATTTCGGTTCCTAGTATTGAGCCGGGTTTATTTTTCATAAAGGCTCGGTTCAAGGATGGTCAAGAGCTGATGCGTAAGATTGTGAAGCGTTGATGAATAATTGGAAGGTGATGGGCTTCCTGAACCTTGAAATTATTATTTTTAGACTAGCTAAACCAAGGGGTTTAGATGTAAAACCCTCCTGCATCAAAACAGCTTGCTTAGCGGCTTGACTTTGACATTTTGACCTCGGTAATTATATGGTAATGAGCATAAAAGGGGCGTTAGGTTCAAGAGCCTCTCTCTCCGCAAGAATCCCGCAACAGCGTGTGCTGATGCGGGATTTTTTATTCCCCAAAGAGTCCAAGCCGCGCAGCGAGGTCTAGGGATTCTTGATAACGGTATCCCGCCGGGGATCAGCGACCGAAGAGAGCCAATCCCATTTTGAATTGTAGTCCAAGCCGCGATGCGAGCTTGAGGGAATTGCCTACCGCCTTCCCTAAACAACACAGCCCCAATTATCTTTCCACTTCTTCCGAAGCCGGATTTTACAATTTACCTTCAAGCTTGGAACCAAATTTGCTTGAAGGATTCTCATGGCTCCCAACCAGCACATTACTTGGGCTTAATGGCTTAACAATAACTTAAACTGGGACTGGGCCACGCCCACAGGACTATCCGTCAAATTATGTAAATTCAGGCTATGCGAATCATTATCTTACTGCTGCTCTCCCTTTCTATTTCGGCGCAAAGCGTTAATGCCATTTTAGGTGATACTAGTTGGTATTATACCTACGGCTCTTGGCCTGATAAATCTTCGAATGAAAACCTTCGCATTAGCACCCATTTGCGCTATGTTTCAGAAAAACTTCGTTATGCTGACCGACAATCACCTATTCGCAGCAAATTCCTCGATCTATTGGATGAGTACATTGATCGAGGAGAGTTTCCCGCTAGCTTCAGTCATCCAGATGAGCGCCGACCCTGCTTCATTGATGATGAGGGACGTTTATGCGCCGTCGGATACCTTATCGCCCAATCCAGTGGTTTGCCTGCCGCGGAACGTATAAATCAACTGTTCCGTTTCCACTATCTCTTGGTTATGGAAGATGAGGAATTAATAGCCTGGCAAGAGGCATCAGGCTTTAGTCTGCGCGAATTAGCCATGATCCAACCTACTTATGATTGGGGCCGACCAGTAGCTCCCTACGAGGTGTTTCAGGATCGACATTCGGAATTCTACGGTTTGAAGCGACGCAGTGATGGAAAGACCATTATCCATGCCCGTTTTGAGCATTTAGTCTACACTCCAGGCGAACCATTTATGTTTGGGTATCGCGATAGCGCCTATTATTTGTTTCGCGCTGATGGCAAGCCCTTAAACGGGAATGCCTATGACAAAATCGCTACCATCCGCACCCCCTATAACACAAGAATGATTGCCTCTAGAGAAGAGGGTACCGAACTTTTTCGTGGCGATGGATCTAGAGTTTGGAAAATGGAAGACAGCCATTTTGTAAATGCAGCCGGCAGCCAATTTTTGGTAGAAAAAGATGGCTATTACGGAGTTGTAGCCTATCAAGGCGACTGGCTATTGCGGCCTATCTATAAAAGTATGGAAGCCATTTTTGATCTAGACCGAAGGCCTATCGCTTGGAAAGCATGGCTCGAGGAGGAAGTGAATGGGGAATGGGAGGCCCCAGAGCCCGGACACAATCCCGGCTATCAGGGTATTATCGATACTAGTGGCAATTTGATCATCAATCACATTTTTCGCGATATCGAATATCAACGTAATCTCTACATCACCACCGATGCAGCCGGAGGAAAAAGACTCTACAACGGCAAAGGTGAAATGCTCATCGCCACCGGTTTAAAAAAGGTGGAAGATGGTACCTGCCGTTATTGCCTAATTATTGAAACGGAAAATGGCTACGGCCATATTAATGGCTATGTTGGTCAATTTGATATCCAGCCCAAATACGAGGAAATTCTAAAAATCGACCCCCACTATTATCGTATCAAAGGGGAGAATGGCTACGGGATCCTCAACGCCATTGGTCAAATTGTGATTCCCGATATCCATCAGAATATCTTTATCGAACGGGAGCGCTTCTTCGTGGAAGTGAATGATAAATGGGGATTGTACAATTACCAAGCAAAGTCCATTTTCGCACCAAAATTTGATACCCTGGGGATTTTAATGCATGACGGGCATCGCAATCAGCGCTATTCCCTACTCTTTGCTGAACTCAATGGTAAGTACTTGATTAAGGGTGAAGATGGGCAAATGATTCACCCCGCACATGAATGGGATGATTACAAAAAGCTAAGTTCTTCTACCGCCAATTTGACCAAGGATGGGAAGACCTTCCTCCTTCAATACTATAATGGCCAAGTAAACTACCATCCCTCGCCGCTTGAGAGTGCCCGCTTCTTAAACCCAGTCATGATGGCCTACCGAAAGAATGGTAAGGAAGGGCTCTGGAGAAATAATTACTATGAGCCCTTTGACAGCAGTCATTTACGGCCGGCCATTTTTGATACCGTTTTTTTAGCCGAAAGAAAAGACTACGACAAAATTGTGGTACAAAAAGACGGGCTTTGGGGAGTATATAGTTACCAGGCGGATAGTATGATCATACCTTGCGAATACGATACTTATCACCCCCTAGATAGGCACGATCATTCCGGTTGGATTTACTTTCGAAAGGATGGTATTTGGTGGGGCTATTTTTATACCACTTATTACCTACATGCACAATCCGAAAGAACTCAAAAGGGCCTGAGTGAAGAATGGCGGAAAGAACGAGGTATCGATAAATAGGGAATTGGAATTATCTTGAGACCTTCTAGCGATACCATGAAAGAAGCACTCGAATTCAAAGTCCTTGACCCCAGCTACACCTCTCAGATAATTGCCCTGGGACAACAACTAAATCCCGAAATAAGCTTAGCGGAGCTTCATCGTTTTCAAACCGAAATGTTCCAAATGGCGAATTATCATTGCTTTGGATTACTCCATCAAGGTCGCTTGGTAGGTATTTCCAGCGGATGGATTACGGTGCGGTATTACTCAGGTAAACAATTGGAAGTTGACAATGTGATTGTAGAAAGTCAATCGCAATCCAGAGGTTGGGGTTCTACCTTCTTCACTTATATCGAAGCTTGGGCAAAAGAGAATGCCTGCCAAAACATTGAGCTTAATACTTACGTTCAAAATTCCCGATCCCATAAATTTTACTACAACCTTGGTTATAAAACCTTGGGCTTCCACATGCAGAAAAATTTAGGGTAAAAAAAAGGGAGCCCCATCGGACTCCCCCTCTAAAAATAGTATCGCTGATTAGTTTACTACCAAATCATTGAGTTTTCCTAAACCTTCCTGGAAGGATGGGCCCATGGCCGTTTCTGCATCCATAAATAAATTTAGGATGTTCATGGGGTAAGGGAATTCACTTTTAATCCCCCAGGTTACCTGGGTGCCACCATCTACTTCTTCTAACTTCACATAGGCATCGCCTTCCGACTCTTGAGGACGGGTGAAATCTAGATGGGTTTCCATTAAATATGGAGCACTTACTTTAGTAATGGTCTGGCAGCCGGCCCCAACTTCAGGGTGCTGACTATCCCAACAGTTTTTAGATCCCACCGTACCGGCTGTACCGGTAAAATCTTGAACGATTTCAGGGTCCATACTGGTCCAAGGACTCCAATCATCCATCTTTTGTAGGGTGTTGGTTTTCTCCCAAACTTGAAGGATTGGTGCATTAATGGTTAAGCTTTCCTCATGCGAGAAATCTTTGTCAACCCCAAGGGCAATAAGCAAGGGTAAGGCAATAATTACCACGAGGATAATTAATAAGACTTTAAGGACTTTCATGTTTTTGGATTTAGTTGTTGCTGTGAGCAAGTTAATGATTTTGGACATGTCTAATATGCCTAAAATCAATAATGCAAGCCCCAAAACACATCCCTTAAAAGCGGCCTATTCCAATTTCTTGTAAGCCCACCAAAGGGCCCAGATTCCAAATCCTAGTTCACCAACTGTCATCGGCACCGCTAAAACCGCTTCCAGGGACACTAACCATGCTTCCTCATTAAGCCCAAGGACTTTTAGTCCATTGATCAGGGTATATGACAAGCCCGCAAGAAAGAGCAAGATTGCCCAGAAATTGGGTAGATCGGCCAATTTCCAACAAAGAAATCCGAGGCTCATTAAATGGAAGCCAAATAAGACCAAACCTGAAATCCAAATCTGATCAAAAGCAAGACGGAAAGCCAATAATTCATCGGCCGAAAGGCTGGATAATGACATCCCGATCCTAAACAATTGACCAATGGCAAAAAGTAGGATAAAAGAATAGATCAGTCGGGTGTAGAAAATCGTCCGAGCCCAGAAAAGGGACCTGTGACTTAAAAACCGAAAGAGACTCCAAGCCACCAAAAGGTCTAAAAGAAAGATGAAAAACCAGGTGGCAATCTCAGCCCATAAAACGGAGGTATGGGTCAAGTGGGCATCCAAGCTAGCTTGGGCCTCAGTCGGGAAATACAATAAGCCTCGGAAATATCCATAGCCCAAACCGGCTAGCATTGCCATCAGTACTAAGGACCATCCAAAAGTTAAGGCTTGCTTTCGTAGATGTAGGGAATTCGTGCTCATGTTCATTTTCTAGAATTAAGAGTTTTTACTTGTATAATGACCTTTGATGAGGAGAAATAAACAGAAGGACAATTCCCCCGCCACACTGGGGATAATGACCATCAGTTCAAAAACCTGACTGTAATCCGAATAGCTGCTCATGCTAAAACTAGCTAGGCTATCTATTATATAGACCAGGCCAGCGGCTTGCAGAAGGAAACCAATCCAGGCAGGAAACTTTGCAGAGCGCATGATTAGATATCCTAAAATAATCAGGTGCAGACCAAAAAATATCAATCCTAGGAGCCAGGTATCATCAAAACTCTGCCAGAGGTGTTCCACTTGGTGCATCAAGAATAAATGATCACTCAAATGCGGCTTAGATAACAACCTTGAAAAGGAGATCAAATCCATCAAAGCCACCGCAAAAATACTGGCGTTTACCAATCTTAAAACTGAGGGCACCATGGCTAAGATGCGATTCACATCTTTGAGCAAAATGTAAAAAGGGACCGCTAATACAGCGTCAATAATCACCATCAAGATGAAGCTTAATATGGCCGCATTCAATAAGGAATTTTGACCTTGAAAATTAGCCCAGGTCGTGGCCGGATCACCGGGAACCACCAGCGCTTCCACTACAAAACCGGTGGCAAAGAAGGCGCTAATAAAAATCAAAAGATACCCCAGGCCCGACCAATGGGCCATATTTTTTAAGGAATTCATAGCAAGGGTTTTTAAGGATTATTCGCTTAGGCGTGGGTGATAATAACATTCCCTTTTTTATGACCAGCATCGATGTAAGTATGGGCCTCGGCCAACCTCTGCAAGGGGAATTGACGGTCGATTATAGTCCTATGGCGTCCCTCCTTAATTAGTTCGATCAAATGATCGGCCATCTTCCGGAGATCTTCTGCTTTGCGCATGCCGGTGGCAGCAAATGCGGCCTTGCGTTTCCCAAAGAGGGCTGTCCCTATCATCGCTCTAAAAATAGAAGCGTTTAGTACCGGGCTTAAAAACAGTCCATCCTCCTTAAGCGAATGCTTAGCTTTTTGATAGGAGCTCTTTCCTACGGTATCATAAACTAAATCGTAGGCCTTGCTGTCTTGGGTAAAATCACGCTTCGTGTAATCAATCACCTCATCAGCACCTAAAGACTCCACCAAGCCCACATTACGGGTGCTACAAACTCCGGTTACATGAGCGCCATAGGCCTTAGCCAATTGTACCGCCGAACAACCCAAGGAGCCGGAAGCACCATTTATCAAAACTCGCTGTCCCGCCTCAACTTTGGCGATCTCCTTCAGGAAGTTAATTGAAGTAAGGGCACCATCACACAAGGAAGCGGCCTCCGTGTAGCTCAAATTGTCCGGCATCGGGATGATTACCTCATCTGCCGAAAGGCTAATGAACTCAGCGTTGGCACTAAAGCCTAAAGCCGATTCTCCAAAAACCCGGTCCCCTGGTTTAAAATTACCCACCGCGGCACCTACCGCAACAACTTGACCGGCGTAGCCCGTTCCCGGGATAGCGTGTTTTGGTTTTCTCAGACCCGTGAAAAGGCGCGCGAAATAAGGTTTCCCACTGCGCATCATCGTATCCGCTCGAGTGGCAGCAGAAACCTCAACCTTGATCAATACCTCGCCAAGTCCAATTTCGGGCATTGGTACTTCTTGCAGCTCAAGAACACTTGGGCTTCCATATCCCTTGGCTACGATGGCTTTCATGGTGGTGTTTTGCATAGTCATATCTTTTCTTTTTTTTGATTTTCGAACATTGACGATGCAAAGGAAGGAGCAGGCCCCAAGAGCAGGGTTCGCCATTCCACGGAAGGAGTTCGGAATTATAATTCCGAACTAAAATGTAGGGTTCAGGAATCTTTTTGTTGGTCTAAATAGGCCTTAGGACTCATCCCGGTTTCTTTTTTGAAACTAGTATTGAAAACCGTTTTTGAATTAAAACCACTCTCAAAGGCCAGGCCTAATAAAGAAATATGCGCGTTTTCCGGATTAAGGGCTAGCTTCTTAAAGGTTTGCACTCGATAGGCATTGACAAACTCATTAAAGTTTTTCCCAAATCCATCATTTAATAACCAAGAAAGCTGATTGGGATGCAATTCCATTTGACTTCCTAAAGTGCGCAGACTAAGCTGAGGGTTCAAGAAGGGCTCTTCCTCCCGCATTAGCCCAAGGAGCTTTTCCCGATACTCCCTTGCTGCCTCAACATCCAGTAAATCCGATTTTTGCTTTTTAGGGCCCAGCTTTGGCAAAGCGCCATAAATCCGATGGTGGTAGATGGGATAACGCATATCTTCATGGAGATCCTCAGCCAATGGGTCTCCATAAGCAAGCAGCATTATAAAGCTCTTAAATTCAATCGCCTTTTCCACCCAAGCGAAGGCTTCGTCGAAAGCACCTTGATTTACCAATGACTCATAATAGTAGGCATGCTCCTGATAGGCCATGGGGTTTTGAGCTCGCGTTTCCAATTCCGCAAAGTGGCCCTCCCAATCGGCGTCTCCTTTAAATAAGTGCGCTAAAGTCTTTAAGCCCAAGTAATCTCCTTCGGGGAGACTGGATTGATAGACTTCCAATTGCTCCAACACCATCTGACTTGAACCCGATTTTAGCAAGACATACAAATAGGTAACCTTGGCCGGTAAATTTTCGGGATTCTTAAGCAAGAGGGCCTCTAGGAGCGTCTGGGCCGCTTCATATTCCGTCTTTCGATAATGGTAATAAGCCTGATAAAATAGGGTCTCCTGATTTAATGGATCTCGATCAAGCGCCCTGTCTAAATAAGGTTTAGCCATATTAGGACGGCCATAAACTATATATAAAAAGGCGAGGAATTGCAATCCCTCCGGATAATTAGGATCACATTCAATGGAATTAAGAATGTGTTTAAAAGCGCTTTGATAATCAAACTCGGTGAAGAAGGAAATATTCGCCAGTTGATAATGAACTCCGGCGGATTTGGGGTTTATGGCTAAAGCCTGATGCGTATGTTCATAGGCCTTGGTCCAGGCTTCCATAAAATCCATCTCCTGAGTAGTACCCAAAAAACCGTAGGCATCGGCCAAACCCTCGTGGACCCGACCCTGCTGAGGATCAATGGCCAAGGCCTTATCCCAGTGCTCAATCGCCAAAGCCACATCCTGTGCATTCCACTTATTAAAGTGATAACGAGCCTTTAGGTCATGCTCATAGGCTGATAGGTTAGCGGTTTCCCTTTGCCCTAAATGATCCGCATATTCTAAATGTCCGTATTGCTCCCGCAGACGGTCCGCGATTAAGAGACTAATTTCATCTTGTACTTGAAAGAGATTGCTAATGTCTCGATCCCAGGTTTCCGACCAAAACTGACTATCGCTTTTCAGTTCCACCAAAGCGGTGCTGATCCGCATCTGATTATTGTCTAATCGTATGCTGCCCTCTAAAATCACCTCTACCTTAAGCTGATCGGCTATTTCATCCAGAGAGCTATCCTTTCCCTTAAAAAAGAAACTGGACCTGCGAGAACTTACTTTTAGGCCTTCCACCTGGGTTAGGGCATGGATAATTTCCTCGGTCAAGCCATCACTTAGATACTCGTTCGAAGCATCCTGACTAAGATTCCTGAAGGGTAGTACAGCGATGGAGGTCTGTGGCATTATTGCGTTTAATTACTGAGTTCTCCGCGCAAGTCGGCTCGGAAGGCTTGCTCAAATTCATATCCGCTCAAACCCTGACCTAATAAAACCATGGTCTTACAAAGCGCCGCCTCAAAGATCATATCACCCCCGCTCATCACTCCAATTTCATGGTAACGGCGACCCGCATCATACTTTGTCATTTCCACCTCTCCGGCCGAACATTGACTAACATTGATAACTGGCACCCCTCTGCTTATCTGCTCTGATAGTGCATCTAAAAGCCATGTGAATCCTGGTGCATTCCCACTACCGTAGGTACGTATTATGATTGCCCGGTTCTCCGGATTTTGGATAATTGGCACCATTTGCGCCGCTTGCATACCAGGGTAGCAATAGACTTGAGCAATCCGACTTTCTAATTCAAGGGCTACCTTAAATCTGCCCAGGCTCGCCTTGCGAATGTATTCGCGATGATATTTAATTTGTACCCCCGCCTCAGCTAAAAAAGGAAAGTTGGGAGAACGAAAAGCCTCAAAATCTTGAGAGCTCACTTTCTGCAAGCGATTGCCCCGATAAAGATTAAATTCAAAGTAAACTGCCACTTCTGGGACCATTGGACCTCCCTCGAAATTAGTAGCGGCAGCAATTTCCAAACTGGTGAGGATATTCTCCCGTGCATCGGAACGCGGAATTCCCACAGGCAATTGACTCCCCGTAAGAATCACCGGCTTCGCCAGGTTTTCCAACATAAAACTCAGCGCCGCTGATGAATAAGCCATGGTATCCGAACCATGCAGAATCACAAAAGCATCGAAATTGGCATAATCATCCTCAATACGCTGAGCCATGCGCTGCCAATGACCTGGAGTCATGTTTGACGAATCCAAGGGCTCATCAAAACTGTCAATTTCTAATTCGGCAGGAAACTGCGCCAGCTCGGGAATATGGGAGCTCAAATTCGCAAAACTAAAGGGCTGATAAGAGCCATTTTCTTGGCGAATCATACCGATGGTACCCCCGGTATATAATATTAATATGCGTCGTTGGCCGCTCACAATTTAAAGATCTTATGGGCCGTAGCGGTGGTAATTTGATCCACCTCTTCTACTGGCCTCTGGTGCAAATCTGCAATCTTTTGAGCAATGTAGGATAAATAAGCGGGCTCATTTCGCTTGCCGCGATAGGGCATTGGCGCTAGATAAGGAGCATCGGTTTCCAGCACTAGGTCTTCCGTGGCTAATTCGGCAACCACCTTATCCAATCCACCATTCTTAAAGGTCACTACTCCCCCAATACCCAGTTTTAGGTTAAGGCTCAAGGCCTGATGAGCCTGATCCAAGTTGCCCGTGAAGCAATGAAAGATCCCATTTAGCTCAGGTCCACGGTGGCTTTCCAAGACCTCGAAGGTTTCATCAAAGGCATCACGACAATGGATCACAATAGGTAGGGATAATTCCTTAGCCTTCGCAATTTGTCGACTAAAAGCATCTTGCTGCTCCTTGATAAAGGTCTTATCCCAATACAGGTCCATGCCAATTTCACCCACCGCATAGTATTTGGTTGCAGAAGCCAATTCTGACCACACCACATCCAACTCTTCCTCATAGTCCGCTTTCACATGACTGGGATGTAAGCCCATCATAGGATAGATGTCGGGGTCCGAAGCGGCCAATTGCTTTAAAGCCTCAACCGATTCTTTATCAATATTGGGGAGGAAAAACTCCTTCACCCCGGCGGCACGGGCGCGTTGAATCATTTCTTGCCGATCGTCGGTAAAATGATTCAGGTAGATGTGGGTATGGGTGTCAATCATGCTGCTGCGAAAGTAAGAAAAGGCTTGTGTACCTCACTAAAAAAGGCGGCCCCGGTGAGGCCGCCTTCCATGGATAATCAATAGATCAGCTACGATGCTTAGAAACTGATGGTGGCTTCCAGTACTGCACCATTAAAGTTTCCATCTTCATTAATATCTCCCGCAGGGAAATCGCTGTAATCTTGGTTAACGAATTCTGCTTTCAACATTACATTCGGAGTCATATACCAACCCGCGGCAATCGCAAAACGACTGATGCTAATTTCTGTGGCGTCTAGGTTAGGTACGAAATTGGGCAAAGAGCCATTCACGGTGTTATAACGTCCTCCTAAGTAGAACTGCTCATTTGCACCAAAGCGATACACCAATTCGGCATAAATTTGGGTATAAGAGCGACTTTCCACTTCATTTGTGATTTGGCCACTGGCAGTTTCATAAGCGCCGAAGAACTCAAAACCCTGATACTTCACAAATGGGTTAATCATAATCGCGGTAACCTGATTCACAAAAGAAGGACTCCAGCGTCCACTGCGGAAGCTAGACACGGGTGAAGAACCTTGAGGCTCCATTACTAAGTAATAACGACTACCGCCACGGTCACCGAAATAGAGGTAATTGGTTTTACCCTCGGCAGAAGTATACAAAGAGGCGGTAAGGCGCACCCGCAAATCATCATTCATTTGTTTGTCCCAGCCCGCCTTTGCCAAGAATACCGGGGTGTAAGGAGTTACTGTATCTGTTGCTACACTTTGATTTAGTTTACCATTTGTGGCTCCCACCATAAATAGGAAATCACCAGGAGTAACATAAATTTCCGCACCTGCCTCGGTGTTAAAACCATCCATAATTAAATTGCCCACGAAGGGATTATAGATAGCTCGAGCATTGTCCGTACGACGGAAGTGCGCGTCCCCGTAATTCACCTCCATAAGACCCATTTTTATGGTGGTGATGTCCATAATGTCCTCCAATAAACCTTTGGAGATCCAGTTCAGATTGTGAATTTGCACATATCCACCCTTCACCCAGCTTTCCGGGTGGTGACGAGCGGAGAGATAAGTCCGCATATGCATGCGCATACCATCGGCTAAAGCTACGTCCACATCTAGGTTGGCGGTAGGTAGGTTGAAGTTATTCCCGATCAGAGCCAAGGTATCTACCCCAGAGTTCTCGTGAGACAAAGCTTGCATTTGCACGGCGAAGGCACCCCCTAAGCGAACCTTAAAGCCATCAAATGGAATAGTGCGGTCTAATGCTTCAAACTGATTGATTCCTCGGAAATCACGGTAGCGATATTGTGAGATGTCGCGAGTGTCCAGCTGAGCAAAAGCAGTTAGGCTAAGAAATACGAAAGCCAATACTGCAGAAAATTTAGATAGTGGTTTCATAATTAAGGATTTGAGTGATTTAGTTGTATCTGATTTTAAAATTGATGGTGATCTCGTCGCCGGTGCTAACCGCTCCCATCATAAACTGAGGCGCCTCTACATCAAAGCTGCTCATTAGAAAGGTGGTGCTACCGCTAAACTCGATTCCTTGATCCAAGACTTGAGCGCGAATAGGTATATCCAAAAGGCGCGTTTTCCCCGCAACCTCCAGCTTGCCTTTGGTATTCAATTGAAAAAGCCCGGGCCTGAGCCTTTGGAGGTCGGAGACCGAAAGAAGTTGGTATTTGATATGGGGATGCTCTTTCCGTTTGAGGGCCTTATAGGCATTGTTGTCCATGGCCTTCTTCCCACTGCGCAGAGCCTCTACCGGTACCCTTAATTTTAATTCCTGTAGGGAGAGCATTTCCTGACTTAAAGTGGCATCTACGGTACCCTGCAAATCCACGGCTTTCATCTCCCAATCATGCAGAGTGGAGGTGCCTTCGATGGTCATCGAAGAATGCGCTGAATCGGTTTGAAAAACCTTCAGGGATTCCCTATCGGCACTAAATGCCATCAAGAAAAAAGCGACTAGAATCAGTTGTGGTTTCATGGTAAATAATTACTCCACAAAGGTGATTCAGGTCACCAAGCTAAACTATGATTATGCTCAGCCAGAAAGCTGAGATAGCTCAGCCTAATTACTGAGAAATATCAGCTTTTATTGGTAGGAAAAAAGGCCGAATACGCCGGACTCACCTGTTTTTCAAGAGCTTCGAATTGCAGAAAGCCATTGGCTCGAAAATATTCCCTACCCTCAACAAAAAACAAGATGCCCGGAACGGAGAGCATGCGATGCTGACCCGCCAATTCCGCGTGCTCCTGAGCGTCTAAATACCGTAGTTTAAGTTTAGGAAAATTTTGCTCCTGCCAGGCTTTTACCTTGGGCCAAAGGGCATGACAAATACTACAATCCTTTCCGTAGAAATACCAAAGTTCTAAGCTTTCCATAAGACAAAATTACGACCTTTAACTCAGCATGAATTACAAGGAGGAACTCACCAATAAGATGCTGGCCCGCACCCTCAAGAAGGACCTGGATCGCTTTTGCCTGGCCCCTGAATATCATCAGGCCTTAAGGGAACTGTGCTTGTCAGATGATCTAAGATTGAATTGGCAAGCGGCTTGGGTGCTAAGTAATTTTCCGCAAACGGAATTGGCCAATATTTTCCCAGATCCTGAGATACTAATTGAGCGCCTTCATTATCCAAGTCCTAAGGATGGCTACTGGCGGGAAGTATTAAAAGTCCTGGCTCAATTAAATCTCAATGAGGACCAAGAGGGCTTACTATATGAAGCGGCCTTAAAACTTTGGGAGGACCTGGCTTTAGCCTCTTCGGTTCGAATTTTTGCATTGAGAGCAATGTTTCGCGTGGCGCAAAACTATCCCGAACTAGAACAAGAACTCCTGGCCTATTTTGACGATCACTATTTCCAAGGAGTATCACCTGGCATTGCCAATCAGATGCGGAAATTATTTTCCAGCCTAGGATAAGGCACGCTTTGCACGATAGGCCGTATAGAGGGAGGCATAAACCACCACGGTTACGGAAGATATGGGCATTAAAATGGCCGCAAACACCGGGCTTAATAAACCCGCCACCGCCACCGATACACCAATGATATTGTAAGCAAAGGATAAAATAAAAGCCCGATAGACGATGGACTTATAAAGCCGAGAAACCTCTAAAAAACGATGGAGTTTTGGAAAGGACTCTGCCAAAAGCAGGGCATCACTGGCGGGAAAAAAGCTAATATTCTTTTCACAAAGGCTTACCCCTACTTCACTCTGCTGCAGGGCACCTGCGTCGTTTAAGCCGTCGCCTAACATCAAAACCTTTTTCCCTTCCGCTTGCAGGTCTTTGAGGTGTTCCAATTTCTGATGCGGGCTGCAGTTAAACCGCAAGTCCACCTCCGGACCTAAAAGTTTTCGGAAGCGGCGTTCCTCGGCCGCATTGTCTCCACTCAAGAGACTCAGTTTATAATTCCCGGCAAGGTCATGTACAATTTGATCTAAGGCCGCGCGAGTCTGCTGATAAAAGCTAAAATAACCCTGCACCTTTCCGTCCTTCTCTAAATACACCGCGGTAGTCGAAGCCTCATCGCTTAGATTTAAAAAGGATGCCTTTCCCAAGCGATAATAGGAAGCCTGCACCCTCGCACCCACGCCTTCTCCACTAGCTTCTTCAAAGCGAACAACCTGACTGGCGTCTGCCTCGGCGATATTTAAATGCGATAGTAAGACTTTAGCCAGCGGATGCTGTGCATTTAGAGCGATGGTAGCCACGGCCCATTGGTCCTCAAATTCCAAGGGGTCACCATGCCAATGCACTTCAATGCTATCGGTATGGGTGAGTGTTCCGGTCTTGTCGAAAACCACCTCATCTAAATCCAATAATCGTTGTAACACGCGGGCATTCTTTAGGAAGAATCCAAATCGTCCAAACCAACGCATCATACTTCCAGCGGTAAAAGGCTCGGCTAAGGCCAAGGCACAAGGACAAGCAACAATCAGCACCGAAGTAAATACCATTACGGCCTTATGTGCGTCAAAACGCCACCATATTAAGGCTGCCACTACCGCAATAATAAGAATGGCCGGGGTAAAATATTGACTAACCCGATCACTCAAAGCGATGGATTTCTTTTGCTGACTCTCCGCCTGAAAGGCCTCCTGCGACCAAAGGGAGCTCAAATATGAATGATCTACTGAGTCCTGAACTTCAAAGGTGGCGGCTTTACCCAATAGGCGCGCACCGGCAAAAATCTTTTCGCCGGGTTCTTTTAAGAGCGGTAGACTCTCACCACTCAGATAGGAATAATCCATCTTGGTGGCTTCATCCAATAATACACTGTCGGCGGGTAAGACCTCGCCTTGGCGAATCCGAATTTTATCTCCGGCTTTTAAATCATCTATACTTACCGGGCTCTCTTGACCATCGGAATTTAAACGATTAGCCGCCAAGGGTAAGAAAGAACGTAAATCCCGATCGAAACTAAAATTGCGATAGGTTTTAGCTTGGTACCACTTTCCAATCAAAAGAAAAAAGACCAAAGCGGTAAGACTATCGAAATAACCCGAGCCGCTTTGACTAATCACTTCATAAGCGCCCCTTAATAGCAAGACGGTGATGCCTAGGGCAATTGGCAGGTCAATACTCAATGCTCCGGCCCGCAAGGACTTCCAAGCCGTTTTGAAATAATCCTGGGCAGAATAAAAAACTACCGGCAAGCTGAAGCCCATCATCAAATAGCGAAAAAAACTTTGCAATTCCACATCATATTGCAAGCTCGAATCCAAATATTCTGGTAGGGCGAGGAGCATGGTATTGCCAAAAAAGAATCCGGCGACTCCTAATTGGATTAACAATTTATTACGCCCTTTACGGCTTTCGCCGAGATGAGTTTTAAAATCTGGCGGATAGCCAATATGGTCTAAAATCGCCGCAATATCGGAGAGTTTAATCGCCTCCTTGGCAAAGCGAATGTCCGCCTCCTTCTTTGAAAAATGAACCTGCACCGATAAGATTCCTTTTTCAATAGAGGCCAGATTTTCCAAGAGGTAAATACAGGAAGAACAATGAATCGCGGGTAGATGAATGGCTATTCGTGCTTGCTGTTCATCCTCAAATTTGCAGAGTTTGGTCCGAATAGATGGCTCATCCAAATACAGGTACTTAGCGCTGTCGATGGCACTATGATCAATGAGAGAAGCATCGCTATCCATCAATTCATCAACCACCTTGCAACCATAGCAACAGTAAAGCTTTTCAGGATCATTTCCCGGTATTTTTTCCACTAGAGGCTGGTGGCAATGACTACACTCGGTAAGCAGTTCGGTGTTCTTGGACATGAGGCAAAGGTGTTGTTTCAATGCTTGACACCAAATGACAAATGTCATATATTTGAATAGGCAAACCTTAATACACCTACCTACTAGTGGAAACCCCGAACCATTGTCAGTTTTGCGCCCAGCACCCTGATAGCGCCTTCAATGGCATGAAGAGAGAAGGTCTGGAAGAAATCAGTCAATTAAAGACTTGCGTTAGCTTCCGGAAAGGACAAGTAATCATGCACGAAGGAGCCAGGCCTCAAGGCATTTATTGCGTCCATCGCGGCAAAATCAAGCTTTACACGCTAGGCACCGAAGGCAAAGAGCAAATCATTCGTTTTGTTACCAAAGGCGACCTTATTGGTTACCGCAGTATTCTCAGCGATGAACCCATTAGCGCCTCTGCCGCAGCCTTAGAAGACACCCATGCTTGTTATATTCCTAAATCTTCCTTTTTCAAGGTAATTGAGGACAATCCCAAATTCTCTTTGAATTTGCTAAAACTCTCTTGTCATGAACTGGGTGAAGCAGGAAAAATGATTACCAGCTTGGCCCAAAAGAACGTAAAGGAAAGATTAGCAGAAATTTTACTCATTCTCAACACCACCTTTGGCGTGGATGAAGAAGGGTATATCGACATCAATTTAACCCGCGAGGAAATCGCCAATATGGTGGGAACCGCCACCGAATCAGTGATTCGCCTTATTTCGGAATTAAGAAAAGAAGGATACATTCGCTCAAAAGGCAAACGCATTGGTTTAGAAGATCGGGCGGCCTTAAGACAAATGGCCTCCGTCTACGAATAACTGATAAATATCATACCCTCGGCAAAATAAGGGCTGTACTTTCGTCCACAATATATTCCTACCAAGTGGGCTTTTTTAACGTACCTGAAAAAATCCGGGAAATCCTCCCCTTCGAAGCGTCGGCATTCGCCATCGAAGAAATCGCCATGCAAAGCAGCTTCATTCCTTTCTACGGAGCGGGAGAAGTGCTTTTCAAAAGGGGGGATCAAGCCCTCGGTTTTTACTGGATTCTAAGCGGAGAAGCGGAAATCATCATTCCCAACAAGCGACCCATCATCCTCAGTCCAGGTGCCATGGCAGGTTTAGACTTTTTCTTGGAGGAAGCCAATTTACCTTTCGATATCATCAACCGCGGAAAGCATTTAAACTGCCTTTTCATCGATCGTCGCTGCTACAACAATATGCGTGAGCACCAGGAGTTCAATCGCTATATGAACACCATGGTATTGAATTGCTTGCGCAGCTACAGAAATCTCCTAATCCCTTCGGAAAGGACCCATTTATAAGGTCCCCCTTAGTATCTTTAGGCCCTATTCTAAGGAATCATGCAGCAAGTAGATGTGTTGATTGTAGGGGCTGGCCCTGCAGGCAGTACCCTCTCCCACTTTTTACATTTATCCAACATCGAGCACCTGCTGATCGACAAGGCCCTGTTTCCTCGCGATAAAACTTGTGGAGATGGCCTTACCGTAGATGTGTTAAACGTTCTGAAGAGGATTAATCCTGAACTCCTAGCCTTATTTAAGGAACAGAATGAAATGCTCCCCTCCTGGGGATTTTGCTTTCACGGACCCAAGGGCCAGGAAGTGCGGTACGACTTTCGCGATGCTGGCGTTCCGATTGCCCCGTTTTTCACCAGTCGGAGAATAGATCTTGACCAGTTTCTGATTGACCAGCTCCCCCAAGGAGGCAGCGGAAGGTTTTCCGCCGCCACCGAACTCCAGGGCCTGGAGCGCAATGAGCAAGGCTTTATAGCCAAAATAAAACGTGAGGATACCGTCGAATTTATTCAGTGCCGCATTGTGATTGGTGCGGAAGGTGAAAAGCCCGTAGTTACCCGGCATCTTGGCCTTGAGCACTTTCGCAAAAAAGAAAACCTCTTGGCGGCGATTCGAGTCTACTACAAGGATGTCAAAGATTTTCATCCCGGAAATCACCTGGAATTCTTCTTCGACCCCGCAATTATGCCTGGTTACCTCTGGGCCTTTCCTTTAACTAACAATGAAGCGAATACCGGTCTGGGCATGCTGAGTGCCGATATCTCCACACGGAAGATCAATATGAAGAAGCGCTTCTTTGAAGTAATAGAGCGTAATCCCCGTATCGCGGCCCGTTTCGCCGGAGCCGAGGCATTAGAAAAACCCCAGGGCTGGGGACTGCCTACCATGAGTAAAAGTCGCGTCATTGGGGGCGATGGCTACGCCTTAATCGGCGATGCCGGGGGAATGATCGAATCCTTTACCGGAAAAGGCATTGGTCCGGGAATGATGAGTGCAAGAATTGCCTCCGAGTTCATAGAAGGCGCTTTTGCGGAACAAAACTTTAATTTCGAGGGTTTTCATCATTACATGTACGACTACTACAGTAGCGAGATGAAAAACACCTATCGCCTGCAAAAAGGACTGCGTTTCCCTTGGTTGGTAAACCCAATCATGAGCATGGCGACTTGGTCGGTGGTAGAACGAAATGCCAAGGACCGCATGATAAAAGAATTCCTACGTTGGGTGTAGGCTAAATACTGAATTGAGATGCACAGCGAAAAAGTACGATTTACAAATGCCGATGGGATAGAATTGGTCGGCGATCTGGAAAGAGCTCCTGGCTTCCAACATGGACCTACCGCCTTGTTCGCCCATTGCTTTACCTGCGGCAAAGACTTAAAAGCCGCCCGGAATTTAAGTTTAGCCCTTAACCAAAGAGGGATAAATGTTTTGCGCTTCGATTTCTCTGGATTGGGACAATCAGCCGGAGATTTTGCGGACAGCACCTTTAGCTCGAATCTCCAAGATTTAATGGCCGCCACCGAATTCCTTAGAGGTCGCGACTGTGCTCCCGAAATTCTGATTGGGCATTCTTTGGGCGGAGCGGCAGTTTTAATGGCCGCCGATCGCATTCCTGAAGTAAAAGCGGTAGTTACCATTGGCGCCCCTTCCGAGGCACACCATGTGAAGCACCTCTTCGAAGATCAAATTGAGACCATCAAAGGCGAGGGAGAAGCCAAGGTGAGCATTGGTGGCCGACCCTTTACCCTCAAGAAGCAGTTCATCCACGACCTCAATCAGCATGAAGTAGCCCAACGTATTAGCAAATGGCGTCGGCGGGCCTTATTAGTTTTACATTCTCCCCAGGATCAGATTGTAGGGGTAGAGAATGCCCGAGAAATTTACGAAGCGGCCCATCACCCCAAGAGCTTTGTTTCCCTCGATGGTGCCGATCATTTATTGAGTCGGGAAGCAGATTCCCGTTATGTAGGAGAATTAGTGGCCTCCTGGTCGGAGCGCTATTTAGAAGGTGATAAAACCGTCACTCGTCTGCGGACTAAAAGCATGATTCTAGCCCAAACTGACGAAGAGGCTTATCTAACGCGCATTAAAGCCGGAGACTTCCAACTTTTAGCCGATGAACCCGAAGATATGGGAGGTCAAAATCGTGGACCAAGCCCCTATGAGTATTTAGGAACTTCTCTTGCGGCTTGTACGAATATGACCTTGCGGATGTACGCCGATCGCAAGGGCTGGCCCCTCGAATCAATACGTACTCATGTCGACTTTGATGCCGATCATGTTTCGGACGTTCAACATTGCGACACCGAGGATCGTCGGGTAGGAAAATTTATCCGCCGCATTGAGATCAAGGGCCCATTGGATGAAAAACAAACCGAGCGGCTCATGCAAATAGCCAACAAATGCCCCGTACATCGCACTTTGGAGCGCGGTATTGATATTTCGACCGAGAAATTCGCTTAGGACTTAACATCCACTTAATATCGTCTTAATAAATTTTTAATTTTGTGCTCCACCAAATTCGAGCATGAAGCGTCTGACTATCTTTCCTTTGGATACCGTAATCCGCTATTCGGAAGCACGTGTTCGAGCCCTACTGTTCGAGATTTTAGATCGCGATTTTCAAATAGAAATAAAGGAAGATCCCGCGCCAGACATCCAAAACTTCCAACATTTAACCGAGTTCATCTTCGCAGAGCACGGCATCGAGCTAAAGGAGAAATCTTTAGTAGCCATCCGTAAATCATTAAAAAAAGCCATTAAATGCCTTTATTTAGATGATGAAGAAGCCTTTGAAATACGCCCAGGTGTACAAAGCTTATTTCGTCAGCTTGATAAAGAGGCGCGCTGGAAATTTGGTATTTGCAGTGATTTTTGGCCCGAGGCCACGGTGTTTATAATGCAATCTTGTGGGGTTAATGTAAAAAACAAGCTCACCCTCACCGCCGAAGACGCGCGAACCTTGGAGAAACAAATCCAAATATTAATGGATCGCAATCGGGATAAGGAGGGCCAGCTCCCTAAGGCACAATTGGTTTGCCTAAAAGGGAAAAAACCCAAATACGAGTCGGATTTAAAAATCATCCACCCCAAAGCCTCCGACCTGGAAAGCAACTATCACGTTTATCCCAAATTCACGGAACTTTTCAAGCTTAAAAAAGCTAAAAGCAAATAAGCTCAACCTTCCTGCCCTATCTGCGTTTGCTATCTTTATAGCTATTTAGCAGCATGACGCAAACCGCATTATACCGCTCCGATTTAAGCGATACTGAGATTGATGAACTATTTAAGGCTCAGCAGGATTTTTTCCGCATGGGTAAAACTCAGGACCTCGCTTTTCGGAAGGCCACCCTCAAAAAATTAAAGAACCTCCTCAAGGCAAATGAGGCGGAAATTATTCAGGCACTGGCCGATGATTTTGGTAAACCACCCTTCGAGTCCTATGCCTCCGAATTAGGTTTCGTCTACCAAGAAATTAGTCACACCCTGAGACATCTTAGGGCTTGGGCGAGACCAAAGAGAGTGCCCAGTCCTATCAATAGTTGGCCTTCAAGCTCCTATGTTGTGCCTCAAGCCAAGGGGATTTGTTTGGTGATTGGCCCATGGAACTATCCCTTAATGTTAATGCTTTCACCGGTGGTAGCAGCTTTAGCGGCGGGTAATACCCTCTTTTTAAAACCACCGGAGCAGAATACTCAGCTTTCAAATCTCATCAGTCGAATATTTACGGAAAATTTTGATCAGGAGCTAATAAGCGTCATCCAAGGTCCTGGACATGAAGTCCTGCCTCCTCTACTAGAACGGCATCGGTTCGACCACATATTTTTCACCGGAAGTACCGCCGTGGGAAGAATTATTGCCCAATTAGCGGCCCCCAAGCTCACGCCCTGCACCCTGGAGCTGGGTGGAAAAAGTCCTTGTATAATTGACCACAGCGCAAATTTGAAAGTCGCTGCCCAACGCATCGCCTTTGGCAAATGGCTGAACGCTGGTCAGACTTGCGTGGCCCCCGATTATCTCCTCGTACAAAGGGATATCAAAGATGAATTCCTCAAACATTTAAAGGAAGCGCTGGATACCTTTTATCCTCAAGGAGCCCTCGATAGTGAAAACTATACTTCCATGGTACATCAGGCCCGTTTCAAAACGGTGGCGCAATACCTAGAGGGGGCGGAAATCTTTTACGGGGGCAAAACAGATGAGGAACGACTTCGGATTGAACCGACCCTAATACTGGAACCCCATTTGGACAGTCCAGTTATGCAGGAAGAAATATTTGGACCCGTTTTACCCGTCTTTTTCTATGATTTCCAGGAAGATGCCCGGGCAATTGTGGATCGCAACCCTAATCCCTTAGCTTTCTATCTATTTAGTTCCGATAAGAAAAACCAAGCCTACTGGAAGCAAGTTCCATTTGGGGGTGGGGCGATCAATAATGCCATAATTCATTTGGCAAATCCCGACTTACCCTTCGGCGGAATTGGCGAAAGTGGTTATGGACAATATCACGGCAAGTTTGGCTTTGATACTTTCTCCCATCAAAAGGCGATTATGAAATCGGGGACCTGGTTTGACCTCCCCTTAAAATACCCGCCCTACACCAATCTCGCTTATAAATTGATGAAGCGCATTATGTCCTAAAATGGAAAACCTGTATCGCTGGCGCTTATACCTCCTAAGCCTTGTTATCATTAGCGGAGTCCTGCTACTCCCTGGTCTTCAGCAAGCATTAAAGATCGACAATAGTCTTCGCTCCTGGTTTATTGATGGAGACCCCGCTCTAGAAGCTTATTACGAATTACAAGATCATTTCGGAAATGATGAGATGGTGATTTTGGTCTTGGAAGAAGGGGAGCAAAATCCAATCATGGAGAGCCGATCCCAAATCGAAGCCTTGTTGGCTGATTTGAAGGCCGACTCCGCGGTGGCAAGCGTTTTACATCCCTTTGCCTGGAACCTAGCCTTGGAAGCGGAAGAACTTATCACCGAGGGACCCGGCCAAAACTTTTTTAGTGAGGATGGAAGCGCCACCCAGATCCTAATCAAACTGGCCAATGATCCTGAATTTGAAAATCGGCGGGCAGAAATCATCCAAACTATTTACGCCATTTGCGACCAACACTGGCCGAATGAAAATCGGGCTTTTGGAGGACTAGGGGTTATTTATGAAGCCCTTAATGAATTATCGGCCCAAGATTTTGGCACCTTCTTAGGCTTGGGCTACTTACTGATGTTCCTCCTTATTGCCGGCATCTACCGACATTGGACTTTTACGGTTTACGCCATGACAACCGTAGGCCTTTCTTCCTATTTCACCCTTGCTATTTATGGCGCTCTGGGCTTTCGCCTGAATTTATTGAGCACCTTAATTCCTACCATTATTATCCTGCTGGGAATTATGGATGTGATGCATATTCTTAATGAATGGCGACGCTATCCATCAGACGAAAGTCGCCTCGACAAAACCCTGGGAGCCTTGCGGAAAATTTGGAAACCGTGCTTATTCACTAGTGTGAGCACCATGGCCGGCTTCCTATCTCTTAGCATTAGTCCCGTGGCTATCCTGGCGCAGTTTGGTGTATTCGCCGCTTTGGGAATTGCCTTCGCCCTATTTTTTTCCTTCCTACTCGGAGTCTTCTTCTTAGCTAAGGCACCCGAAGGCGTCCGGACTAATCGCAGCGCCAAATGGCTGGGTCAACTTCAAGATTGGGTAGTCTTGCATCCCAAGCCTATAGTGGCATTTTTAATTCTCAGTCTCGGCTTAGCGGCTTGGAGTATTCCCAAACTTCAGGTCGATACCGATTCCATTGCCTATCTACCGGATGATCATCAAGTACGAAAGGACAGCCGGCGCATTGAGGAATTATTTGGGCCTTATATGCCCTTGGATTATCTCATCATGGTGGAGGATCAAGATCTACGCGCGGCCAATGTGCAGGCCCAACTGCAAGACTTAGATTCGGTGATTAGTCAATTTGAGAACATTGGCTCCATGAATGGCTACCACGATTTGATGGGTGAAATATTAGCCCTCAGCGATGGAACGAAGGATCTAAGGAGCTGGGACTACTCCCTTTTTGCTCCCCTCCAATTGGAAAATTTCACCGCGGAGAATCCCGAAATACAAGCAGCCTTCATCGATACCGCGGCAAAAATTGGACGCTTTTATTTAAATGGCAGGCTTATTAGCGCGGGTAGTTTAAAAAGCACTTTGGCTCAGGTCGACTCGGCAGCCGAAGCCGTTTTAGGTTCAGATATCACTATCCAGGCCGCCGGATACCAGAGTCTTTATGCTGAAATCGTCAATTACATTACCGAAAGCCAGGTGAATAGTTTTGGCCTAGCCGCAGGCTTAGTTTTCCTCTTGCTTTGGTTCTTCCTTCGCGATCTAAAATTGAGCCTAATCAGCCTCTTGCCCAATTTCTTCCCGGTGATGGTTTTGCTTTCCGTAATGGTCTGGTTTGACATCGCCCTCGATACCGCCACCGCCTCCATTGCTAGTATAGTGCTTAGTTTTTCAATCGATGACACCATGCACTTTATTTGGCACTACAAAGAAGCTCGACGCCGAGGCATGGATCCGGCACCCGCACGTAGTTTAACCATGTCGCATGTGGGTCGAGCCATCGTACTCAGTTCCATAGTACTATTTGCGGGATATGCCCTGATGTGGTTTGGATCCTTAAAGACGGTTATCTACTTCGGCACGCTTACGGCTACTTCCATTGCTGCCGCCTTACTGAGTCAATTATTTTTCTTTCCCTTACTCCTAGCCCGTTTCGATTCTTAGGCTTGGAAATAATCTTTGCGGTGCATCGTTATTGCCTCTGTCAAAATTACCATTATGGATGAAGCACGACATTACATTATAAGAGGACTGGTTCAAGGGGTCTATTTCCGGAAATACACCGAAGCCAAAGCCCAATCCTTAAAGCTACATGGTTGGGTCCGAAACTTATCGGATGGGAGTGTGGAAGCTTTTGCCCAAGGATCAGCCGAGTCGCTGAAGGCCCTCCAAATGTGGTTTTGGGAAGGATCGCCCGGCTCGCAGGTTGGGGAAGTAAGGATGAGTCCGGCAAGTTTGGAGGAACTTAAAGAGTTCAGCATCCGCGAAAGCGCCTAGATTCGTAATTTTGCCGCATGGACGGAAGTAGACTCGACAAGTTAGAAAGACAAGTACAAAAGGACCTCGCCGAAATTTTTCGGGAAATTGCCCAGGAGCATTTTCGGGGGGTATTGCTCACCGTAACTCGAGTACGGATCAGTCCTGACCTATCCATTGGCCGCATCAACCTAAGTATGTTCCCGGTTAAAGACAAGGACTCCATTATGAAATGGGTCAAGGAAAATGGTAATCAGATTAAGGATCGTCTGGTGCGCAAGATGAAAGGAAGCATGCGAAAGGTACCAGAATTCCATTTTTATTTAGACGAATCCATTGACGCGGAAGCGGAGATTGACCGTATCCTAAAGCAAGGGGGCGAGAGTCCAATTCAGTAATTGGCCTTTAGCCGCTACATAGCCCAACGCTACTTTTTTGCCAAGAGCAGCAGCAATGCCGTGAATATCATTACCGGCATTTCACTACTGGGAATCTTGGTGGGTAGCGCCGCCTTGATTATCGTTTTATCTGCCTTTAATGGTTTAGAAAATCTAGTACGTGGCTTTTACCAAGACTTTGATCCCGATCTTAAAATCCTTCCCGCCGAAGGAAAATTCTTTGCCGCTCAGCCAGTGGAAGGGGAGCTTAAGAACTTTGATTTTGTCAGCGCTTACAGTGCGGTACTCGAGGAGAAAGCTCTATTCAACTTCCGCGAGAAGGACAATATCGCCACTTTAAAAGGGGTAGACACCAATTACCTCTACATCAATAATCTGGAGGAGCACCTTCCCTTTGGTAATTATTATCTCGATCAAGAATCCCCCATTCCCACCGCGGTTATCGGCGCCGGGGTAGCCTATTACCTGGGTTTCGGGCGCTCCGATTTTCAGGAGCCGGTAAACGTTTTTATCCCTAAGGAGATTGGGCAAATCAATGAGGAGAGCTTCCGCAGCGACCGCATCTATCCGATGGCTATATTCTCCGTACAACCGGAGTTTGACGAAGAGTTTCTCCTCTGTCGACTCGACTATGCGCAAAAGCTTTTGGGAAGAGAGGGTAAAATTAGCGGGCTAGAAATCGCTTTGAGCGATGAGATCTCGGTGAAACAAGCCCAGGAGAAAATCCAGGAGAAACTCGGACCCGAATTCGTGGTTAAGAGTCGCGACGAACTCCAGGCAGCCTTTTTAAAAGTAATGCGTACCGAAGGCCTCTTTACCTTTCTGATTTTCACCTTGATTTTAGGTATTGCCACCTTCACCATCGCCGGTAGCCTCACCATGATCATGTTCGAAAAGCGTAATAATCTCTTTACGCTATGGTCGATGGGCACCCCCTTAAAAGAACTACGTCAAATCATCTTGCAATTGGGGCTCATTATCAGCCTTAGTGGAGGATTGATTGGGATTTTCCTTGGAAGCTTAGTGGTCTTTGCCCAGGAGCATTTCGAATGGATTTCGGTAGGGGAAGGCTATATCGTTGATGCTTATCCCGTCGCCCTACAACTACAAGATGTGTTTTTGGTGGGCAGCACGGTCATTCTGCTAGGATTACTGAGCTCATGGCTCAGCGCCCGACGCTTAACCTTGAAGTTGATTCAGTCCTAATAAGGAAAGGCCATTTCCAGGTCGGCGAAATTGTGCAAGATTTCGTCTAAAGTATCCAAGATGTCCTGAGGCTCTTCGGAAGTTACCAAACGAGTCCGATACTCCTTAAAATGAGGAATGCCCTTAAAGTAATTGGTATAATGACGTCGGGTTTCATTGATTCCCAAACGGGTGCCCTTCCAATCCAGAGCCATTTCAAAATGCCGACGACATGCCTCTACCCTTTCCGCTAAGCTCGGGGGATCTAAAGTCTCGCCGGTATTTAGGAAATGCTTAATCTCCCTGAAAATCCAAGGGTAACCGATCGAAGCGCGACCAATCATAATACCATCCACCCCGTAAGTGTTTTTCATGTGCAAAGCCTTTTCCGGACTATCCACATCGCCATTGCCAAAAACGGGGATATTCATACGAGGATTATTCTTTACCTCACTAATCAGGGTCCAGTCCGCCTCACCCTTATACATTTGCTTACGCGTACGTCCGTGGATAGATATGGCCTGAATACCTACATCTTGCAAACGCTCCGCCACTTCCACGATATACTTGGTATTATCGTCCCAACCCAAACGGGTTTTAACCGTCACAGGCTTATCCACCGCCTTAACGATGGCTTCCGTCATGCGAACCATTTTCGGAATATCCTGCAGGATTCCGGCTCCCGCTCCTTTACAGGCCACCTTTTTAACCGGGCAGCCATAGTTGATGTCTACGATATCAGGATTAGCCTCCGCGGTGATGGCGGCGGCTTCAATCATCGAATCCAATTCGCTCCCAAAGATTTGAATACCCAGGGGACGCTCGTACTCAAAGAAGTCCAGTTTTTGGACACTCTTAGCCGCATCGCGAATCAATCCCTCCGAGGAAATAAATTCGGTATACATCACATCAGCACCATGTTCTTTACACAAAGCACGGAATGGAGGATCACTTACATCTTCCATCGGCGCTAAGAGTAAAGGAAATTCTCCTACTTCTACCTCACCAATTTTAACCACAAGATGGATTTTTAGAACTTTGCAAAAGTACAAAAACGCCCCGCTTCCATGTTAAAAGGCAGATTCGCCAAATACAGCATCAGTCTACAGCTCTTATTATTACTCTGCCTCATCTTTCTTTGTGGGCAGTTTTTCTTGGGGATGGGCATTGCCTTAGCCTCAGTTTTATACGGGGTTTCCTTCGAAGAGGTGATTGCCGTTTTTAGCGATTTCCACCGCGGGGGCAGTCGGGAAATCTTTAAGCTCGTTCAGGGCATTAGCAGTATCGGCACCTTTTTAGTTCCCTCTCTAATTGCCGCCTATCTTTTCACCTTACAGCCGGCCCGCTTAATGGGCACCCAACGCTTTCCTAAACCAGCTTGGCTGATAGGCATTTCCATTGTGCTAATGGCCTACAGTATGGGGGCGATTAGTGATTTACTCTTCCGATTGAGCAATGTGCTTCCTTGGCCCGATTTTCTGGCGGATAATTTGGAGCAAAGTCAAGAGATTATGCTCGGCACTTACGAGAACATCTTAAATATGAGTGGGCCGCTGGACTTTGTGCAGGTGCTGATCATTATGGCCGTGATCCCCGCTATTGCGGAAGAAAGTCTTTTTCGAGGTTTGATACAACCTTTATTAGGGCGTAATATGAACCGCCATTTAGCCATCTTAATTACCAGTCTAAGTTTTGCCCTCTTGCACGGACAGCATTTGGCCTTCTTATCCATCTTCGTTTTGGGAATGGTACTCGGTTATTTGCGGGAATGGTCATCGAGCATTTGGCCCAGCACGATTTTACACCTTATTAATAATGGAGTGATTGTGGTCTGGGTGTATTTTGGCGATTACGACTACCGACAGGCCCTCTTAGATGAACAAGCCATTCAATGGGCTGAAACTGGGGTCCTTATAGCGATTTTCATCACCAGTTTGTTTTTATATCGGCACCTCAGCCTTAAACAAGCGGTGGATTAATTCTAAATAAGCCTCTGTTTCTCAGGCAATCGGAGGCAATTTCCCAAAGCTGACAAAAGTCATTTTATCCGCATAGAGCGGCCAATACATTTGGATTCTCAAATTGAAGAGACATCCTATGTCGGCAATCTACATTCTCATTTCTATCAGTTTCATCGTAGCGATTGGCTTTTTGGCGGCTTTTATCTGGAGCATCCGAAACGGTCAGTATGAGGACGACTATTCTCCTAGCGTGCGAATGTTGAAAGACGAATCCAAACCGAACTCTAGACCTAAATAGTAGACTATGCATGCAGAAACCTTTTATTACGACAATAAGATCGTAAGGAACTTCACCGTCGCTACCATAATATGGGGCGTGATTGGCCTTTTAGTAGGCATCTATGTGGCGTTCTCGCTGGTTTTCCCAGACCTAAATGCCACTCCTTGGTTAACCTTTGGTAGGCTCAGAGCCTTACACACCAATGGCGCCATCTTCGCTTTTGTAGGAAACGCCATATTCGCGGGGGTGTATTACTCACTGCCTCGACTGCTCAAAACCCGAATGGCCTCCGATTTCTTAGGAAAGGTGCACTTCTGGGGATGGCAGCTTATGCTACTTTCTGCCGTAGCTACTTTACCCTTTGGTATTTCGGGCTCTAAGGAATATGCGGAATTAGAATGGCCAATCGACATCGCCATCGCCCTAGTTTGGGTAGTATTTGGGGTGAACATGTTCTGGACCATCTTGAAGCGTCGCGAACGCCATTTATACGTAGCGATCTGGTTCTACATTGCCACCTTCGTAACCGTAGCGGTTCTGCATATCGTGAACAACTTAGAGCTTCCCATCTCTTTCTTAAAGTCTTATTCCATTTTCGCCGGGGTGCAAGATGCCCTAGTACAATGGTGGTACGGCCATAATGCGGTAGCCTTCTTCTTAACTACGCCGGTTTTAGGTATGATGTACTACTTCGTGCCCAAGGCCGCTAACCGTCCGGTTTACTCTTATCGCTTATCTATCGTCCACTTCTGGGCTTTGATTTTCATCTACATCTGGGCCGGTCCTCACCACTTATTATATACCAGCTTACCCGATTGGGCTCAAAGTTTAGGTACCGTATTCTCTATCATGCTCATCTTCCCTTCTTGGGGTGGTATGATTAATGGTTTGCTTACCCTAAGAGGAGCTTGGGATAAAGTGCGGGATTCTGCGGTGCTCAAATTCTTCGTAGTAGCGATTACCGCTTATGGCATGAGCACCTTAGAAGGACCACTATTATCCTTGAAAAACTTTAACGCCATTGCCCACTACACCGACTGGATTCCAGCTCACGTACACATTGGAACCTTGGGTTGGAATGGCTTCATGATCTTCGGTATCATCTACTGGCTAATGCCTAAGATGTACAAAACCAGCTTATTCTCTGAGAAATTAGCCAATGCCCACTTCTGGATTGGTACTACCGGTATCTTATTCTGGGCCTTACCCATGTATGTTTCTGGTTGGACTCAAAGTTTAATGTGGAAAGAGTTCAATCCTGATGGAACTCTAGTATACGGTAACTTCTTAGAAACTGTAACACAGTTAATGCCACTGTACGCCACCCGTGCTATTGGAGGTAGCTTATACGTAGTAGGTATGTTGATTATGGTATACAACGTAATCAAGACCGTCGCTTCTGGCTCTTTCGAGTCTCAAGAGGAAGCAAGCGCCCCTGCCTTAGCTAAAGAATACACCGCACCAAAAGGTGATTACTGGCACCGGGTAATCGAGCGTAAGCCTGTTCAATTGATGATCTTCGCTACCATCGCCATTTTAATTGGAGGTATCATTGAAATCGTACCAACCATTATGGTGAAGAGCAATGTGCCTACCATTGAAGATGTGAAACCTTACACCGCCCTGGAATTAGAAGGTCGTGACCTCTATATCCGCGAAGGTTGTAATGCCTGTCACTCCCAAATGGTAAGGCCATTCCGCTCTGAAGTAGCGCGCTATGGTGAATACTCCAAGGCCGGGGAATTCGTTTACGACCACCCCTTCCTTTGGGGATCTAAACGGACCGGACCGGACTTACACCGCGTGGGTGGGAAGTATCCTCATAGCTGGCACTATAAACACATGATCCAGCCTACCTCTATGAGTACTGGTTCTATTATGCCTACCTACGAGTGGTTGGCCACCAATGAATTGGATACTGAACTAACGGTAGCCAAATTGGAAGCCATGCAAACCTTAGGGGTGCCTTATAGCGACGATTACATTGCTAATGCCGAAGGCCATTTAATGAGTCAGGCACAGGAGATCGCCAACGCTCTAAGCGCGGATTTAGGTCAAGAAGTAAGTCCTAAAGAGGAAATGGTAGCCCTGATTGCTTACCTCCAACGTTTAGGAATTGATATCAAAGGCGAGCACAGTGAGCACGTAAAAGCCACCACCGCCGGAGCCACTTTAACCGCTGAAAACTAGAATCATGTTAAAGTTCATCAAACACAATATGGAGACCATTGATGGGGTATCGATTTACCCCATCCTCTCCTTCCTTATTTTCTTCTCCATCTTCGTTCTGGCCATCATTTACGTCATCCGTAAGGATCGCAAGAGCGTAGAAGAAATCAGCCTATTACCACTTAACGATAATGCCATTCCTCATGAAAAGAATAAATAGAACCATCATATTTTTCGTGCTCTTGCTAATGGTTGGAGCCGGAAGCATTACCTTCCTTAGTCCCGCAGAAGGACAGGAAATCATGTCCAATCCCGTGAACTGGCTGATTGTCGTTTCGGCATTCTTCCTCATAGTTGCCTTCATTGCCACTTTCGAAGCCTTGGAAGCCATGAAGCGGATGATTAAAGATCAAAATGGAGCTCCGGTTGAAGAGACCGTAGAAGAGGAAGATGACTGGGTAGACGGCTTACTGCACACCCTAACCGATGCTACTCCGGTAGATCGGGAAGAGGAAGTAGCCACCGATCACGAATACGATGGCATCCGCGAATTAGATAATAACCTACCGCCATGGTGGCTGGCTGGATTCTATATCTCCATCCTATTTGCGGTGATTTACTTGATGCGCTACCATGTATTAGGTACCGCTCCCTTAAGTGAGGAAGAGTATAAAATTGCCATGGTAGAAGCGGAGCTTGCCAAAGAGGAATATCTCAAAACCGCGGCCAACCTGGTCGACGAAAGTAATGTTGAGGCCCTCACCGAGGAAGCACGCTTGCTAGCGGGAGGCGAAATCTTCGCTAAAAACTGTGCGGTATGTCATGCCAACGACGGTGGCGGTGGAGTAGGTCCTAACCTAACCGATGCTTACTGGCTGCACGGCAATGACATCAAGGATGTATTTAAAACCGTGAAATACGGAGTTCCAGCGAAAGGAATGATTCCTTGGCAAGACCAGTTGAACGCCGCGGAAATGCAAGAAGTTTCTTCTTACATCCTCACTTTAGTGGGTACCACCCCGGCAAATCCCAAAGAGCCTCAAGGCGAGCTGATGAGCTCAGAAGCAGAAGCTCCGGCAGAAGTGATGGACAGCACCAATACCGAAATGGATTCTACCATAGTAGTTAGTGAGTCTGTAACTAGCCTATAATTAAGGATTAGAGACCTAAGCAATAACATAGCATGAAAGCTAAAGACACGGAGGAAGTACTGAAGGAGACCCTCGAGATGGATCAATCCTTCCGTGACACAGTAGGCACCATCGACGATAAAGGTTCGCGGAACTTTTTGTTTCCCAAAAAGCCTCAGGGCCGTTACACCGATCGTCGACAAGCCATGAGCTATCTGCTGCTTGCTATATTTTTTGGCATTCCCTTTATCAAAATAGGGGACCAACCCTTCCTAATGCTCAATGTACTTGAGCGCAAGTTTATAATCTTCGGGCAGATCTTCTGGCCCGAAGATTTTTTCATCTTCGTGATTGCCATGATTATCGGCGTGCTCTTCGTGGCGGTATTTACCGTGGCCTTTGGACGTTTATTCTGCGGCTGGATTTGTCCGCAGACCATATTCATGGAACACGTTTACCGACGCATTGAATACTGGATCGACGGCGATCGCAATCAGCAATTGCGTCTATCGCGGATGCCTTGGAATAAAGAGAAAATCCGCAAAAGGGTGCTCAAGAATAGCATCTTCTTCGCCATAGCCTTTATCATCTCCAATTTCTTTCTGATGTATATCATCGGCACCAAAGATTGGTGGGAGATTGTAAGCGATAAGCCCTCCGAACATCTGGGTGGACTGAGTGGCATGGTCATTTTCTCCGGGATATTTTTCTTCGTTTTCGCATGGTTCCGCGAGCAGGCCTGCATCATTGTTTGCCCTTACGGAAGATTGCAAGGCGCGATGCTCGATCGTAATTCGGTGGTTATCGCCTACGATTATATACGCGGGGAAAAGCGGGGGAAGTTTCGCAAAAGTGAAGACCGAGAAGCCTTGGGTAAAGGCGATTGCATTGATTGTAACCAGTGCGTTGACGTCTGCCCTACCGGCATCGATATTCGGAATGGCACCCAATTAGAGTGTATCAATTGTACCGCTTGTATCGACGCCTGCGACAATATCATGGACAAGACGAATAAGCCGCGCGGACTTATCCGTTACGATTCTGAAAACAATGTTGCTTCCGGGAAAAGTGAGATTTTCACCGGTCGGGTGAAGGCTTATATGGCCATCTTGACCATCTTGCTTGGCGTATTTGCCTACCTACTGATCAGCCGAGCCGACGTGGAAGCCATCTTCCTCAGGGTACCCGGCCAACCGCTGATTCAAGTGGATGAAAACACCTACAGCAATGCTTATAACTTTAAGCTGATTAATAAAACCTCCGAGGATAAGGTTTATCACTTCCAGGTGATTGAACCCAGCGAAGGCATCGTATTAGAAAGAGCGGGCGAAAGCGAACTCATTGAGGTACGAGCTTCAGAGCTGAGTCCTGGAGCAGTGATATTGTATCTTGATACTGAACAAATGACCGGCATGACTACCGATATTACCATCGGTATTTACGAAGGCGAAGTACTGGTGGAAACCCTCGAGACTTCCTTCACCGGACCTTTTATAAAACCCAAAAAGTAGGAATTATGAAAATGAACTGGGGCACAGGATTGGCCATTACCTTAGGCATCTTTATTATAGGCATGGGCAGCGTACTTTACTTAGCGCTGCAGCAGCGTCATGATTTGGTGACCACCGACTACTATCAGCAGGAGTTGGCCTATCAATCTACCATTGATGGCAAGCGGAATGCTTCCGCCTTGAGCGCCGATTGTAAATTGGAAAAAGAAGATCAAGCTTTATTCTTACGATTTCCGGAAGATCTACAGGGTCAAAAAGGAAAGATGGAACTAACCATGTACTTTCCCACCCAAGCCGAATTGGATTTCAAATTGGCTGAAGAACAATGGACCGCTGCTGACATCGAATTGCCGGCCGATAAAATCGCTCCGGGTAAGTGGATTGCCAAATTGCGCTTCACCACCGCGGATAAGGTATATTACTTCGAGCCTCAAATCGTACTCTAATGATTTGGTTGGCCTTTAGCTTTGGACTCCTATCCTCCTTGCATTGCCTGGCTATGTGCGGCCCTTTGCAAGCGGTGGTTATGGGCCAATGGCTAAAGAGCAATCATAAGAGTCATTGGCTTTTTTACCATGGCGGCCGCCTGATTACCTACATCACTTTGGCCATTTTAGCCTCCTTGGTAGGTAGTACCTTCGGCATTCCCCGGCTCCAAGGCAGCTTTACCATTATTGCAGGACTAATATTGCTTCTGGGCTATTTTGGTTTTAAGATGCTGCAATGGGACCGACAGTTTATGAGGATCCTGAGTCCTATTTTGTCTAAAACCCAGCAAAAATTAAAGGGACGGAAAAATCCGCTTTGGTATACCATCAGCGGAAGCTTAAACGGCTTACTCCCTTGTGGGATGGTCTATGCGGCGTTAGTTCCCGCCTTGGGCTTTGCCTCCTATAGCGAAGCCATGCTCTATATGGCCGCTTTTGGCGCCGGGACCCTGCCCCTGTTGCTTGGTTTCAACTTCTTCTCCAATGCGCTGATCTTGCGCTTTGGCCCTTATCTAAAAAACTTGGTGCCAGTGAGTATTATCCTTATCGCCGGACTATTAATCCTTAGAGGCATGGAATTAGACATTCCCTACCTATCCCCGGAAATGCCCAAACCCGGAGCCTCGATAGAGAATTGCAATTAAGCTGAACTAAATTCCGCTAGAGCCTGTTGAAGGAGAAAACAAGCTCATGAAAACGGCTCTCATCTCCTCTCTTGTATTCCTGATTTTTTACGTGGCCAGTGTTTATATTGGCCATATTCAAGCCGCATTGTTCTTTTTCGGCCTGAGTCCGGTAATTGTGATCTGGCTGGTATACAAGGTCTTAAAAGACCCAAAGGAGGTAATGGTCACTTTTGAAGATGAATTCTACCAAGACGGTAGTCATCCTCGAAAAAATCTTAAACGGCCTTAGAAAAGGTAGGTTTTTGCAAACTACCCGCATCCAATCGGCGATCCAATACCGAACAAACATTACGGATAAATGCACGGCCTTTGCGGGTAACCTTCACCCGATATGGGAAAAGCTTGAGCAAGCCATCCGCTTCCAAAAGCCGGAATCGGTCTTTTAAGAAATCTTCGAAATAGTCCCTTTCTTCCAGCCACTCGCCTTCGAAATGGCAAATCAGCTCCAGCAATTTCGATCGGGTGGCTAAATCCTCTTCGGTATGATAATGGCTCTTAATCAGGGGAGGATAGTCCTCCTTATTAACTCTGGATAGATAATCCTTCAGTTTCTTTTCGTTCTGAGCGAAACCCGACCAAGCATCGCTAATGGAACTGGCTCCTAAAGCAATGGCCAAATGAGTATGATGTGGGGTATAACCCATAAAATTGCGATGCAGCTTATGCTGTCGTGCCGAAACCGCCAGGTCATCTTTGGGCAAGGCAAAATGGTCCATGCCAATTTCTTGGTATCCCATTCTTAAGAAACCATCGGCTCCTTGTCGGTAAAGATGCCATTTATCCTCACCCTTCGGCAGATCATTTTCATCATAGGCCCGCTGACTAGGCGCTACCCCGGGCACATGAGCATAGGAATAAAAAGCAATGCGATCCGGTTTTAAGCGCGCGACCCAATCCAAATTACGATTAATATTACCCTGATTCTGTTGGGGAAGACCATAGATCAAATCGAAATTGATTGAGCTATAACCAATCTCCCGGGCCTTAGACACGATGTGCTCCACCTGTTCCGCGGTTTGAAAACGGTTGATTAGGGCCAATATCTTGGGATCAAAATCCTGAATACCCAAACTAAGTCGGTTAAAGCCCAGCTTATACAAAGTTTCCAAATGCTCGTCGGTGGTACTAAAAGGATGGGCCTCAAAACTGAAAGAGTGGTAATCGGCCACTTCGGCCTCGGCCACAATCCCTTCGATTAAAGTCTGCAAGTTCTCCGGACTAAAGAAGGTAGGCGTGCCTCCACCCAGGTGAATTTCTCTTAAGACTGGGCGCTCCGGAAAACGCGAGGTGTACATTCTCCACTCTTTGAGAACCGCTTTGATATAAGGTTCTTCCACCAAGTGATTCTTAGTGATGTGCTTATTACAACCGCAATACGTACACAAACTTTCGCAGTAAGGGAGGTGAATGTAGAGACTTAACTCCTTATCCTGCTCGAAAGCCTTTAGCACCTCGGCCATCCAGCGCTCTCCACTAGTGTTCACATTATCCCAAAGGGGAACCGCCGGATATGAAGTATAGCGGGGAACCGCCACATTGTACTTTTCTACGAGTCGATAGTCCATCATAAGAATTGAATCTAGAACAAATCTACAGGGGCTTTCAGCCCGGGGAAATGACAATTATCATCCCGGAGCTCTATTTTTGTCCTATGAATTGGTATTTCTTTTTTAAAGCCCTGCACATCATAGGCTTTGTGAGTTGGTTCGCAGGTTTATTCTACTTAGTGAGACTCTTTGTTTACCATCGTGAGGCATGGGAGGAATCAAATGCCGATAAAAGCAAAATTCTTCGGGATCAATACCATACCATGGAATCCCGTCTCTATAGGATTATTCAGAATCCGGCCATGTACCTCACCCTGATCGGGGGTATTGGAATGTTAAGCATTAATTCCGCCTGGCTACAAAGCCCCTGGATGCACATCAAACTTACTCTAGTCTTAGGATTAATGATTTACCATTGGTCTTGCGCCCGACAGATTAAGGCCTTAGCTAAAGATCCGGGCGGTATTAGCAGCTTTGGCTTTCGCCTTTACAATGAGCTGCCTACCCTTATTCTAATTGCCGTGGTGATGTTAGCGGTATGGAAAAGCCTCGATGGTCTATGGGTAGGAATTGGCACTTTATTCGGATTAGGAATCATATTCTTTATGGCTGCCAAGCTTTATAAAAGAAATCGCGAAAAAAATTAAAAATTTTTCCCTCTGAATGTCAGTATGTTAAGCGAATGTTAAGTTAAAAATGTGGATTATTACATTTTCTTGTTGCAATATTTAATTATTCCATCTTATATTTGACCCAGCGAAGCAGATTAATCAGGTTAAGGTTTTACCCCGTCGTCCTTCTGGATGACGGGGTTTTCCATTTCTAGACCCTATTCTATCGGGAATCAACGGTTAGAAACTGATTTTCTCATTTTTCATTCGTCACCAAATACTGAAAATTTAACACAATTAACAATTATAGCCACTTATTAAGTGTATATTTGAGTCTGCGAAGCAGATTAATCAGGTTAAGGTTTTACCCCGTCCTCCTCTGGAGTGGCGGGGTTTTCTTTTTTAAGACCTTGTCACTTCTTAAATTTTAATAGAGTGAAATGCAATATTTAATAATTCCTCTATTTTTTGTATTAAAATTTGCAATTAGTTTGGTGATTCAAAAAGTTATTGTACTTTAGCGTCAGCGAAGCAGATTAATCAGGTTAAGGTTTTACCCCGCCCTCCTCTAGAGTGGCGGGGTTTTCCATTTCTAGGCCCTAAGGCATTTAAGTTCTTGTGCTGTATTTAGCCTCTTACCACCGGGTAGAATACCGGCCGCGATGGCGCCGCATCGTTGTGGAAGGGCGCGATTTGTAAATTCAGGAAGTAGAAACCCTCGGCTAATTCTTTGGGAAAGTAGGCCAACTCCGTAATCGTAGCTTCCTCGCGGGTGGCTTCCGGATATTGCCAAAAAGCGCGATGTGCGGCCAAAGCACCACCATCCTCCTCACGATCCACCGAGGGCAAATCAATAATCAGATGCTTTACTCCTGCCTCGGCCAAGAATCGACAGAGCTCTGCCTCCAGATAAGCAGGATTAGTATTGCTAAACTGAGCGGGGAAAGACAGGCCATCCGCCGCCAAGGCCACAAATTCCGGCAGTCCTTCGGCGGGAATTGTTAGATCGGCCAGCTTCATAACTTGATCACCGGACTTCATGCGCAAGGGCATCCTCTGAAAATAAACCCAGCCGTGCTGCTCCTGCATCAAAGCATGTAGTTTCTGGTGACCTTTATCTATATGACCGTAGCACTCTGTATGGGTACCATTGCCATGGGGATTGAAACTGATGTCGAAAAAATTAACGCTACCCCCTTCGGCTACCGCTCCTACCCAGTCGCCCATACGCACCGGATTAATCGCAACCGGATTCACATACCAGGCGGAAGGCTCTCTCTGAGGATCCCCTAAAATGGAACTACAAACAATTCCCTTGCTTAAGTCTACTTGATAGGACTGAGCCTGACGCTCGACATTTATGATCATCTTATTCGCTTAGGTGAAATAAATCGGCCGCGATGCCATCGCTAAAGAAACGCATTTCTGTAGGGATAAACACTCGCCCTCCGTCTTCCTGTAATTTACCATGCCTTAGCAAAGGCCTCAGCTCCCGCTGAAAATGACTCTGCAATGCATCAGAAAAGCGGGCTAAGTCAGCCGTAGCCAAGCCCGCCTCTAATCGCAGACTTGTCATCAACCATTCATTGAAGCGATCGTTTTCGGAGAGCGTTTCGGTCTCCATCGCCAGGTCCCCGTTTTCTAAGCTCTTTAAATAAAGGGCGTTATTGGCCACATTCCAGTTGCGCTCTCCACCATTATAGGAGTGGGCAGCCGGACCAAGGCCCAAATATTTAGCGCCATGCCAATAGGAGGAGTTATGTTGGGCCTTTTGACCAGCACGCGCAAAATTGGACAATTCATAATGCTCATAATCGCTCTCGGCAGCAAAGGCCTGGAGCAGCCGAAAATGTTGTGCGGCGGCAGCCTCATCCACCAATAACTCTCTTTGCTTCACTTTATGAGCCAGCACCGTCTTTTCCTCTACCGTTAGCGCATAAGCGGAAAAATGCCCGGGGGCATAGGCGGCTAATTGATCCAGTTGCCATTGCCAGTCAGCCTCAGTTTGATTAGGCAGACCATAAATTAAATCCAAACTCAAATTATCAAAGCCATATTGATCCGCCAGCTCCAGACAGCGGCGGGCTTCCTCAGCATTATGTGCTCGACCCATCATCTTTAAATCCGCCTCTTTAAAGCTCTGAATGCCAATGGAAAGGCGATTAATTTGCGTATCCCGTAAGGCCTTGAAATAACCCTCGTTTAAATCGTCAGGATTAGCTTCTATGGTGATTTCGGCATCTTCATTCCATTCGAAGTACTCTCCCAATCCGTCGAGCATCTCCTGTAAAATATCCGGAGGCAATAAACTTGGCGTACCACCCCCAAAATAAATGCTCTGCAGTTCCTTGCCCCCTAAATATTCCTTGCGCATTTGCGCTTCCCGAAGAATCGCTGCTGGCATCGCGGCCCGATCTCGCTCTAGGGTACTGAAATGAAAATCACAATAAATACAAGCCTGACGGCAAAATGGAATATGAATGTAAATTCCCGCCATTATATGGGCAGCTTCGGCAATAGAATTCGGAATACCGTGCCTTCATTCACTACCGATTCGGCTACGAAAATCTTACCATTATGGTAGTCCTCGATAATCCTGCGTGCGAGGCTTAAGCCTAAACCCCAACCCCGCTTTTTAGTAGAAAAGCCAGGACGGAAAACCGAATTTAATTTGGGAGCGGGTATACCCTTACCGGTATCGGTTACATCGATTTGCACATGCTTCTCGGTCGAAATCAATTCAACATCGATGGAGCCCTCTCCTTCGATAGCGTCGATGGCATTGCGAACCAAATTCTCAATCACCCATTCGAAAAGAGGCACATTTACATCGGCATAAACCGGCTCGTAAGGCAAAATGCAGGTCACTTCAATTTTCTTCGGACTGCGGGTCCGTAAATATTCCACCGCTTGTTTGGTGGTGAGTAACATATCGGTCTTCTTCAAGGCAGGTTGAGAGCCAATTTTGGAAAAGCGATTGGTAATGGTTTCCAAACGTTTTATATCCTTCTCCATCTCCCGAACCATTTGGGGATCCCCATCCTGCATCCGCAATAACTCCAGCCAGCCCATTAAGGAACTCAAGGGGGTACCAATTTGATGGGCGGTTTCCTTGGCTAAGCCATTCCAAACCTGATTCTGCTCCGCCTTGCGAGCCCCGCTAAAAGCAAAGTAGGCCACAAAGATGAAGAGGGTAATCACCACCAATAAAACGATGGGGTAAAAACGCAATTTGGTAAGCAGGTTACTATTCTCGTAGTAAACGATATTCTGCTGATTGGGTGCGAAATTCATCTCCAAAAAGGACCCGTTCTCCCGCATCTGCTCTAATCTCCTTTGGAGGTAATCCGCCTCTGATGCTCGTGGCGATTGCAAATTGGCGGAAGCCAAAACCGAATCTTCACTGTTGGCGATAATCACCGGAATGGTGGTATTGGATTGGATGATTTGCAAGGCCAACAACACATCCGTGTCTTCCTCTGCCCGCAATACGGAGGTCATGGCACTCGCCCACTGGTTCACCTTTTTCACCTCTTCATTTCGCAAGTCACGGAGAAAACTTTCGGTATAGAAGAGGGTGACCAATCCGATAAGGATGGCGAATACAAAAAGGAAAAATTTCCAGAGGTTCTTGCGTCCGTAAAAATCCATAGCTACCCCAACAAAAATAGGGGAATATTATTGCCTCTCCGCTTAGTTAATCTCTAAGATTTCCTGAAGTTCGCTCAGGTTAGGAGTGATAATAATTTCGGTACGACGGTTCTTGGCTTTTCCCTCGGGACTGTCGTTAGAAGCAATCGGTACATACTCGCTGCGACCGGCAGCGGTGATATTCGCTTTGCTCACCCCGGTATTGGCCACGATAATCTTCACGATGCTGGTAGCGCGCATCACACTTAAATCCCAATTGTCCTTCACCGCGGTGCGACCATTGAAAGCATCTCCATCGGTATGACCTTCCACCATTACTTGCAGATCTGGATTTTCGGCTAAAACCACCGCTAATTCTTCCAAGGCTTTCTTACCCTCGGCTTGCACGGTCCAACTAGCAGAAGGGAATAAAAGGCTGTTTTCTAAGGAGACATATACTTTACCATTGCGCTCCTCTACGGTTAATCCCTTACCCTCAAAGTTGCGCAGGGCATCGCGCAAACGTTGACGCACTACTTCTACGGTGCTGTCCTTGCGGGCCATGGCCGACTCCAATTCAGAAATCCGGGCCTCCCGCGACTGAATAGCCTCTCCCAATTTTTGCAAATTGGCATCCAGCTTTTTCAGGCGATCGTTCTCGGTGCGGAGGGAATCTTCTTTGGAAGCCAATTCCGCCTGAAGTTTATTCAGCTTCTCTACCAATTTCTTATTCTCCGCCTGATTAGAAGCCAGGAGGTTGTTATTGTTCTCCAATAGGTATTCGTAGGAGCGATTTAGATCCTTATAGCGACTATTCAGGCTTTCCATTTCAGACTTTACCTGCGCGCTTTTCTCCCGCAATTGGGCTAATTCTGTTTCTAAATTACTGATGCGGGCCTGGGCCACTTCCTCGGCTGCTTGGGCGCCATCGCGTCCCTTGCGCAGGGTGGTATTTTCCGCTTCTAGATCAGCAAACTTGGCCTGTAAATCCTTGTACACCTTGCTGCTTACGCAAGAGGAGGCCGTAAATACGATAAGAGCAAAGAGAGCCAGCTTCTTCATAGTCTTCATTTGCTCCAAAAATAGGGCGCTCTTTACTCCTCCTGCGCCGTACTATCATTATTTAGCAACGGGGCAGTGTTAATAGCTTTCTGACTGCGATAGAACCATTCGAGGTCCAATTCCCAGTTGGGACGAATTTCCAGCTCTTCTTGATATTTGATGCGCTTCTCCGGCTGACGATATAGAAGGAAGTCACCTGGGGTATAACGCTCATTGCTGTCCGCATCGATAATCAGGTAAACCGACATCTTAGCGGGAATCACATTTTTGAAATCCAATTGCAAAGAATCCCGGAAAGGTTCTTGTATAACTAGCTCTTCCTTTTCATCAAATAACTGCACGATCATCGGGTCTGGTAAATCGGTTTTCACCGTGAAGTATAAGGTTCCTAAATCCTCCCCTTTCAGCACTTCAATGCGAAAGTCCACCGAATCTTCTAAACGCCTTTTCCCTCTTTTCAAAGCTCCTGGCTTGAGGCGCAGGGTGAAGGGCTTCTTTTGGGGCGGTAATAAATACCACTGAAAAGGATCCGTGCTATCCGCCACGAAACTCACATTGCTGGTATCGTTTTCGGTGAATTTAAAAATGGAGTCCGAGAAGGTTTTGGTAATCTGAACCGGGCTACGGAGAATGAGGGTGTCGCGGGAACGCAGCTTGCTATTAACCACCTTCATCACCATCCGCGGGGGATCCATCTCGCGTAAGCGCACCGTCACCACCGAATCCACGAAGAGGGAATCGTAGTTTAAGCGAAACTGAATACTATCCGCCTTAAAGGTAAAATGGTAATTAAGGGTATCGTGATTTTCGCTCCACATCATAAAGGCGGAATCGCTTCGATCAATTAAGGGCTCCACATTAAAGCTATCCGCCCGGCGGTTAAAAGCGAATTGAATCCGTTGGGCTGATTTCTGACGGGCACCCAGGTATTTTAAGCGAGCTTCGGGCTCAAAAAGCATTAAATCGAAATTGTACAAACTGTCTGGTGCCAATAAGATGGTATCCGTCCAAAAGGCCATCGGCTGACTTAATCGCGAAATTTTAAAGGTCCCTCCTTTATCCTCGAAGGCTACCATTAAATATTCGCCCTCGCCCAAATAGGACATCCCAAAAGAGCCCGTCTCGCTAGTGATGGCATAATAATCCGGACGTTCCTTTAATAGGAAAGAATCGCGGTCGGCCACCTTATCAATCGCGTAGAGCGCTACCAGGTAATTCTCCACGGGTTTAGCAGTATAGGCCTCCCTTAAAGTTCCAGAAATATGCAGGCTATCCAAAAAGCTACCGGTGGAAAAAACGTACTTAAAGTTCTTATTTTCATTGCCTTCATTTAAATCTGCCAAGGACTTACCGAAAGAAATGATGTAGGTGGTATTAGGCCGTAGAGAGTCTTTTAACAAAATCTCCACCTTTTTACCCCGACTAATAATCTCTAAATCTTCACCTAAAAGCGGCGAAATATTTATCTGTTGTTGCGGACTTTTTAGATTTAAATATTCATCAAACTCGAGGATAATTCGGTCGGCAGAAAAGTGCAAACTTTTATTGGCTGGATAAGAGGTATCTAGCTGCGGTGCTAAGGTATCACGGTCACCTCCGCTCGGACTCGATTTACTAGCACAAGAACTAATGGATAAATCGAATACTAGTAAGAAGCTAAAAATTATAGTAACACTTAGTAGTCCTCTTTTAACTTCTCCTCTGGATAAATGACTGCTTTTTTTCACAAATAAATCAGCGCTTAGCTATTTTAAAAAAGTACCTTTGAATTATTACTAACTCTAAGTCTTTTCCTTTATGATGCTGCAAAGATTACTCTTTTTGGGGGTATTCTCGTGCTTTGGCCTCTCTGCATTTGGCCAATGTCCGACCCAAAGTATTCCCTATTCTGAAAATTTTGACACCAATCTCGGCTGTTTTACCGTAGTTGACGGTGGCACCACTACTGATACTTGGGTTCAGGCTGGACCTGGCGGAGGTAGCGCCGGCGGTGACCTCGATGGTACGGGTCTTGTTTTGGTGGACAGTGACGATGCCGGTAGCGGCAACACCTTAGAAGAGTGGCTCATTAGCCCCTTTATTGACGCCAGCAATGTGACAGGAACTTTGTTCCTCGAATTCGATCACTATTTCCGTTCCCTCAGCAACAATGATACGGGCTGGGTTCAAGTTTGGGACAGCACCCAATGGGTAACCGTTTACTCAACGGCTACTACAATTGGAGGCTTTGGCGCCCCGGATCAACAGGTTATTGACATTACTACCTACGCGCACGACAGTCTGCAAGTGCGCTTCCAATACCGCGATAACGGCTCTTGGGCCTGGTATTGGTTGGTCGATAACTTTAAAGTAGAAGAAGTGCTATGCCCTGGACCGAGCATTCAAGCGGTGACGGCGGTAAGCGACACTTCCTTCAATGTAGCTTTAAACAGCGCTCCGGATACTCTGGCCTTCGAATGGGGCCCGGTGGGTTTTAGTCAGGGTAGCGGTTGCATCGGTACTATTGCCACTAATGGCAGCTTAAGCATCAATATCAGCAATAGCAATGCGGGTTCTTGTTTAAACAATCTGGTTGCAGGTCAGTGCTTTGACGTATTTATTGCGCGTTCTTGTCCTGGGGGTGGTTACTCTGCTTACGACGGCCCCTACACCTTCTGCACGGCTTGTACCACAGTAAACCTTCCTTACACCGAAAACTTTGACCAAGGCCAAGGTTGTTTCTCCATTGTAGATGGTGGAACCAGCACCGACACCTGGCGCCCAGCACCGAGCGGTGGCGGCACCAGTGGTGGTGACCTCGACGGAACCCCTCATATGGAAGTAGATAGTGATGACGCCGGCAGCGGCGAAACCCTTGACGAAATGTTGGTGAGCCCTACCATCGATGCTTCAGGCTTGAGCGGTAGTTTAATCCTGGAATTCGATCAGTACTACAATAATATTGGTGCCGACTCGATTGCCGTGCAAGTGTACGACGGTACCGCTTGGCAAACCGTTTATAGCGCTTCCAGTGATGTGGGCGCCTTCAATAATCCCGATCATCAGTTTATCGATATCACCAGCTACGCCAATGCCGCGATGCAAATTCGATTTGTGTACCGCGACAATGGTTCTTGGGCCTGGTATTGGCTAGTGGATAATTTCAGTGTACAAGAAATTCTTTGTACCCCATCCAGCAACTTTACCGCCGCCTATGTGGGTAGCGACTCGGTACAACTTAGTTGGACTGCCGGAACCGCTGCTGGTTATGTAGTGGAATACGGCCTTAGTGGCTTTGCTCCGGGTAGTGGTTTTAAAACCCCTACAACTACCGCGACTAGCATTGGTATTAATGGCCTGATCACCAATACCGCCTACGACTTCTATTTATTGGATTCTTGTTCCGGATCTTTCAGCGACACTTTAGGTCCTTTAGCGGTAAGTACCGCCTGTTTAAGCCAAACCATTCCTTATAGTCAGGACTTTGACGCGGGCATCGGCTGTTTCACCATTACCGATGGAGGCACAACGAGCGATACTTGGGTGAATGCTCCTAGCGGTGGTTTAACCAGTGGTGGTGACCTCGACGGCACCCCAATGATGGAGGCAGATAGTGATAATGCCGGTAGTGGCGGGGTAATCATGTTCGAAACCTTGACCTCCCCAATTCTCGATGCCACGGCATACATGACGGCCGGCTCCTTAAGCTTGAGCTTTGATCAGTATTACCGTCACCTAGGTTCCGGGTCTGCCAGTGTGGAAGTATTTGATGGTAGTGCTTGGCAACAAGTAGCTAATTTCACTTCTACCATCGGTGCTTTTAGCGCTCCAGATTCCCAGAACATTGACATTACCGCTTACGCCAATGCCAATCTACAAGTACGCTTCATCTATGATGATGCCGGTTCTTGGGCCTGGTACTGGCTAATCGATAACTTTAAAGTTGAAGGTCAGCCTTGTGGCGCCGTTTCTGCCGCCGATACTTTAAGTGTAGGCACCAACAATATCAATTTCAACTGGACTTCTGCCAATGGTAGTCTTTGGAATATCAATTGGGGTCCAGCAGGATTCCGTCAGGGTACCGGTACCAGCGGAAGCTATATACGTGGATTGAGCAGCAGCTCCTATAACCTGAGCGGTTTACAATCTGGAACATGTTACGACATCTACATCCAGGATACTTGTGCCGGAGTAGGTAATGGGGCTTGGTTCGGACCTTTAAGCGTTTGCACCGACACCAGTTGTTTCGCTCCTTCTAATGTTTCCATCACCGGAGTAACGGGCAACAGTGCCGCTGTTTCTTGGGTAGGATTTGGCAATAGTTATGAGATGTCTCTCGTACCTAGCGCCACCGCTAATCCTAATACGGGAACCATCACCAGTACCAGCAATTTAAACGCGAATCTCACCGGACTTAGCAGCGCCACCACTTATTGTGTGTACCTGCGTAGCATTTGTACCGCAGGCGATACCAGTGCTTGGGCAGGACCATTCTGCTTCACCACCGCTTGTCAGACCTTCACCGCTCCTTATCTAGAGGATTTTGAAACGGCCACCTCCGCTTGTTGGACCAATGTGCAGATTTCTGGTAGCCAAAGTTGGTTAATCGGCACCGGTTCCAGTGGTGGTAGTATTACCGCCGCTTACGGTGGAAGCTTTAACGCGGTATTCACCAGCTCTAGCGGTGGTCCCTACACCACCCAATACGTATCGCCTATCATCGATGCCAGTGGATTGAGCGCCACCGAGCTTAGCTTCTGGTACGGTCAAGAAAGTTGGGCAGGTGACCAAAACACCCTCACCGTATACTATCGTACCAGTCCGAGCAGCGCTTGGGTACAGGTGTTCCAAGATTTAAACAGCGTATCAGCCTGGACCCAGGCCATTGTACAAATCCCTTCTACTTCCAGCACCTTGCAGTTTGCTTTTGAAGGCGTAGATGATTGGGGTCGGGCCAATGTTTTAGATGATATCCGCGTGGATGTCCCTGGTGGATCTATTATCTGTCCGCAGGTAACTAGCGTAAGCAGTGCCAACCCAGATTGTAATAGCGTTGATCTCACTTGGGTAAGCGGTGGTACCGCTGGTTCGATTATCGAATACGGCCCAAGTGGCTTCACCCCAGGCACGGGAAGCTTTACCGGCACCGTCAACTCCCCTTACACCCTAAGCGGATTGGCACCGAACACTGCTTATGACATTTACATCGCCGATGTATGTGGGGTGAGCGACACGGGAGCTTACAATGGCCCGAATGCCGCTAGCACCAATGCCAATGGCGTAGCAACGGCTAACTTTAGTTATAGCAATAATCCATTGAGCATTTTCGACTATACCTTCGATGCCTCGAGCTCTACCGGTTCTATTCAGAACTACGTATGGGACTTCGGCGATGGTACCGTTGGTAATGGAGTAAATCCAAGTCACACCTATACCAATGCTGGTGCTTATACTGTAGAACTCATCTTGGTAAGCGATTGTGGTAACGATACCCTCACCCAGACCATTGCGGATGTGAGCACCATCGAATACCGCCCTGATGGCTTGAGTATCTATCCTAATCCGGCACAGGAAAGCCTCTGGATTAAACTTCCAAGTAAGGAACAAGCCAGCCTCAGCCTGCGTGATGCGAGTGGTAGAGTTGTTGGCTCCTGGTCACAGTCTTTCGAGGCCGACCAAGAAACCGAAATTGAACTGGGTAATTTGGCAGAGGGAGTGTACTTCTTAGAAATTCATTCCGCCAGCATCCAATATCAAGAACGTATCCTGATCAAATAAACTTAGCTAGATCTTAAGCTTAATAAGCCGCTTCGATAGTATCGAAGCGGCTTTTTCTTTGGAAAAAGGATTATAACATGGTATTTACCGATTAAGCTTTGTTACTTAGCAGGAAAACCAACCTATGTTTCGACTTACCCTTATCCTCAATCTATGTCTAATCTGTGGAATTAGCTTTGCCCAGAATCCAAGTGAAAGCGAGCCCTATATTGAAGTTGTTGGCATCGCTACTATGGAGATTGTCCCCGATCAGATTTACATAAAAATTAAAATCGAAGAAGACCCCGACCAAGAAAATCTTAAATCAGTATCAGAAAGAGAAACCTTAATGACCGAGGCCTTAAAGGATATAGGCATTGATTTGAAAAACCTTCGTCTAAAGGAAAGCAATGAGCAATTAAGCAGTGGCAGGTGGTTCAGTAAGTCGAAAAACTTAGCTTACCGAGAATATGAGTTAATGGTGGTGGACGCCGAACAATTACAGCAGGTTTTTGAAATAATAAAGAGGCTCAAAATTAATTCGGCATACGTTAAACGGGTAAGCCATTCCCAAATCGAAAAATACCAGAAACAAAATCGACTAGACGCTATTGAGGCTGCTAAGGAGAAGGCCAAGTACCTCTCTGCTGCTCTGGATCGCAAACTTGGTCCAAGTCTTATAATTCGCGAAAGTGAATTGTCACCATTACCACCAGTCATCAAGCCTTCATCAGTTTGGGGCTCCATACTTACCGATCCTGATATCAGTGTATCCACAAATCCTGATTACCGCTCCCTAGCGCTGATGAGTTCTATTGTGGTGCGTTTTGCGATGGAATAAAGCTGAGATGCAAATTCGATGAATTGACCCGGGCACACGCGAAATCCATTTAAGCTTCGTTACTTTAAGCAAATCAAAAAATCAATTTATGCTGCGACCTTTCCTTATCATTAGTTTCTGCTTGTTTTCGATGCTGGGCTACGCTCAGTCTGACTTAGAATCCACCCCTTATATCGAAGTCACTGGATCATCCACTAAGAAGATTGTCCCCGATCAAATTTTCATCAGCATCAAGATCACGGAGAACCCGGAAATCAAGGATGGAAAGAGTATTGAAAAGCAGGAAGAAGAGATGAAACTCGCGCTCCGGGAGGAAGGCATTAATCTCAAAAACCTACGCGTCACCGGCAGCAATTCCCACATTCGCTCAGGAGGCTGGTTTCAAGATGATAAGGTAGTAGCCTTTAAAGATTATGAATTGATGGTTAAAGACGCCGAGCAATTGCAAAAGGTGTTTAATGTCTTACAGCGCTTAAAAATCATCCAAGCTAAGGTGAGTCGTGTGCATCATTCTAAAATGCAGGAATTCCAGAAAGAAAATCGCTTAGACGCTATTAAAGCGGCGCGGGAAAAAGCGGCTTACTTACTTGAGGCCTTGGATGAAGAAGTGGGCCGACCACTGATTATCCGGGATGCGGATATACCCATTAATCCCTATATAGGACGGCTGTCCGGAGTGAGCGCCTATTCCAATACTATAAGCTATGAGGCCCCCGACATAGCCGGGAGCAATAATTTGGACTTCAAGACCATTGAAATCCGGAACGATATCGTGGTGCGCTTCGCCATCGCTAATCCTTAGATATCGGCGCATCAGCACATGGGGACTCGCCCGAGCAGCAAGGGGTCCTGATAGTCCAAGTCCCTTGTGGAAGCTCTGGTTTAGCATCGTCTTGTTTACCCTGAATTAATTCCACCCTTCGGCTTCAAGCATGCGCCAAACAGAGGATGGAATAGCGGGTATCCGGAGCAAGGGACAAGGCCTGTACGCAAGCCTCGAGCGTTGCTCCGGTAGTCACCACATCATCCACCAATAAGATATGCTTAGCCGCGAATCGATCAGGATCGCGAATTGCAAAATCGCATTTCACCTGCTGCCAACGCTCGAAACGATGTTGGCGGGTTTGGGATTGACGGTACCGATGCCGATACAACTGGTCAGTTTCGATAGACGCCCCGCTCCCCCTAGCAAGACCAATCGCTATCTGCTCTGACTGGTTGTATCCTCTCCTCCGCCGCTTACGCGGATGAAGGGGCACCGGCACGATCAAATCAGGTTCCTTCAGTATGCCCGCCTCCTGCCATTCCTCGGCTAAGAGCTCCCCCAAATAGACGGCTAAATCGGGTCGATCACGGTATTTGATCTCATGCATGAGTTTCTGAACTACACCCCCCTTTTGATAGTGCAACCAAGCCGCCGCATATTCTAGTTTTACCCGACCTACAAAGCGACGAAAAACGGGGTTCTCCCGAAATTTCTCAAAATCGGTCCGGGGTAAATCCATGCGGCAGCCGGTACATAAATCCCTCTCCGGTGCATACAAACGAGACGCGCACTGCAAACACAGTGGTGGATAAATAAAATCCCGTAAATCGCGCCAGTATGTAGCTCCCAGAAATAACACTTGGCTAAGTACGCCGCTTCAAAATCAAGAGCGTGATGAGAAGCGTTTAAAAACCCCTAGAGAAATGCCTTAACCTGGATGTTGCCGGTGTGAATGGCAAAAACATCGCTGCTAAAGCGGCCGGCGTAATTAAGACTAATCACGATGTTCTTTAAAAAGGTGCGTTGTAAGGTCACGGTCAATCCCATATTATCCCCCGGACGAAAAGCCTGAAGCATTTCAAAAGCGGCAGGACTATTTACATCACCTTCAAAATTGTTGCGGATGTAGGCCAGTGAGCTCTGCAAGGCAATTTTCTCCGCCATATTATAATTGAGCTCCAAACGAAATTCTTGGGCGAGGAGGGCATTGACCACCGCCCCACTACTTTCGGAATCGCGCCATTCGAAAACCCCGGCCAGATTGAGCTTTTGACCCCGCTGAAAGTTTAGGCGCATCTCTTGCTCCCAGGCGCTAAGATCAAAATTGCGACGCTCAAAATTACCTGAGCGATTGAGCTTGCTTTCATAACTTCCTTGATAGCGCAGGACAAAGGCTTCATTAAATCCGTAACGCAGGCCTAAGCGGTGTGCATCCAAGCGGCGCTCCTCAATGCCGAAACTCAATAAATTCCGATTGGCACTGCGGTTATAGCTGTAGTCGCCCCCAAATCCAAGGTCGGTACGATTGAAAAACAGACTTTGACGAAAGCTCTGGTTTTCCGCCACTAGCAGACTATCAGCCCCGATTTCCCGAAAGGGGTTTAACTCATTCAATCGGCCTTCGAGTAGGGTGCGTCGCTCCGATTGAAAGGAGCTAATCATGGAGAATTTAGCCAGCAGCTTGCGGGACTTGGACTCGGCGCTATTCCAGGACCGCGGCGCACGTAGTTGGAAGGTCTGCCCAAACTTGAGGATGCTGGTCCGGAGGAATTCTAAGTTGGGGCTAAACACCCGCACAAATGTGGCTAAGTCGGGGGTGGGAGCAATTTCAAATTCATCAATCTCCCGCAGGCCATTACCATTATAGTCTACGTGGGTATGGGTTCCGGTTCCGGGGGGCACCTCTATAAAGGTGAAACTCCTTCGGGGCTCAGTACCGGCGCCGGATTCGTAGAAGGTCTGACTGGACAAGGCCCGATCGAAAAAGTTTTCCTGATAGCTCAGTCGGGTGGTTAAACTGCGCTGTAGAGATTGTGTCTCGGGCTGTAAGACCTGTAAATTCCGATAATATACCGCGGTGCTTAAGCGGCCATTGCTGGGGGTAATCCAGGTTCCCCGACCAAAATAAGTATAGGCCTGGGTAAAAGGCTGCAAAGCAGTGGTGCGCACCGAATCATCAAAACGCTGCAGAAAGCCAAATTCCATGAAACTGCGATTGGTATCACCAAAACCCTGCGACACTTGATACTCCAAAAAGGAATAGGATGTGGCGCTAAGGCTATCGGTAGCGGCAGATTTTAAATTCCATTCTCCCACCGATCGCAAACCTAGCCAGGCGCGCGAGGCCCAGAAATATTGCTGGGATAATCGCTCACGCCAGAAACGTTCTTCCAATCCCCCGCCTCGGGTTTGGGTTAAACTCAAATCCAAATTCCCCAACCAGGTGCTATCCTGCCATTGCATCTGAAATCCTTGTCGCCATCCTTGTCGCAAGGGACTGTTTAAAGTCTCGGTCCGACTGCTAATCCGCAGGGAATCGCGTTGGTATTTAAGTCCGATTTGCGCGAATTGCAGGGAACCCTGATAATTAAGGGGCAAGTTCCAATCGCGGGCAAACTCCACCGCATAAATACGTTCTACCGTAACAAAGCCCGGATTATTAAATTGGTAACGAGCGCTGAGCTCCCCTTGACCTTTTTCGAATCGAGGACGCCAGCGGTAATGCAATCGCCCTGCGGCACCATCATCATTACTGCGATCGCGGTCTGAAAATAAATTCAATTGCTGATTACTAGCCGCCAGGTCCATTTCCAATTGCTGATTATTGCCCTGCCCCCAGCGACCGCGACTTTGCCAATTAATCACCTGCAGGCGATTCGGCGCCACTAAGGTGCGTAGAGGTGCATAGGAACCCCGCGACTGGCCATTTTGCGGTTCGAGCCATTCAAAGACCCGACCATTGGCATTATTAGCCACCAGCTGGTAATCACCTTTACCCGTGCCCACAAAAGCGAAACTGGCATTGTAGAGCCTTGCGCTGCTGTCGGTGCTAAACACCAAAACCGAATCATATCCCAAGCTATCCCGCAGCACATACTGCACCAAACTGGGATCGTAATTGGCCGCCTGCACGGTGCTGGCAAATGCCTGTTCTAAATTATCTCCCACCCGGGCTAAGATGGCCTTTTCCGCATCGCTTAATTCGGTGGCCAAAGGTTGGTCGCGGCTATCCTGCTCAGTGTAGTACTGCACTCGGGTTTGCCAACGCTCCTTTTGCACGGCTCCCTCACCATAGAAGACCGAACGGAGGTAATTCTGCTCGGTATATTGAAATTCCACCACGATCCGCTTATCGCGCGTTATCGGCTGCAATGCGGTGAAGGTGATCTCCCCGGCATTGTAATCAATTATATAGTCGTGCTGCTCGCCGCGGGTTTGCAAAATGCCATCGATATAAACCCGCTCCGATCCAGAGATTATAATGATGAATTGCTCGCCATTCGCCCCACGCAGTTTATAGGGTCCTTGATTGCCCTCTTCGCCCTGAAAACGATTGCGTGCGAAACGTCCCCGCGCCAAACCACCCTCTAATTGCAGGCGATAGTCTTGGGGCCTTTCGGCAGATGAAGCAGCGGTCTGAATCCCCCCTCCCGAAATACGCTTCTCGAAATTTAGGAAAGTACTGCGCTGCGGACGGATATTATAGTCACCCGCCCTCAGTCTCCCGAAGTCCGGGTTCTCTAATTCCAGATACACCCGATCAAAGTCTCGCAATTGCTGGGTATAGCCTTCTGCCTGCACGGGTACGGTATTATCGCTAATACTGGCGCGAATGCGGGTGTTATTCCCCAAATCTCCACTTAATTGCAAGTTCAGGGCGGAATTCAAAACGGCATCCTGATTATTACCTACCGCAATGGTGCGACTCAAAGAGCCTTGAGAGTTTAAATTTTGAAAAGGCTCAAAACTGCTGCGGCGCTCTAAATTGTACAATTCATCGCTGCGCAGGGCCTGATCCTTGCGCTCTAAAGGTAAGATGAGCAAGGTATCCCTCAGGGCAAAATAACTTAAAGGCTGAAAGGGAATGGAGCGGTAACGCAAGAACAAGCTATCTGCCAAAGGGGGATCAAAAATCAGATAGGCGGGATTTCCCCCATGAAATTGATAATCCACCGCGAGACTATCTCCCGAAAGGCTGAAAAAACGCAGACTCTCCACCACCACCGGGGCACTTCCTAGGGCCACCGAATCACCGGGAGCCACAGAAATCTCCCGCATCTGCGCCCTTAGCGTAAAGGGAATGCTGAACAAGAGGAAGAAGATGAAAATTTTAACTGCCGCGCGGATAAAGCTGTTATTTTGCAAGGACTAACGACAAAAATGCACATTTAAGCGTTTATGCAGATTTATTCTTACAACCTCAACGGCATTCGTTCGGCTTTACGCAAAGATTTAATTGGCTGGTTACAGGAAAATCAGCCAGATGTTTTGCTTATCCAAGAAACCAAGGCCCAGGCCGAACAGATTGATGAAACGGAGTTCCAGGCCCTCGGCTATCATTGCTATTGGCATAGCGCGGAGAAGAAGGGCTATAGTGGCGTGGGCATCCTGAGCAAAAGGGAACCGGACCACGTGGAAGTAGGATGTGGCATAGATTATATCGATCGCGAAGGGCGGATTCTTCGGGCCGATTTTGGTGATTTAAGCATCATGAGTGTGTATGTGCCTAGCGGGAGTAGTGGCGATGAACGTCAGGCCCTCAAAATGCAATTCCTCAGCGACTTTCAAGACTATTGTGGTGATTTACTAAAAAGTCGTCCCCATTTGGTGATCGGCGGTGATTTCAATATTTGTCATACCGAGATTGATATCCACAATCCCAAAAACAATCAAAAGACCTCCGGTTTCTTACCCGAAGAGCGGGAATGGGTAAGTGGATTTTTAGCCAGCGGTTTCATTGATAGCTTCCGCGAACATCAAGGGGAGGTATTGGATCGCTATTCCTGGTGGAGCTACCGTGCTAATGCCCGGGCCAATAATAAGGGCTGGCGGATTGATTACAATATGTGCAGTGCGGCTTTGAAAGATCGCATCCAAGGGGCAGAAATCTGGCCGGAGGCCAGGCATAGTGATCATTGTCCGGTGAGCGTAGACCTAGCCGAATAATTTCCCTTAGTCTTTTATCTCAAAGCGATCGCGATCGTTAAGAAAACCGAATTTTTCGCGTAAGCGTTGCAATTGGGAGTAATACAATTCCACCACCTCTACGGTTTGTACATGAGGTTCGGTATCGGATAATTGGGTTCCCATCGGATCATGCACCGCGGTATTACCCGAATGGTAAATGCCATTGCCATCCTCTCCGATGCGATTCACCCCGGCCAGATAACACTGGTTTTCGATCGCTCGGGCTTTGAGCAGGGCAATCCAAGCTTCGGAGCGACGCTCCGGCCAATTAGCCACGAAATATTGTAGATCGAAGTCTTCGGTATTGCGACACCAAACGGGGAAACGCAAGTCGTAACAGATCTGAGGATTGATGCGCCAGCCTTTATACTCTACAATGAGCTTTTCCTTACCCGCGGTAAAAACCTTTTCTTCTCCCGCAAGGGTGAAAAGATGTCGTTTGTCGTAGGTCTGATAATTCCCATCGGGATGCACAAAGTATAAACGATTGTAAAACGCCCCTTCTTCTTCCACCATCAGGGAACCGGAAAGGGCAGTTTGGAATTCTTGCGCCATTTCTTGCATCCATACTAGGGTATCCCCTTGAGGATTTTCGGCCAATCCTTGCGGTTTCATGCTAAAACCGGTGCTGAACATCTCGGGTAAGAGGAGTAAATCAGGTTCCTCGGCCTGAGCGATAAGCTTGCGTAAATGACGGCGATTGGCGCCGGGCTCCTCCCAAACTAGGTTGGTTTGGATGGTCCCTAAGCGAAACAAATCAGATGCTTCCACGTTTCAGTTTTAAAAGGATGGTTCACAAATCTACAGATTTCGTTAAACCGTCATCAGTTTCGACCAAGGGATTTGGCTCGAACAAATTTTTACTTACTTTTACAGTGAAGAGCACACGAAGTTTTTTCATTTTTATGTTTTAGTTTTCGTTGAAAGCCGTTCGTCAAGACGAACGGCTTTTTTTTTGTGCTATTCACTATGAAATGTTAAAAAAAGTTGTAGCTTAGACACAACTTAACAGGGTTCTTCATTTTATAGGGAAATAGGGTTAGTAATCTACAGATTCCAAACACTGTTAAGGTATTTAAGCGGGAGTTGCAGAGTCTCCCGCTTTTTTTGTGCCCTAAAATCAGGGCTTTGCTAAAAGTCCCGGTGCCGCACCGCCTCTAAACTGCGATACATTTCCTGCACCAAACCCTTCTCATCCGGATTATAGGACCATACATTATCAAAAGCCTCAATCACCGCCTCATTCGGCTGATCGGTAATCACCAGGCTGTGGAATTGCGTGCCATGATTATGCTGTTGCTTCTCCATGGCATCGCGCAAATCCTGACTAATCTGATACATGATGAAATCACTAATCACCAGCACATCGGCATCGCGATAATGATGATGTTCTAATTGCTTGAGGGCCTCAGACAAGGCTAAAGAAATATCCGTACCCCCATGAAAGGAGCCCTGAAAGAACGCCGCCACCTCATCAATACTATCCACCAGATTCAAGAGGTCGATGGTATGAATACCGGTGCTAAAATTGATCAAATAGGCCTTGCGGTGATCGGCCGCCGCCATTTTGAGAATGCCAAAACAAAGTACCTTGGCAATACGCTCGGGCTCGCCTTCCATACTCCCGCTGGTATCAACACATACGATAAACGGACCCTTTTCCTTCTTCTGTACCTTCTGATAAGTGTCAAAGTACACCTTATTACTTTCCACCATCCGACGATCTTCAAACTGATGGACCTGGAGGGTTTCATCCGCAAAGCGTTTCAAAAACTGCCATTCGGTGGTATCGCCAAAGAGGGCCACTTCGGAAGGGAGGATGTGGTTTAAATCCTGACCACTTTTCACCCCGACAATCTCACTGCGGAGATTAGGGTCCTTGATCCATTCGCGGTACACCCGAGTTTTCTCGTAGGTAGCTTCTTCGGTTTCAATTTCCGCCTGACGTAAACGGCCTAGTAAATCGGCCAATTTCTTTAGTTCCTCTTCCTTCTTTAAGAGTTCATCGTAACGTTCTATCAGGTCGAGGGTGGCATCTTGCCAAAGAGCGCGAGAGAGATCCCAGTATTTGGATATATGATCGGTGAAAGGAGAAACCAACTGACTAAGCTTTTGGAATTCCTGCACCTTAGCCTGTAGTCGATCCTGAAAAGCCTCCTTCTCATCCTTCAATTTGGACATCTGATAATCGAATATCTTGGCCTGCAAGCGAGCATCCCATTGGGCGAGTATATCATTATATATACGCTCAATCCGCCGTTGCTCATCCGCCGAAAGGCCTTCGAGCTCCCGACCAGCGATGAGGGCCTTAAACTGCTGCTCATGAAAACTGACGTCGATTTCCTCCGCGGGATAATAGGTTCCTACGGTGCGAATCAGGAATCGCCATGATTTCACAAATTGCCGCAAGTGGCGCACGCCCCAGGATTCCAGTTCCTGCTGCTCCGCTTCATAGGGATGTTTTTGCGAAAGCTTACCATAGGTCTTGCGAAACCAATTAAGAGTATCCGCCAAAACCTGAGCCCCAAGCAACTGATGCTGCTGCGCCAAGCTGCGTAAGTCCTCATCGCCAAAAAGATCCTCTAAAGCCGCGGTGAAATAGTGGAAATACTCCGACTGCAATTCTTCCTCCGGCTCCTCCCCTGCCAGTTGCGCTCGCAGGTAGGCCACGAAATACTGGCGGGTTTTTCGATCCATCACCGGGGCGAATTCTATAAAGCGCTGGTATTCTCCTTCGAGGGCTTTGAGCTTGTCTTGCATGGAGGTATAACGTGGGGAGGGGTGGGAGGTTCGGCAGGCTCACCATTCGACAGGCTCAGGATTCGGCAGGCCCATTATTTGGGAAGCTCAGCATTCGCAAGCTCAGGATTCGGCAAGCTCAGGATTCGGCGAGCTCACCATTAAATATTTTACCCTAAACACCTCATTTTCTTCACTCTCCAGAAAAAAGTGTAGATTTAGGGCCCAAATCCCCATCCGTGAAATCTATTACCCCATACATTCGGATTGGATTGCTCAGCATCCTCTTGATTGCTTGTTCGAAAGACAAGGATCGTTATGATACCGTGAACGGCAGTAACCGCGCGCGATTGGTGACCGGCGAAGGTCTCAGTGAAGGCATCCAAAACATCAGCGAATTCCACAGCATGAACTTTAAAGCCAATGCGGCTTTCGGTTATGAGTACCAAGCCCTCGCGGCTCCTCCGGCTTTGGAACACAATCAAACTTCTGCCACTTGTATTATCCGCGAGGGTAATTTGGTATATATCGGTTGGCATACTCATGACCCCGCTAATTATAATGGTTTCGCCAAATACTCGGGAGCGGTAAGTTGTTATGAGGTGACCAACGGTAATTGGACACTTATTAATCGGGTGGACTTTAATCAGATGGATATTCACGAAATGGCTTTAGGAGCCAATAGTGAACTCTTCATTGTGGGTCAGTCGAACCCCGATGTAAGCGGATACGATTTAGATAATGGTCACCGCGGTGCCATCATCGGTCGCGTACCTTTAGATGTAAACGGCTACCCCACCAGTGTGGGCTATATAGAACGTCCTCTGGTAAGTTTCGGTGCGAATTCCGTGCACTATGAAGGAGCCAATGAGATCTATGCCGGTACCGGAAATGCCAATGGCTATCTCTATAAATTAGATGATGCCTTACAGGTCTTGGACTCTTCGCGCTTAGGAAATGTAAAATCGGTAAGTCGCAATAATGCCAGTAATAAATTAGGGATTCTAAAGGGTAACCGCGGCAATGGAAATATCGATGCTAAGCATTATGAATTTAATGTGGGCGCCGGCACTTTGCCCGACAACACGGGCGGAACGGTAATCACCGGTCTTACTACGGTACGTTTTGAAAGGAATGAAGGTGGCTATTATGGGGATTATTTCCTCGCTACGGGTAATGAAGGTCTTTTCGAAATCGACCCAGCCGGACCAACGGTTAGCCAGGTATATAATGCCAACCGCACCTTATCCGTGGCGGCCGATGAAGTGAATGAAGTACTTTATGTTGCCGCTGAAGATGCCGGACTGACCGTCTTGCACGGCAGCGGTACCGCCAATGAATACCAAGTGATCGGTTCCTTTGCCCCTCTTTCGCTGAACAGCGGAAATTGGTATGTATCGGATGTGGTACACGATGGAAATAATGTATTCCTTACCTCCGGTTCGCGGAATGTGATCTTCACGAAAATTTACCCCGACTATTATTCCAATTCCAATGCCACCAAGCTGCTTTATTTAAGAGGCGGTGATCCGGCGGGATGGACCGTGCCTTTTAGTCCAGGCGGGCAGTCCATCGCGATTAGCGAATGGCAAGCGGAAGGTTTTACCGTGACCACCATGGATTTTGATAGCACCATTACCGAAAGTCTCTTACGTGATTATGGCGTGGTGGTGATTGATGGCTATTTTAATGAAGGAAGGGGAACCGACGTATATCCGGCTTCGGAAGGCACGGCCCTCTACAATTGGGTGAATGCCGGGGGACGCTTATTAGGACTGGCCACATTCGCCGAACAGAATCATTTATACAGTCCTTTTGGGGTGGATCAAGTAGGTAGAAATAGTCATCTCACCATTGGACTGCAAGCCTATTTCGGTAATCCTCTCTTTATCCCCGGATTTACCGACTTCAGCGGCGGCGGCGCTTATGTAATGAACGCCGAGCATATGGATGTAGCCGTGCTTAACGGACTAAGTCCTCTGAGTCCCATGGCGCCTATTGGTATTGACCCAGCTTTAGCTTTCGGTCAGGTGGGAGACGGAAAGGTAGTCATCTCCTTCGCCGAAGGTTGGATGCAGGATGCGAGTTTCCCCGCTAATATCTGGCAAGCGGATATTAATGACGCGGATAACTTGACGATTTTGCGGAATATTATTCAGTATTTGAAATAGTCCTTCGGCAGGAGAGAGATAGTCCTTCGGCAAGCTCAGGACTATGCCTTAAACGATGTGCGGCCGAGGTATTTGCGACCTTCGGTGCGTTCCACCATTTTTTGTAGATGTAAGCTGAGGACTTCACCCATGCTTTGGAAGCCGTCAAATTCTTGGCAGCGATGAAATTCATTCAGGTCATTGCAGAGAGAAGCAATCTTTTCCGGGGTGGAAAGGGCGACCTTGGTCATGGTGTGCAACAATTCATCCAATTGTTCCTTAGCGTGGAAGTAGCGCTTGCGAATTAAACTCCTTTCCTCGGTTTGATATTGATCCACATTCTCGGGCGAAAGGATGTCCATGCAAAATTGAATCACCTCAAAATTCTCTTTATAGAATTGAGGGAGGTAATGATTTTTCCGCCCTTCGTAGGTCAGCTGATCAAAGTCAATCGGGCGCACTCGATATTGCTCCATATCAAAATCCGGGGTTACATCCACCACATAATTATAGGAACGCATATCCCCGAGCAACATGGTAAAGCAGCGCTCGTTGAATTTTACAAATTCTTTGGCCATTCGGGTTTTAGCGAAGGTGGGACGATCCATATAATGCCCTAAAAACACATCTCCCGGAATCCCCGCAATGTGTTCCTCTACCAGAGTGTCGCGGTCCACCAAATAACCAATCCGGTTGGGGCTGAGCAAGTGCTCAATCTCCAGACCATAAATCCGCGAGGCATCGGCTTTTTTGATGTAATAGTAATCGTGATTGTCATTGATGGTATTCACAATCCGAATGCGAAAGGGATTGCTATTGCCAAAAAGACAATGGTCGATTCGATCGGTGCGCAGCTGTCCAATAAAACTGCGATCGCCATCGGTCTTCAATACCGCATAAATCTCCACCAGGGCCTTTTGCACCTCATCCTGAAGGTAATTGTCATAGATGACACTTTGCCAGAGGGTATCCTTCCCCTCCTGATCTAAAACCGGCACCGAATTACTGAATTGCAATAGGGCATCATAGGTCGCGGCTAAGGGAGTTTCCCGCTGATATTTTTTCAGGTATTCATGCAATTCCAGATGAACTGGATAATGCGGTTTTTTCTTGGACATTTCCATGGATTAAAGGTAAGGGATTTGGGGAGTGCGTTCCATAGTAATATCACCCTTCGGCAGGCTCAGGGTAATATTGGCTCAGGGTGTGATCATCGTTTCGCAGAAGTCCATGCGTAGATTATATTCTTCGAATGAGGGTAGACTTGTCGCTTCCTTGGCGATCTCCATAAGGAGTTCGACGTCCATCTTTCCATCGGGGCCCTGGGCGGTTTTGAATTTTTCGAGGAGCTCCTTGCCGACCTGCTTTTCCAGGTCAGTGGTGTTGAGCCCATCAAAACGCAAATGAAAAGATTGGGCGTAGTTGGCTAAAGCTCCTTGGTAGGCGCCCATGGCGAAATAGCAATTCGCCAATTCGAAATAGTAGCCTGCATTGGTGCTGTCTCGGGCAATCGCCGCCTCAAAGAGCCGTCGAGCCTCCCCAAAGCAACGGGAATAGCTCATGTCCACCGCCTGATCAACTATCTCCTCCAAGCTAAGGGAATCCAAATCGCTCACTAAGCCACAATTCTCCTTGGGAATAATTTTTGCCTGATTGCTCAGCACAGACATGCCAAAAAAGCCCGGGTCTACCCGCATCATAATACTGTCTACCCACACGGCTTGGGCCAAGCTGATTTCGCGTTGATTGTGGATATTAATGAAATCCACTTTCACCGAATATTGTCCTTGGCGATCGAGAAAATCCCGACGAAGTTCGAAGGCCTCATATTCTCCTGGTTTTGACCATGCTTCATTGAGGAAATAAAGTCCGAAGTAGAATAAAGAAATGAGTATGGCGGTGATGCCAAAGCCATAGCGTCGGAACCAGCGGGAAGCGGCCATCAAAGCGAGGGCGCACACCAAGATGAAAAGCATGGGGGCAAACTCAATCCACCAGCCGGTATCGGTATTGTTCATCAGGCTTTTCGCCGGACCGTGATAAATAAGCTGAGAGAGGATAAAGCCAAAGGCATTTGCCAAAATGATCAAAAATCCTTTCAGTACAGTCCGAGCTATTTTGCCTTTATTACTACTCATTTGCAATCCGCTTGCCAGTGTTTATTCTTCCACTGAATCCAATGCTCCTGCAATCCCTCAGGGGTACGAAAGAGCGGACTAATATCTAGACTTTCGCCGGGCAAAAGTGCCTTTTGTAATTGTCGTCGTCGGGCCTTCAAAGCCGGGGCATGATTCCAACCCCCTACATGATCAAAGGAGGTATAGGCTTCACAGGCTTCATCCACCCGCATAAAGGGAATCCTGAGATAATAGACTACCTCACCACTGCCCATTCCTTTGGTGGTCATTTCCACCCGGGACCAGTCCACCTTGGAATATTCTCCCGCGCGATATAAGCGTTTGAGTTCATCGCCCACCGCGGCCGACATATGATTGGAAAACTGATGCGCCACATCGGAGCCTTGGACAAATTCGGGGCCTTCATACTGACCTTGACAGGCACCGTCACGGCAATCAATCTGGTGTTTCGGCGCTGGACTCAGGAGGAGGCTGAGGATAATGGGAAGAAGCAGAGGCATGGGGTGAAGGTAGGGATTTCCTCGACAGGCTTGGAATTACCTGCGGTAGTTCCTCGACATCTCCTCGACAAGCTCGGAGTTACCTGCGGTAGGCTCGGACTTACCTTCGGTAGGCTCGGATTTACCCGAGGAGAGGCGCTTTAGTTTTTCTATATCACCTTCGATGAGGGCTTCTTTCTTGGCGCGAGACCAACGTTTTATTTGTTTTTCTCGGGCGAGGACGGCGCGGCGGTTATCGTGAGTTTCATGGTACACTAAGCTAAATGGTTTCCGAGTGGAAACAAAAGAGGTATGCGGCTTCGATTCCTGATGCTGCCTCATTCTTCTGCGCAGATTGTTGGTCATGCCGGTGTAATAACTCCCGTCGTTTAATTTAAGAATATAAAGCCAATGCTTTTTCATCAACGCAACTTGCTAAAAGTGATGGAAGAGAAAGAGTTTGGGGACGTTTAACAAGTGAGTCGGCAGAACTAAAACGCAACAATGTTGCATTAAGCTTTTATTCCTTACTTTTGCAACATTGTTGCAGTAAGCGATATTCATGATGTTCAAGAATTTAGGGGTCTATAAACCAGCGATTTTCGTTTCTGCACCATTCCCTTGGTTCGTAGGAGCAGCGCATCAGAAGAATCCTCTATACGATTAATGCGCTACTCCTACGCCTATATTTTAAGCATGCTTTCACTCTGTTCCCTGGGGCAAGAAAGCTTGGATTTCCCTCCACCAGCAAAGCCACTGAAGGTAGAAGCATTGGCCACCTTAGGCTCAATCCGAGTGGATGGCATATTGGACGAAAAAGATTGGCAAAGAGCCCAAGTGGTAGAAGAATTCTTTAGAAGGGAACCTCGTCAAGGGGGAGCGGTAAAATTTAAGACTCAAGTGCGCTTTTTATACGATGATAAATACCTCTTTGTTGGCGTCTTTTGCGCAGACTTCCTAGGAGCCGAGGGTATACGTATCCCGGACCTTCGCCGTGATTTCGGGAGTTCCTCGGATCAGTTCAGCATCGCCCTGGATTGCCAAAACCTAAAGCAATACGCCCAGGTATTTGAAACTACACCTTATGGGAATCAAGGCGATTTACAGAATTTTAATGGCAATAACTGGGACTCGGGCTGGAATACCCTGTGGAAGGTCCGGACCAGTCGCACGGATAGCGGCTATTTCGCGGAATTCGCAATCCCCTTCAAATCCTTGCGCTATGATAAGCCCGAAGGTGATGAGCCCGTTACCTGGGGATTAATCATGACCCGCCGCTGCCTAAGAGATTATGAGGTGTCTAGTTTCCCGCCGAAGCCGCAATCGGTTTCGGTATTTCGCATGACTTATGCCGCCGAACTAAGCGGCATTAAACCTCCTCCCCCCGCGGCTAATATCCGTCTAGAGCCCTACACTCTCTACCAGTACGATAATATTCAAGCTGGCGCAGAGTCCTTAAGGAGCTCCAAAGCCCAATTGGGCGGGGATCTGAAATGGGCTATCGATCCCCAAACGGTGGTTGATCTTACGGTTAATACCGATTTCGCCCAGGCGGATTTGGATCAAGCGGTAAACAACCTGGAACGCTTTAATATTTTCTTTCCCGAGCGGAGGCAATTCTTTCTCGAAAACTCAGGTATTTGGGCCGGTGCGGCGCGAAATTCCATCCGACCCTTTTTTAGTCGAACCATCGGCTTGCAAGGCAATTTTAATGCGGAGCCCGCCACTATTGAAATTGGCAGCCGCTTTACCCAAAGGACGGCCAAGCGGACCATTGCCGGATTATTAGTGAGACAGAGAGGTACCGATGTCTCCCCCACGTCCAATTTTGGGGTGGCTCGCTATCTGCACAATTACGGGGAGGAGAATAATGTTGGGCTAATGCTTACCTACCGCCTCGACGAGGAGTCGGAGGACTTAAACCGCCCGGCTAATTATAATACCACCATCACCATCGACGGTCAAAATCGGCCGAACAGTCAGGTGAGCTATAATTACCTATTGAGCACCTCCATCGATGAGGAAACCGGGGAGCAAGGTTTCGCCGGTCGGATCTCGGCCCGAAAATTCACCAATAAGGTCTTCCTCAGCTGGAGCAGCGAGCTCACGGACGAGGCTTATAATCCTAAAATGGGTTTTATCCGACAAAGTAATGTGATCCGCCATAGCCTGAGTGGCTACTATATACTGCGGCCCGAAAAGCAAGATTGGATTCGGCGCTGGGACCCAGGACTCTTCATCAATTTTAATCATGATGCCACCAATCCGACTAATTTTCAGCAGGCCGACATCTTTATCTTCCCCATTTTCGCTTGGTTCCAGAATAATAGCTTTCTAGAGTTGGCCGTCAATCCCATCTGGCAGAATATCAACTTCAACTTTGCCCCCTTGGGACTGGAAATCGAAAGAGGAAACTACTTCTACAATCGCTACTATGCCCAGTTTTACACGGACCAATCCAAAAAACTATCCCTCTCCACGGGCACTTCCTTCGGCGGCTTTTACAATGGTCAGAATAATTCCATGTGGGCCTCTACCACCTATGCCCCATTGCCTCATACCCGGATTAACCTCAGCTATAATTTAAATGACCTCCGGGGGGTGGGTCTCGAGGAGGAAGACCTCCAAACCCACTTAGTGACGGTAAGCACGCGCTTTGCCCTCCATCCACGATTGCAATTCACCACTTTTTATCAGTATAACAGCTTCGATCAGCAAGGACGATGGAATCTTCGCCTTAGCTGGGAATATCAACCGCTGTCCTTTTTATATATCGTTTTTAATGACACCCAAATGCCGGGAAGTCTCGACGTAGAGCGCTTTCAGGAACAACAATTCATTACCAAAATAACTTTAATAAAACAGTTCTAAATGACTACCAAAAAACTCCCCGTTACCGTCTTAAGCGGATTCTTAGGAGCCGGAAAAACCACCTTGCTCAACCATGTATTGCACAATAAAGAAGGCCTTAAAGTTGCAGTGATCGTAAACGACATGAGCGAGGTTAATGTCGATGCGGAATTGGTGAAAAGCGAGAACACCCTTTCTCGAACCGAGGAAAAACTGGTAGAGATGAGCAACGGTTGTATCTGCTGTACCCTCAGGGAAGACCTAATGGTGGAAGTTGAGCGCTTGGCGAAGGAAAACCGATTCGACTATCTACTGATCGAAAGCACGGGGATTAGTGAGCCCATTCCGGTGGCGCAAACCTTCTCTTTTGTGGATGAAGAGAATGGCATTGACCTCTCTCGTTTTAGTTATGTAGATACCATGGTGACGGTGGTGGATGCTTTTAACTTCTTCAAAGATTTTGGTAGTCCCGAAACCCTAATGGATCGCCAATTAACCGATATGGAAGATGATTATCGCACCATCGTTAATCTTCTAACCGATCAAATCGAATTCGCCAATGTTATCGTGCTCAATAAAACCGATTTGGTGACTGAAGAGCATTTAGGCATCCTCAAAGCGGCGATAAACAAATTAAATCCAGGGGCGCAAATAATCGAATCGAGCTACAGCAAAGTCGACCCCAACCGGATTTTAAACACCGGACTATTTGATTTTGATGAAGCGGAGCAAAGCGCAGGTTGGATTGAAGAGTTGAACAAGGAGGAGCATACCCCCGAGACCGAGGAGTATGGAATTTCCTCTTTTGTGTTTCGCAGTAAAAGACCTTTCGACCCGGTGCGTTTTTGGGATTATGTGCAGTATAAGTTTCCCCGCAATATCATTCGCAGTAAAGGGCTCTTTTGGTTAGCCTCTCGCCCCGCACAAGCTCTAATTTGGGGTCAAGCTGGTGGCTCCCTAAAAGCCGATAGCGCTGGGGTATGGTGGAGTAGCATGTCTTACAATCAGCGTACTCAATACCTGGCCTTTGTCGAAAATCAGGCGCACATCGAATCGGGCTGGGATAAGTCCTTCGGTGATCGTAAGAACGAAATCGTATTTATCGGTCAGGATATGGACGAAGCCCAAATTCGCCAAGACTTAGAAGCTTGCCTATCCCAAGACACGGAACTAGCCGATGGCAAATGGCGCGATGGTTACCAAGATGATTGGCCAGTACAGCGAGCCTACGCTTTAAACTAGCGGTGAGCCTGTGAATTAGTGGTGAGCTTGCCGAACCACTATTTCACCAATATCTCCAATTCCCCCGCCGATACATACCCCCGCCTACAGCCGTAGCGGGCGCGAATATCGGTGATGGTATATTGCCGGATATCCTTTACCCGGAAGAGATTGCGCATTTCCGAGGTGAGGCGATTGCCCCGCGATTTGAAGATAATATCCTTGCCGCGGAAATGGGTATGGAGCTCAAAATATATCACTTGGGGACGAGCCCGGAAGTCGCCATTGCTAAAGGCGGCTCGGATGCCGATAAATTCTTTTAATTCCTCCCGTGTCATTTCAACGGCACCGGTTTTTCCTTCAATATTAGCCTCAACCAGAGGTTCTATTACTTCGTACTCACTGATGCCTAATAAGGTACTATCTCCCTCCTCTACTTGATAGAGACTAATCCGGCAGCGCCCCTCCTGCTCAGGGCAGATGGTCCCTTCAAAGACATTGTAGTATATGGACTTAGCAAAGCGGGCTTGTTCCACTTTGACCCGCAATTTGCTTTGATCCAAACCTTGGGTTTTGTTGAAGCTCAGCTCATATGGGATCCCCCGACCCAATACTTCACGGGGATTATCCAAGCTCATTAAGTCGGATTGAGGCAGGGGCTTGCAGGCGCTCAGCACAAAGAGGAGTATGAGGAGGAAAGGGAGTTTTGACATAGGGGAGTTTATCACATGGGGGAAGATATGAATTCATTACCTTCCCTTCATCAACCAAATTCTCCCCTTATGCGAGTAGTATACTTGATCACTTTCCTATTAATCGCGCAGGTATCTTTTGCGCAATCTCAGAAAAAAGAAAAGCCAGAATACCCCAAAGAGGTGGCGCTCTACAATGCCAAGATGTATGTGGCAGAGCACCTGATTCGCAATCCGGCGGATAGTTTCTCGTACTATCGGATGGTGCCTTTGGTAGAAGGTAAATCAGCCGAAATGACCACCCTCTATTTCCAGTGTCCCGATAAAGTTATGGAAGGCCTATTGCTGGGCTTCTTCGGCGATCAGATGAATGAAGAAGGTAAACGGATGCGCGGATCAGCCGATTTCTATTACCTACCCAAGGATAAAGCCTTGGAATTGCTGAATAAAATCGAGCAGATTTTTGAAAAGCAGGATGATTTCCTCGGTGATGATAAGAACGAGAATAATGTCATTTTCGAATATGGCGATCTGACTATCGTGCTTTACGAAGGCGATGGACAAACCATCCGTATCTTCTGGAATGGCTTCGACTCGGAGTGGTCGTATAGCGACTGTAAGAGCACCAAGAAGAAGCTGATGAAGGCGATGGAATAAAAACCCAGATCAAAGATTTAATCTAGGCGAGTCGTGAAGGGAATAAGCTTCATGGCTCGCCTTTTTGTTTTTAGGCTAAAAGACCGAATACTTGATTTTTCCTAACTTAGGAGAAGCGTAAAAGCCTTTGCTGATGCCCTCTCATGAAACCTAAGCCTCTCCGATTGCAAATGTCCATCTCAAAAACCTGTCTCTATCTAGCCCTTGGCCTACTCTTTGGCTGTACTAAAGAGGATGATTCTCATTTTAAGGTGGGAGATAATTATAGCGCGGATATTCATATCAAGTATGCGGAGCCTATTCGGATTGGCGCGCGATTGAAACATGGCCTTGATTTGGACATGGACGGTCAGATGGATGTCTGCTTTGCCTCCTGGTTAGACATGGGGAATTTACACCGCGACCTGGAGCTTTCTCTGAGTACGGAGGATTGGGAAATTGCCAGCTTCGATTATCAAGATTCTATTTTCCTCTGCAATGACCCCAATCAACCCTTAAATGGGGGCAAGAAATACAATCGGAAATCGGGTTTTCAATGCAGAGCTCCGATCGATAGCCTCCTACAAGCGGGACATTTCGTTTATACCCCTATCAAGCTTCACGCAGGCGACAGCCCGGAAGCCATCCACCAATGGCAAAAGGAGGTCTATTTTCATTACTATAAAAGTCGCGGGGGGTATCATCAAGAAGACTTCTTTGTCGACTATTATCCTCCCGGCACCACGGAGCATTATGTATTGCTGCGCAAAGCGGGTAGCAGTGCTCCGATGTATGCTTGGTTTAAGCTGCGGGTGGTACAAGTGCACCCACCTCGCTTGGAGATTTTGGAGTGGGCGGTGAGGCTTGGGTAAACGAGTTCACTTTTACCATTTAAAAATGGGTATTTCTTTTTGGCTTGACCCGCAACCGAGAGCGCAGCTCGAGCTCACAAACTCCTTTAAAAAACAAAGGACCGTTTGTAAAAGAAACAAAAAGGTCAAGGCTTGGCTACTCAGTTTAAAAATATTCATGCACTCCCTGTTCGGTGAACGAGTTCACCCATACTAATCAAAATGATGAGTCCTTTTTTCTTGTCTTTCATTTTTGCTTGATAAAAAACGAAACAAAAAAATCAAGGCTGGGCTACTCAGTTTAAAATTATCCATGGGCTCCCTGTTCGGTGAACGAGTTCACCTTTGCCAATTAAAAATGGGTATTTCTTTTTTCTATTTCTTTTTAGCTTGACCCAAAAAGAAACAAAAAGGTCAAGGCTGGGCTACTCGGTTTAAAAATATTCATGCACTCCCTGTTCGGTGGGCGAGCTCCTCCGTCGCTTCCCAACTCACATGGTCCTGCATTTCCATTTTGAAACTTCCGTAGCCGATGCCGATCAGGTCCTTAATAATTATAAGTTTCCAAGGAAAGACCATCGTCTTTAGCTGATTTACGTGGAACCATGGAGTGTAGATTCCTCACCTAAACTAAAATTTGGAAGCCTCTGGCGGAAGAAGCATGAAGCGAAAAAGCCCGAACAGTTTTGCGACCGTAGGAAGCAAAAATCACCTAGGAAAGAGCCTTGATTTTTTGGATACTTTTTTATCAAGAAAAAAGTATCAGGGAAAAAGAAGAGGCAGCAAAGGTCTAATTGCTAGAGCCATTGTTGAAGCTAGCTTTTTTTAATTTCCTCTAATTCCTCTATTAGCTTACTTAAATCTTCTTGGATTATTTCCCAAACTATTTGAAAGTCAACACCGAAATATTCATGAATTAGTCTATTCCGATAACCTTTTAAACGCTTCCAGGGAATTTGTGGATTTTCGACTTGAAAGTCGGGGAGGATGCGAGTCGAAGCCTCTCCCAAAATCTCAAAATTACGCACCACAGCGTCCAAGGTTTTCTGGTCCTCGATAAATTCCTCGTAGTTAAGTTTCTCCGTGTAAGACTGAATTCGATAAGCAGACTCCAGCATGTCTAAAACCAATAAATGGTTATCTCTTCTAGACATATACTAAATCTGGCTCGATGGATTTGAGGTATCGTGGTTTTACGCCTTTTTTAGACACAAGG
>Ga0207422_1000641_pt1 | contig 99947 bp, 111 predicted proteins | sample MarCyaLeptolynsp_FD_187757 | JGI IMG/M metagenome (GOLD analysis project Ga0207422, IMG submission 187757) | Marine cyanobacterial communities from Panama - species 1 Leptolyngbya sp. (SPAdes) | ecosystem: Environmental > Aquatic > Marine > Unclassified | place: Panama: Panama City | collected...
AGTGAGTATTACGAAGACTCACATTTGCGCTATCCAATCGCTGAAATTAGAAGGCCTTAGCATCCGGCCATTCCGAGGCGTAGTACGAATTGCTGATCTACCGCTTCGCCCTTTTCATTGCGGGCGATACTCCATTCACCGGGCAGGTTTTCTAAGATATTTATCAGGTTCTGATTCATAGCCGGGAAGGGGCTGGGGTTTTCCATGTAAATGTCGCCTACTTTCCCATCAGCTTTAACCGTGAAGTAAATCATGGCAAAGCCAACCTCTTCCTCAGAAATTCCCTCCAGAAGGGGAGCATTCTCTTTCCTGATGTGTTGAAGTAGATTTCGCTTACCAGGAACATAGAAAGCTTGAACCTCTGGTACCACGGTGAAATGAGGGGTGTAAAGCTCTGGAATTTCTTGCGAGTACTCATTCACTTCAATGAAGTTAGCCTCAATCATAAAGTTGTCGGAGTAGTTTAAATTTTTCAGAAATGATTTCTGGGCCGGATTAAACTCAGGATGCAAACCGTAAAATCGCTGACCATCCCTTCTTTCATAAACTATTGATTGAAGACTCATGTCTCGTAACGTTTCAAGATCGAATTCTTCAAGGGGTTCCAGGAAATCGGCTAAACTTTGCGCCTCGCGCACCCTTTCCATACTTACACCACCAAAGCGAGTACCAATGTCATAATAGAAATCTTCAAAAATGGCATGTACCGAATCGGCCTTAATGTGCCCATCCGCCAAACTGGTTTTTGATTCTTTCTCTTCATGAGTTTCCACGATGGTAGTTTCATCTTGCGAAAGCTTGATGCCAGCAAAAATTACCGATGCAAGGAGGGCGATGGAAGTGGCGATGCTATAAATATTTGATTTCATAATGATGATTTTCGTTTCTCCAAATCTACCTGCATCCCTTGTCTCCATGGGTAAAAGCAATGTAAATTAGTGTAAATCTTCACAAAGGCGGGCTTTTGACTAAGTTTGAAAGGATAGCTTTGTTATTGATGAAATACACCCTTGTTTACATCCTAAGTCTCTTAAGCTTTTCTGTGATGGCAATGCCCAATGCGGATGAAGCGCAGATCAAAGCCGCATTGAGGAGAGCTGGTCATCAAATCTTGTTGGAAGCTGGCGATAGCAGTTCCAAAGTATTACCTATCACTAGGGTAGATGATCATTATGAATTGCGTTTTGAGGATGAGTTCACCTTCGATCCGGGAATTTTGGCCTCAATAATTGATACAGAATTAGAAAGGTCTAAACTGGCCAATGAGTACGTTTTGGAGGTATATGACTGTCTGCAAGAAGAGGTGGTTTACAGTTATGAAGTCCTTTTTACCGAAAAGGATGATATTATTGCTTGTTCTGGACGTTTGCAGGAGAAGGGCTGTTATGTTATTTATTTGGAGTTAAAACAATTACCACCGCTGCCCATGCAGAGTGAAGCAGTTCAGGAGAGTAATACCAATTGGTGGTGGTTGCTACTGGTTTTTGCACTTTTCCTCTTTGTGTTGTTCTTTGTGAGGGTGCGACCAAGAGAAGAATCCAAGCCCGGAGTTACAATAGGAGGCTTTCGGTTCCAGGCGGAACGCCACTCCCTTAGTTTTGATGGCGAAAACCTGGAGTTAACGGGTAAGGAAAGCGAGCTCCTACTCGCCTTATATGAATCTCGAAACCAAACCTTGAAACGGGAGGACTTATTAAACCGGGTGTGGGGTGACGAAGGCGATTACGTAGGAAGGACCTTAGACGTTTTTATTTCCAAGCTCCGGAAGAAATTGGAATTGGATCCGGATATTAAAATTCAGAATATCCGCGGAGTAGGCTATAAGCTTATCTGCTAAGTCAATTTAAAAAGAGTATATATTTTTCTGCTTGCCCTTACCTTTGCCGCATGACAGAGGGCTGGGATTATGCATTGCTTTTTGGGGGCGGATTGCTGGCCGGGATCATTAATACCCTTGCCGGAAATGGTTCTGCAATTACCCTAAGCATCCTTATTTTGAGTGGGATGCCCGCAAATGTGGCCAACGGCACAAACCGAATTGGTGCCCTGGTCCAAACCATCACCGCGGTATTAAGTCTACGACGGACTCCACGCACCAAGTTCCTTTTCAAGGATAGTACTTGGTTTTTGATACCTGCTCTCTTGGGATCCACCATAGGGGCCTTTTTAGCCGTTGAGGTGGACCCCAGTGTACTCAAAAAGATTATTGGTGGCATTATGCTCCTTTTATTGGGCACTATGATTTACAAGCCTGCCAAATGGGCTCGCGCGACCGATGTAGCGAAGTCTCATAAAACGCTTTTGAACTGGGTATTTATCTTCCTAGTCGCTGTATACGGCGGTTTCTTGCAGATGGGAATCGGAATTATGCTTCTTTCTTTGCTGGTTTTATTGGCGCATTACAGCCTTCGAGATGCTAATATTATTAAGCTTGTTTTAGCCTTCCTATTTGTCTTTCCAGCATTTTTTGTTTTTGCTTTGAACGGAGATATGGAGTGGTTACCAGGTATCATCCTTGCTATAGGTCAGGGTTTAGGTGCTTGGATTGGAGCCCGTTATATTTTATTTCTCCCCAAAGCCAATTTGATTGTTCGTTATTTATTGATAGGTATATTAAGCCTCTCCTCATTTACTCTTTTGGGCATTCCTAAATTGATAAGTAGTTTATGGAACTAGAGTCTTCGGAAAATAATCAAGCTTGGTATTCCGCTTGGTTCAATACCCCATTTTACCATCTTTTATACCAGCATCGCGATTACCGGGAAGCAGAGGATTTTATTGATAATCTCTTTGATCGAATTCAACCGGATGAAACTTGGCATATATTGGATTTAGCCTGTGGGCGCGGTCGACATGCAGCTTACATGCATCAACTGGGTATGGAGGTTACCGGCTTGGATTTGTCAGAGAATAACATCCAATTTGCTGCGCAATTGGTATCGAACCGCTTGCATTTTAAAGTGGCCGATATGCGGGAGAACTATGGCGAAAAGAAATTCGACCTGGTTTTGAATCTATTTACCTCCTTTGCCTATTTCGAAGACTGGCAAGATAATTTCCAAGCTTTACAACAAATTCATCGCTCTCTAAAAGATGATGGCCTTTTTGTATTGGACTTCCTCAATATATCAAGTCTGCCGAGGGATTTAGATCGCATAGAAAAAACTGAAATAGAAGGATACAGTTTTCATGTCCGACGATATATCGAAGATGCAAAGCTGGAGAAGGATATTTCTGTGAAAGCTCCAGATGGTCAAGATTACTCTTTTAAGGAGTCCATTTGGGCACTTTCGCTGATGGATTTACAAGCCATGTTTAAGGAGGTGGGTTTCGAGATATTGGATACCTACGGTTCCTACAAATTGACGAACTTTGAGGCCCTTGAATCAGACCGATTAATTCTGCTAGCCAGGAAAGCATGACCTATTTTTATTTAATACTCACCGTTTTTATCGGGGCCCTTTTAGGAAGATGGCTGCGGAGTACCAGCACCATTTCGGTGAAATTCCTACTGATTTTCAGTGGTGCTTATTTACTCGGAATTGGGGTATTTCATTTGCTGCCGGAAGTATATGAACATCATAGCCATCACTATGGATTGATGATCATGGCAGGTTTCTTCACCCAACTATTATTGGAAGCGGCTAGCAAGGGTTTAGAGCATGGTCATAGTCACAAGGAAATGTTCAGTAATAAAGGCCTACCAATAGGCGCTTTAGCGGGTTTGTTCTTACATGCTCTTATTGAAAGTATCCCGGTGGGTAGTCACATGGATGCCTTAAGCAAAGAGGCCTTGTTCTGGGGATTGGTTGTACACAAATTACCGGTGAGCATCATTCTTTACAATATGCTCTGTGAATTTAGCGGTAAGACCTATGTGGTGATTCTATGGCTGTTGGTTTTTGCCCTAATGGCGCCCATTGGCATTTTAATTGGGGATTTATTCCCGCTATTTGCTGAAAACCACGCGGAAATGACGGCTTTCGTTTTCGGGATTTTCCTGCACATTAGTACCACCATCCTCTTCGAAGGAAACCAATCACATCGTTTTAACATGGCAAAATATGGCGTGATTTTATTGGCTTTGGGTGTGGCTTGGTTATCCGTTTCTCACTAATTAGAAAATCCTAAGATTAATAGAAAAGATTTAAGCCTGCTGGGTGCAGACTTTTATCGATAAATCTACTTTTGAGCCGCATTTTCAGGAATGCAAATCACAGCTTTATTTAATAGTATACTCTAAGAACCTTAAACAGAAAAAAATGGGAGTATTAGTTGGCAAAAAAGCCCCTATGTTCACAGCTGCGGCTGTTATTGATGGAGAAGAAATCGTGGAAGACTTTAGCCTTTCTCAGTATCAAGGCAAGTATGTAATCTTGTTTTTCTATCCCAAGGATTTCACCTTTGTTTGTCCTACCGAGTTACACGCTTTCCAATCTCGTTTGGGAGATTTCCGCGAATTAGGTGTTGAGGTAGTGGCGGTATCTACAGATACTGAGCAATCTCACTGGGGATGGTTACAATTGCCAAAGGATCAAGGCGGTATTCAGGGTGTTACCTATCCGGTAGTAGCGGATACTAACAAAACCATTTCGGCGAACTACGATGTTTTAGCGGGAAATTATTATTTCGATGAAAACGAAGAAATGCAGGCCGAAGGAGAGATGGTTGCGTATCGCGGTTTATTCCTAATTGATCAGCAGGGTGTAGTACGCCATCAGATTGTAAACGATATGCCTTTAGGCCGTAATGTTGATGAGGCCATGCGCATGGTTAAAGCCTTGCAGTTCTTTGAAGAAAAAGGTGAGGTATGCCCAGCAAACTGGGACGAAGGAAAAGAGGGCATGAGAGATACTCATGAAGGAGTAGCGGCATATTTAAGCCAGAATTAAGCTTCCTTTACCAAAATTCACAAACCCCGGCTTCTGTAAAGGATCCGGGGTTACACTTTAAAACTGGTAATAGATTGAATTTCGAATCATTATTCCTGCTAAAGGACTGCGCAATTCATCATTCCAACTAAAATCGAGTGGGCTGAAAACCGACTTGAGCCCAATACTTTGTTTGCCGTAAACCTCATAACGGTAATCCAAACCAAACATAGGCTGAACTTCTGGTAAGTGAATACTAACCTCCACATCCTCAGCATTCAAATAGCTTAAGTCGGTAAAGAATTGGGCGACACCAAGTCCACCAAATATGGAGAACTTACTTCTTCGGGCGTCAATAAACCGGTATTGAAGGAAAAGGTCAAAATTCAAGAAGGTTTCTAAATCCGTGGTGGTGATTTCGCCTTGATTGTCGAAACGTAAATAAGCCTTTTCTTCGCTCCAGGCTAATCCAAAATCCATTCCAAGGCTGTAGCGATGATTTTCGCTTAAAAGCGGTAATTGAACATTCAGGGTGAAACCATGCATAGCACCTAAATTTTCTGCCAAGTCACCGCTTAAGAAGTAATAACTATAGCCAAATCCAAGCGCACCTGCTCGATGTAACTTTTCATTTCGGAGATAGTCGCGCAGACTATCAAATTCGGGACGCCGATAGTTATCCTTGTTCCGCAAGATCTCGTAGGCGCCATTATTACTTTGGGCCGCAAGAAGCTGTAAAACAATTTTGTCCCGATCAGAAAGGAAGCCGGATTTGGAAAATTGATCCGCTCTTGCTTGAGTCCATTCCAAGAACTTCAGTTGCTCCGGACTAGACACATAGGTATAGGTTGGAAAAAGGCGGAAGTATAATTTCCAGTAGTCCATGGGGATGGGGTCTTCTAGTTTCCCATTAAACCTTAAGTCATATAAAATTCGGGTCCTTATACTAGCTTCTGTTGAGCCGCAGAGATCATCCCAGACCTTGAGTAGGGAATCGGTTTTGGCTTTCTGGAATTCCTGATTTATTAAGGCCTTGATAACTTGCTTTTCATTCTCCCAACATTGTTCCTCAATGCTAATGAAAAGGCGATTGAGCTGAGCGGAACTGCTAAAGCTAAACCCTATGACCAATGAGAGTACTATGATATACCTTGCTTTCATGCGACGTTTTACAAGCTAAAAACATTAATCATACCAAGATATAGCTTTAGGATTAGGGTCTTTTAAACTCAGCAATTACGGGGTAATGGTCACTGAGCTTTTCCTTCAATACTTCATAATGATGGCAGGAAAAGTCTTCATCTGAGTAAAAGATATAATCCAAGCGGAAGGGGAAAAGTGAATTATCAAAAGTATATTGCCAGCCTTGACCGGCGCTGATATACGAATCGCTGACTTGCTCGCTAAAGTTATGATAGGAATAGCTGTTAGGAGGCTCATTAAAGTCACCGCCAAATATGAGTGGAAGCTCCTGAATTTTAAGAATGCTATCCACAAAGTCGACTTGAACAGCACGTTGCTCAAAAGCTCGTTTTAGATTACCTCCAATAACACTTAGATTATCCTGAATCTCTTCTTGGTCCTTTTGGGCGAGACTTTCCAGGTTTTCATAATACTTTTTACCTAGGCCTACCGAATGTAAATGCAGATTAAATACCCGAGTCCGAATCCCTTTCCATTCTATATCGATCCAGATCATTTTGTTCTTTGGAGCTCCTTCCGGAACTGGCAGATCGAAATAGCCCTGGTCAAGGATAGGATGCTTGGAGTATGTAACCTGACCGGCATTCCCTGTCTTAGGGCCAACCTCTTCGTAGCGATAAGGAAAATTCACCTTAATCTCCTCCCTTAGTCGATTAAACTCCTGCAATAGAACCAGATCGGGGTCTTCATTCTCTAGCAAAGCATAAATCTTTTGCGGCACGTTTTCTTCTTCCAGCCAATTGCTGACATTCAAATTATGGACATTGTAAGAGATAACCTTTAAGGACTCTTCGCGGGGCACTACTTGATTGGTTCCAGAAAGTTTGAAATAGGAGGGGACTTGCCAATAACCAATAAGGATGGCAAATACCGGCAGAACAATTTTGATTTTCATCCGCAGGGCCCACCAAACCGCAAATATTAGATTGGCGATGAGCAAATATTGATAAGCTAAGCCCAGGAAGGCAAACCAACTAATAAAAGCGGGGCTTATATATTTATTCAAATAAGATGCTAAAAGAGCAAAGGCCACCAAGGTATTGAGTACATATAGGAAGCCGTCGAGGAGGTTTTTACGTTTTTTGGCCATTTAGTCCTTACCAAATTTGAAAAGATGGTCTTTTTCGTCTTTACTAAGGCTATCGTAGCCACTTTGAGAAATCTTCTCTAGTATTTCATTGAGTTTTTCCTCATCCGCTACCGCTGAGGTCTTAGCGCTATAGCCTTTCTCAGTAGAGCTATATACCTTTTTCAATTTTGGCTTAGGCTTAAACCAATTGGCCATGCGATCTAGAATCCCAGACATTCCCTCGCTTAAGTCGCGACCATTAGCATAAGATCGCGCCATGAAATATCCAAAAGCGGCCCCACCAAGATGCGCGAAGGACCCACCTGGATTATTCCCCTCACTCAGGGCAATTAGATCGGTAAGAAGGGCAAATACGGCCACTCCCCATAAGGGAAACTCAAATACGAGCAAACGAACCGGAAAACGAGGATTATAGGTAGCAATGGCGAAAATTATGGCCATCACTCCGGCGGAAGCGCCTCGATTATTACTTCCTGCAATGTATTCACTGAAAACGGGAAAAGCGTTGTAGGCCAGTACATAAATCGCTCCCCCGATTAAACCTCCTAAGATATAGGTCGAAATCAATCGTCGTCCACCGAAGTACTCCGTGAATAAACGTCCACCGAAATAAAGCCAGAGCATATTAAAGAGAATATGCATGAAGCCCTGATGGAGGAACATATAAGTCACCATGGTCCATGGTCGAGTGGCCAGGGTGAGCAAATCAGCTGGAAGTGCAGTGAACTCAATGAAAGTTCCATCAATTGAAATCCTGAAAAGGAAACTAAAGATTCTAATCAGGAGGTATAAAACAAATACCCCCAAGTTGATCATTATCAATTGATTGAGGCTACCGCCCGTGCGGTAAAAATTCCGTATTTGATCCCAAATGCTTTGCATTAATAGAAGCTACCGGTTTTCGCTTTCCAATATCGTAAAAGTAAGAATCCAAACAGCATTCCACCAAGGTGGGCAAAGTGAGCGACACTACTACTTGGATCATTCGCCAAACCGTTGAACAATTCCAAGGCTCCATATCCGGCCACAAAGTACTTGGCCTTGATGGGTATGGGTAAAAAGATGAAGAATATCGGTTGATTGGGGAATAGCATGCCAAAGGCTAGTAAAATACCAAATACCGCCCCTGAAGCACCAATAGTAGGTGTTCTTAGCAATTCCACCGCTTGAGCAATGGCCGAAATCGAATCAGTATTTAAATAACGCATTTCACCGCCACTTAGGATCGATTGCATAGCCAAATCAGAAAGGCCCGCGGTTATGGTTTGAAATTCAATGTATTTAATCAACATATGTAAAACTGCAGCTCCAAGCCCCGTGATTAAATAGTAATTGAGAAATTTCTTAGGTCCCCAGATGTTCTCCAATGCATAACCAAACATCCATAAAGCAAACATATTGAAGAAGATGTGTCCCCAATCGGCATGCATGAAAAAGTGAGTGATAAATTGGAAGGGTTGGAAATATTGGGAATTGGGAAGATAAAGTCCCAGGAGCCTATTAAGGTCTATCCCAAAGCCATAAAGAGAAATAGTTCCTAAAAAGAACAAACCATTAATGATAATGAGGTTCTTTATGACTACGGGAAGTAAATTAAATCTTTGCATTAGCCAAAAGTTTTATCTAGATCGCTCGAAGCGAGATTTATAATCGTGGGTCGGCCATCAGGACTATGATAAGGATTATCGCAGGCGAAAAGCTCATCCACCAAATGGGCCATTGCTTCCTGTTCAAGAACGGTGCCCACTTTCAAAGCTGCCACTTTGGCCATTTTTGCCGCCAATTTTTCTTGTAGGTCCTCTTGATGCTCCTGATTATGGTTTTTAGTCTCCTCTAGAATCTCATGCAATATTTCTCCCGGATTAGGATTCTCTAAATAAAGCGGAATGCCATGCACGATAAGCTCGTTCTGGCCAAATTCATCCAAATCAAAACCCATTTCCCGCAAGCTAGGCAGTAGTTCCAATATTTGCTGAAAGTCTCCGGGACTAAAAGCCACCTGGGAGGGAAATAAAAGTTGTTGAGCAGCAACTTGATGATTATTCAAGGATCTAAGGATACGTTCAAAAATAATCCTCGTATGAGCTCTTCTTTGATGTATCAGCATTAAGCCATCGCCATGAGACTTTAAGAGGTATTTACCCCCCACTTGAAGGTAGGCTATAGGCGCGAGTTTTTCTTCGGGGATTAAACTTTTTTGCTCTTGTTCAACGGGGAATTCAGGAATTTGATTCAGTAAGGATTCCCACTCTTGACTCTCACGGGATTTAGGTTTACTATGCTGGGGATAGGACCCTGATCCGCTAAATCCACCGGTGCTTTTTTGTTGGTGATCCTTCTTTTCAAAAGGGTTGAAGCTAGGATCGATATAAATTCCAGGTGCCTCCACGGCTTGATTGTTGGGTGGAGGATTATACTGCTGATCTTGCTCAAAATCCAAGCTTGGAGCGATGTTATATTGACCCAAGGAATGCTTCACCGCTGTTCTAATGATGCTGTGAATCACCCTTTCATCTTCAAACTTGATTTCAGTTTTAGTAGGGTGAATATTTACGTCAATGCGTGCCGGATCAATATCCATGAATAGGAAATAGGTAGGATGGCTACCTTCCAATAAGAGGCCCTCAAATGCTTTTTGCACTGCTTTGTGTAAATAGGGGTTGCGGATATAACGATTATTCACAAAAAAGAACTGCTCCCCGCGGGTCTTTTTGGCAAATTCTGGTTTACCTACGAAGCCTTCCAATTTAACTACTTCGGTATCTTCATCAACCGGTACAAGCTTTTCATTAAATCGCTTGCCAAAGATGTTAACTATCCTTTGCCTTAAACTACTGGCGGGTAAATTAAAGAGCTCCGAACCGTTGTGTTCAAAGCGGAAAGCTAGCTCTGGATGAGCCATGGCCACCCTCTCGAATTCGTCTATCATATGACGAAGCTCCACCTGGTCCGACTTCAGGAAATTTCGCCGGGCGGGAATATTATAGAACAGGTTTTGCACTTTGATGGTCGTGCCTTCAGGACATTGGCAATATTCCTGAGAGTCGATCTCGTTCGCGGCCACCTTGATTTCCGTCCCAAGCTCACTTCCCTTTAAGCGGGTGCGCATTTGCATTTTCGCCACCGCGGCGATAGACGCCAATGCCTCTCCTCGGAACCCTTTGGTATAGATGGAGAAAATATCTTCAGCCTTCCGAATTTTCGAGGTAGCATGACGCTCCAAGGCCATACGAGCGTCAGTCTCGCTCATGCCCTTACCATTATCACTAACCTGGATTAGGTTTTTACCACTTTCGCTAGCAATTAATTGAATATCGGTAGCTCCGGCATCAACACTATTCTCCAACAGCTCTTTGACTATGGAGGCTGGTCTTTGGACCACTTCTCCTGCCGCTATTTGGTTGGCTACATTATCGGGCAGAAGCCTGATTATATCTGCCATTCTTTGTTTGTTCTATGGGTTGGCTTAGGAATAAGCTTACTTAAAAAAGAGGTAATAAGTAACAGCTAACAATCCTACTATGATGTATAATAATCTGCGATTGGAGGACTGCACTTTACCCTGGCGATTACCGCTCCAGCTGTGTTGCATGGCTGCACGCATCGTCTCGCCTCCTACCGTTGCTACTTCACCTTCTTTGCGATGGTACTTTTTTCGAAGCTCTTCGATGCGTTCCTTGCTCTCATCATAATAGCGAGGCTTGAACTCAAAGGTTTTATGCTTATTCTGACGAATGAAACTGGGTAATTTAGGTGCTTCCATGGTGCTGGTTTTTAATTATCGCTCACTTCTTTCGGCAGCCTCTGGAACACTTGGCGGGTCAATGGCCAGTTCCATCACATTATTAATCTGTTTGGGAATAATTATCTCGTATACCTTGCCTTCAGGGTTGGGCAGAGTTTCCATTCTCAACCAGGGATTGTGGTATTTTAGAATGCGGTAGCTAATTCCATACTTCTTGTTTAAATGCGATACATGGCTGAGGCTGCTGTCCACTTTTACCGTAAAAGTTTCAATCTGTGGATATCGATCTTTCGCCCTTACGTGAAATCCATATTGCTCGGAAGACTCCAAAATTTCTTTTACGGCAAGCAACCTGTAGACATAACGAGCCGTTTCTGGATTTAAGTTTAGGGAGTAGTAAGAATTCTCACGTTGGCGCTCCATTTGCTTTTTTAAACCGGCCATTCCCATATTGTAAGAAGCAGCGGCTAAGGTCCAAGAACCAAATTCCGCATAGGCTTCATTAAGATAGTCGCAAGCCACTTGGGTCGCCTTTTCCACGTGGTAACGCTCATCTACTTCGCGATCAATCTCCAGACCATACTGCTGCCCTGTTTTCTTCATGATTTGCCAATAACCGACTGCCCCGGCAGGAGATACTATGGGTTGTAGGCCAGATTCTATCAAGGGGAGATATTTGAAATCCTCGGGAATACCATTCTCCTTAAGCACTTTCTCGATCATCGGAAAATGACGTGCCGACCTCTTGATAAATAGCAAGGTCTGACTTTGCCAATAGGTATTGACAAGTAGTTCGCGGTCAAAAGCCTCTCTCACCTGGGGGTCCTGCATGGGAACTGCCTCTCCGGCGAAATCCAAGTTTTCGGGAATAGGCAAGCTATAGATGGAGTATTTGTCTTTAATTACTTCTTTCTGACCTTGATCGTCGGGCTCACCGTATTTAGCAAAAGTGAGCATCGATCCCAGACCAATTACCGCCAAGTACAGAGTGATTTTTTCGGCGCTTATTTTCATGAAAATTGAAATTGAGAGTCTAATTTAGATAAGGGCTCCGCCGCTTCATCCTTTTCGGATAATAATGGATTTTCTAGGCCCCAATCAATGTTTAAAGCGGGATCATTCCAGAGCACAGACCCCTCACTTTCCTTATTGTAAAGGTTGGTGCATTTATAGCTGAAAATCGTTTGATCTTCCAAGGTAGCAAAGCCATGGGCGAAACCCGGCGGAATCCAAAACATGAGTTTGTTTTCACCGGTGAGCATCACCTTATGATGATGCCCATAGGTAGGCGATCCTTTGCGAATGTCTACTACTACGTCTAGAACTGCACCTTGAATAACCCGCACTAATTTTCCTTGAGCATAGGGGGGATTTTGAAAGTGAAGTCCCCTTAGGACGCCTTTACTGCTCAATGATTGATTGTCTTGAACAAATTCAAAATTTACCCCAATATTTTCAAAAAGTGCCTTGTTGTAGGACTCATAAAAGTAGCCTCGATCGTCACCAAATACCTTAGGGATGATTTCCAGTAAACCAGGAATGGGTGTTTCAATTATTTGCATGGAGTAGGTAGAATTTTTAGCCGCGCTAAGGTAATTAGTTAGCTACTTCGCTCATGAATTTGATCCGCATTAATCTCAGTTCTTCTTCACTATAATCGCCATCGAATTCTTCATAGGCCTCATGAAGATCATCTGATTCAGCTTCCATGAAATAATCGTGAACTTCCTCAAGCTGTTCTTCATCAAACATATCTTCCAAGACATAGTTGAGATTTACCTTGGTACCGGAATGAACGATATGTTCAATTTCCGTCACTAAATCGTCCATACTCAGCCCTTTGGCCGCCGCGATGTCTTCAAGCGAAAGCTTGCGATCCGTACTTTGAATGATGTAAACTTTTAATCCCGATTTGTTTACTACTGATTTGACCAGCAGGCCATCGCCTTTTTCAATGTTATGATCCTCTACATATTTGCTGATTAGCTCCAAAAATGGGCCACCAAATTTTCGAGCTTTTCCTTCACCTACGCCAGAAATCTGCTTTAACTCATCCAAACTGGTAGGATAATGAAGAGCCATTTCGTTTAGGGAAGGCTCCTGGAAAACAGTAAAAGGAGGGAGGCCTTTGGATTTAGCCACTTTACGGGTTAAATCTTTTAGCATATTAAAAAGCTCCGGGTCAAATGCGGCTCCGGCTTTTTGTTCCGTAAGAATTTCTTCCTGATCCGCTTCCTCCTCATAGTCATGGTCCTGAGCAATAAGGAAAGGTCCAGGCTTGAGAATAAATTCTTGGGATTTTTCGTTCAGGAATAAGACCCCATATTTTTCGATGTCCTTGCGGAGAAAACCCTGGACTATTGCCTGGCGGATTACCGACATCCAGTACTTAGGCTCTTTATCCGCTCCCTCATTAAACACCTCTAGGTCCTGTACTTTATACTGCTTAGTGATGGCATTCAGGGTACCGGTTAAGGTATCCACTAGCGATTTGGCTTTGAATCTTTGAGCAGTGGCCTTTACCGTTTTTAGAACTAATAAAAGATCCTCTTGGGCATCAATATGTTTACGGGGATTCTGACTATTATCATCATTTTTCGCTCCGGGTCCATTTTCATCGTCGAACTCCTCACCGAAATAATGTAAAATGAATTTGCGGCGGTTCATGGAGGTTTCCGCATAGGCGATCACTTCCTGAAGCAGTTGCATGCCAATTTCCTGTTCGGACACTGGTTTCCCGTTTAGGAACTTCTCAAGTTTTTCAACGTCCTTATAGGAGTAGAAGGCCAAACAATGACCTTCGCCGCCATCACGGCCAGCGCGGCCGGTCTCCTGATAGTAGCTTTCCAAGCTTTTAGGCATATCGTAGTGAATCACGAAACGCACATCAGGTTTATCGATGCCCATACCAAAGGCAATAGTAGCCACAATAACATCAGTTTCTTCCATCAAGAAGGCATCTTGATGACGCGAACGAGAACCTGCGTCCAAACCAGCGTGATAGGGTAAAGCCTTTAAGCCATTTACCTGTAAAGTTTGTGCTAGTTCTTCGACCTTTTTTCGACTTAAACAGTAAATGATTCCGCTCTTCCCTTCATTCTTTTTGATGAAGCGAATGATATCCCGATCGACATTCTTGGTTTTGGGTCGCACCTCATAGAAAAGGTTTTCCCGATTAAATGAAGCCTTAAAAACTTCGGCATCTTCCATGCCTAAATTTTTCTGTATGTCGCTTTGGACCTTGGGTGTAGCCGTTGCTGTGAGTCCAATAATAGGCTTCCTTCCAATTTTCCGGATGATGTTTTTTAGGTTTCGATATTCCGGACGAAAATCATGACCCCATTCCGAAATACAATGCGCCTCGTCAATGGCAAAGAAGGAGAGCTGAGCATTTTGTAAAAACTCGATATTTTCCTCCTTGGTGAGGGATTCGGGAGCTACATATAATAACTTGGTAGTGCCGTTCATGATATCCGACTTCACTCTTTCCACCTCTTTTTTGGTCAGTGAAGAGTTTAGTACATGCGCAATACCTTCTGCTTCGGCAAAACCACGCAGGCTATCTACCTGATTTTTCATGAGGGCAATCAAAGGTGAAACCACGATTGCGGTACCTCCTTGCATAATTGCGGGAAGCTGATAGCATAATGACTTACCACCGCCAGTAGGCATGATGACGAAAGTGTCATTACCGGCTAATACATTTTCGATGACGGCCTCTTGATTCCCCTTGAATTGGTCGAATCCAAAAAAGCGTTTTAAATGCTCTTGAGCCGCGGAAATTTGCGTTGCCAAATCCTTTTAATTCTTATTGATTCTTTAAATATACTAAATCTGCCTTGAGCTGTTCAAAAAAAATCTTCCCTATTTCAGGCTACCTAAGGCCAGTAAAATTTAGCAACTTTGCAGCAATATTTTTGTAGATGGCAAAGGCAGATAGTGATCAAATGTCCTTTTTGGAACACCTGGAAGTGTTACGCTGGCATTTAATACGATCCTCACTCGCAATCGTAGTTATGGCCGCAGTGGCTTTTATTGGGAAGAGCGTTTTGTTTGATGTGATTTTGTTCGGTCCCAAGCAGATAGATTTCTGGACCTATCGCCTTTTTTGCACCGTTTCCCGCGAAATTAGTAATACCGAGCTATTCTGCCTCGAAGAAATGCCATTTGTTATCCTGAATACCAAAATGGCCGGGCAGTTCTCCACCCATATTTGGGTTTCCTTGATTGCCGGGTTTATAATTGCCTTTCCTTATGTGCTTTATGAATTTTGGCGTTTTGTTGCACCGGGTTTGAGGTCTAATGAAAGAAGCTATTCCCGTTGGATTATGTTTTTTGGCGGCCTTCTATTTATGGCCGGGGTATTGTTCGGCTATTATCTAATTGTGCCCTTATCCCTGCAGTTTTTAGGTACTTACACCATTAGTGCTGAAGTCAACAATCTCATTGATTTGAACTCTTATATATCTACGGTAAGCACGGTTACATTAGCCACGGGAATAATCTTTGAATTGCCTGTGGTTATTTATTTCCTGGCGCGGTCAGGATTGGTTACGGCAGAATTTTTGAGAAAATATCGTCGGCATGCCATCGTTTTGATACTAGTTTTATCGGCGGTGATTACCCCTCCAGACGTGGCAAGTCAAATTTTGGTTTCCTTCCCCATCTTAATTTTATACGAACTGGGGATTAGAATTGCCGCTCGTATTGAGAAACGGAGATTAAAGGCCAGCCGCCTACCGGCAGAAAGCAAATAAGCATGAAATTACGCGCAGAGAATATCGTCAAGAAATACCGCTCACGTACCGTAGTGAAGGGGGTTAGTTTTGAGGTGCAAAGGGGAGAAATAGTTGGTTTATTAGGCCCTAATGGTGCCGGGAAGACTACAAGTTTCTACATGGTAGTAGGTTTGATAAAGCCTAACGAAGGTCATGTTTACATCGATGATAAGGACATTACCATGGATCCCATGTATAAGCGCGCCCAGCAAGGTATTGGGTATTTGGCGCAGGAGGCCAGTGTTTTTCGTAAGCTCAGTGTGGAAGAAAATATTATGGGGGTCCTGCAAATGACCAAATTGTCTAAGGTTGATCAGAAGGCGAAATTAGAGTCCTTATTGGATGAATTTGGCTTGCAACATATTCGCAAAAATCGCGGCGATTTGCTTTCGGGTGGAGAACGACGGAGAACTGAGATCGCTCGGGCTTTGGCGGTTGACCCTAATTTCATTCTCCTCGATGAGCCTTTTGCGGGAGTAGACCCTATTGCCGTGGAGGACATTCAGGGAATTGTCGCCTCCCTAAAAGAGAAAAACATTGGTATCCTCATTACGGACCACAATGTTCAAGAGACTTTGGCAATTACTGACCGAACTTACCTAATGTTCGAAGGATCTATTCTGAAATCCGGTTCTGCCGAGGAATTGGCTTCCGATGAACAGGTGCGACGAGTATACCTCGGACAAAATTTTGAATTGCGAAAAAAACGTGCGGATATACTGGAAGGAGACTCAGGAAACGGAAGCTCGTCTTAAACGGTCATTGATCGCTCGACCCAGTCCCTCTTGAGGGAATTCAGAAGCAATAATCACATCAATTTCAGCTTCATCAAAGCTGCGAAGGGCAGCAAATAGCTTACTCGCGGCTTCCTTGAGATCCCCATTAGGAGATAAGACTCTTTGATTCTTATCAGGAATACCTGCCACTTTTTTACAGAAGCTGATGCTCCCGGTGCGCTGGCGGTTTACCTTCTCTAAGTTTTGATTTAAACTTCCATGGCAAAGCGGGATGCCAGGAGAGTAATGGGCGCTAAGCATACCAGGAGCCTTAGGATTACTGCTAGAGCTTTTGGTGAAAGCCACCTTTTTATCTAAGACATCCTCAATCTCCTCTAGGCTTAATCCTCCTAATCGGAGGACAATGGGGTCATTTTGACTAAGGTCAATAATGGTAGACTCCAAGCCTACCTTACATTTTCCGCCATCCAGAATGTATTCCAGACCTTCCCCGAACTGGTCGGCAACATGTTGCGCACTAGTTGGGCTCACCTTGCCAAATAAATTGGCTGAAGGTGCAGCTAATGGGAAGTCCAAGGATTTGAGCAAATCCAATGCCATTGGATGTCCTGGGAATCGCAGGCCAACTGTTGGATGACCTGCGGTTACCAAATCTGGGATAAGATCCTTTTTAGGTAAAATATAGGTAATTGGCCCAGGGCTAAAAGCCTGATACAGCTTATCGAAAAATGGGCCCGTTTCCCGCACATATCTATTCAGATTAGTATTATCCGCGAGATGAATAATTAAAGGGTCGAAGGCGGGACGCTGCTTCAACTCAAAAATTTGCGCAACGGCTTCCGGCATTAAAGCATTTGCCGCCAATCCGTAAACCGTTTCGGTGGGAATGGCCACGGCCTGACCTGATTGCAATAGACTTATTGCCTTCTTTAGATCTGTACCCATTTTCTGCATAGCGCAAAATTAAGGGCTTACATGATAATGAATACTATGATTAAGGATAGAATAAAGAAGATGCTAAAACTGATAAGCCCCAAGAGGCTGATCAATCCAAATTTCAATACCGTTTTTCCCCAAGTCTGACTGTAGAAATTCCGCATGGCCATCATCAAGTGTATCGCGAATAGGACCATGATAAGCACATAAATAACTGGGTTTTCGAATAGAATATTATAGAAGAAGGAGGCCAAGAAGAACAGGCCTTGCTGATATAGAGCAAAAAAGATGTGCTCTGGATAATAGAAGTCGCGCCGGAAATAAATCAGTTTTAACATTAAGCCTAAAACTGGAATAAAAAGAAAGAGAATCCAAAAGAGTTTAGAAATCAGGACTCGATTAAAAGATTCAAAATTATCCTCTTGGTTACGGGCTAATTGTGAGGCTTTCTGCGCTTGGTCGAAGGCAAATTCATTCCAAAACCCATTTTCCAAACCAAACTGCGCAAAGACTTCATCTTGCTTGCCTTGAGGCTCAATAATTAGCAAGTCGGTCATACTGGTGAAGCGACTCCAGACTCCGGGTTTATCCTTTGCGAGGTACTCATCGATCACGCGCAATCTCATAGAGTCGCGTTCCCAGTCGGAATAAGATTTGATTTGTTCTATATCACTGTCATTGGTAGCCGCATTAATCACCGCTGCCTCTCGGTCGAGTTGAATGGAAGTGATTAAAAGAAGAGAGCAAACAAAATAGAATCGCACTGGATTCATATACCGCATTCGCTTGCCACGGGCAAATTCCATGGCTACCTTACCTGGTCTCCAAAAAACACCAGCAATGGTGCGAAAAATGCGACCATCAACCGCAAAGAAATTGGAGAGAGATTCTCCTATGAGCTCCCAGGTAGTAAGGCGACGAGTATCATTAACCTGACCGCAATTGGGGCAAAAGTTATTTTCATCGGTAAGATGATGTCCACAATTCAGGCATTCCGTTCCTTTTTCTCGTTTGGCCATTTAGTCGTTCTGGTTGAAAAGATCGTCGGAATTAAAAGTAGCAAATCCTACTAAGCGATCGTAACGGCTACCAATTTCTCGGTGATAGACTAGGATTTGATAGTCATTTTCAGTTTGCCAATGACTTCCTTCAAAGAAACTAAGGTCCGCATAGGTCTTTCCCGATTGGGGAATTGCATAGGCATAATTATAAAAGCCCTGTTTTAAAAGAGCCTGGCAACGATATGAGTTCTGTACATCATCCCAATACAATTGATATTCGGGCAATAGTTTCCAATCACTGAACTCGCCAAAGACGTAGATGTCATTGCTAATTTTCTGCGGATAATCCAGATAAAAATCAACTAGAGCATAATCGGCCTCGGTATCAGAATCCTGGGCATCTAAACGTCGGAAGCGATTCTGGCCATTGATGTCGAATAGGGTGGAATATCGTTCGATAGCTCGACTAGCGTCCTTTTTAAGGTAAACCCGGAAAAAGGTGTCTTGACGAATTTGACGCACATTCAAGCTAAGACTCAAGAGATTCTTAATGTCAAAATTTCGCCATTCGCTATTCGCCTCGAAGGTGTTCTCGTTATCATATTGATAAATCAATTGACCATTCTGCAGGAATTGAGGTTTCAAATTGGTAATGGCCAAATCCCATCGTTGATTTTGTAAAATACTCACCTTAAGATCCGTAAAGGGGTTGGGAATGGGATAGGACCCATGGGAAATGGTAAAGTCCAATTCCTGATGCGTGTCTATCTTTTCCACTCGGGTTGGACGTTTCACCCGCCCCCCAACTTGGACGATTTCCTCATAAACCATAAAACGACGACTCAGGACTAAATTTTCCGGATCATTATCTCTATAGATCACAATCACATAATTCCCAGAAATCTTCAAATTTACCTGCGCATTCGGGATTTGCAGTCGATAATGGGTATAGGGTATTAAGGCATTAATCGAATAGGTGAAATCTTGGATATAGTCGTCGCTAAAATTGCTCAAATAATCATTCCGCATGAGGTCGGAAGGAGTCCAATCCGCATTACAATGGTAAATAGCATAGGAGAGATTAGTGAATTCCTCATATAAATCGTCAAAGCTTAATTCCAATTGCTCTCCGCTATTAAGCGCAATTACGGGCATGGCTAAATCATTCCCTCTTGGCACTAATCGAACGGATCGAATTCCCGCCTGATAAATGTGATCATCATAAATAAGAGGACCGCCCTCATAGTAGTTAGGCACATCTTGAGCAGCGAGTAAACCGCCAAAAATGCTCATCATTAATATTGATATATGACGGAAGAAGGAAGTGGGCATATTCAAAAAATGCGTTTTCATCTGAATTATTGAGACTTAAGCTTTAAATTTGCGGCCAATTTAGATGAGTTCTAAATTGCTTGTGATTTAGGCGGGCTCAAGCATCGTCTTAATTTTGCAAGCCAATAATAATGACAATTTTTTGATTCCATTCGATGTCAGAAGTTATCAAAATTAAAAAGGGCGTAGACATTAAGCTGCAGGGCGAAGCGGAGAAAATCTTCGCAAACGCCGAGACCCCCAGCACCTACGCTCTCAAGCCCGACGATTTTCCAGGATTACGTCTGAAGCTTAAAGTAAAAGAAGGGGACGAAGTATTAGCTGGAGATCCAATCTTCTTTAACAAGGACCGCGAGTCCGTAACCTTTGGCGCTCCCGTTAGTGGTGAGATTGCCGAGGTGGTTCGAGGAGCAAAACGTCGGATTCTTGAGGTTCGTATTCTCGCCGATAAAGAAATTCGTTACCGTGACTTTGGTTCAGCTGATCCAAGCGGTCTTTCCCGCGATGAGGTTAAAGCGAAAATCTTGGGCGCCGGAATGTGGCCTTTAATCAAGCAACGCCCCTATAATATTGTGGCTAATCCGGATCGCGTTCCTCGTGATATTTGGATTTCTTGCTTTGATAGTGCTCCATTGGCTCCTGATGCCGATTTCGTGGTTCATGGACAAGAGGCTGAGTTCCAATTAGGAGTAAAGGCCTTGATGCAATTAACCGACGGAAAGGTTCATCTAGGTTTAGACGGTCGCACCAATCCTTCGGAAGCCTTTAAAGTTGAAGGAGTAGCAAGTCATAGTTTCACCGGGCCTCACCCAGCGGGTAATGCCGGGGTGCAAATCCACGCGGTAGCCCCAATTAATAAGGGCGAGACCTTATGGACCGTTGGTTTGCAAGAAGTGATTATGATTGGACGCTTGTTCCAGAATGGTCATTTCAATGCCCAGCGCAGTATTGCTGTGGCAGGATCCCAAGTTAGCAAGCCACGCTACCACAAAGTGATTTTAGGCGCCAATCTAAAAACCTTATTAGAAGGTAATCTAGAGGCGGGAACAAATCGCTTGATTTCTGGTAATGTATTAACAGGTTCTCAAGTGGGTTCCGAGGGATACTTGTCTTATTATGACAATCAGATAACCGTGATGCCAGAGGGTGGCGAGGATCAGTTCTTTGGCTGGTTAGCGCCTAACTTTAATAAATTTAGTATTTCCCGGGCCTTGTTTAATTGGGTGATGCCCAATAAGCGCTTAGACTTGGATGCCAATATGAATGGCGAACCTCGTGCTTTTGTGGTAACCGGAGAATATGAAAAAGTATTCCCATTTGATATCTATCCAGTGCAGCTGCTTAAATCAATTATGATTAAAGACATTGAGGCGATGGAAAACCTAGGTATCTATGAAGTTGCAGAAGAAGATATGGCTCTTTGCGAAGTAGTATGTACTTCAAAGACTAATGTGCAAGAGACCTTACGTGAAGGATTGGATTTAATGTTGAATGAATTAGGCGACTAAAACACGAATCATGAAGTTATTTAAAAATATCCTCGACGGCGTTAAGCCCCACTTCGTAGAAGGTGGAAAACTGGAGAAGTATTACCCAGTTTATGATGGCTTTGCCACTTTCTTGTTTACTCCTGGTCATACTACCCATGGTGGTTCTCATGTACGCGATGCCATTGACTTAAAGCGTACCATGGTTACCGTGATTTTTGCGATGGTACCTGCTCTACTCTTCGGAATGTGGAATGCCGGTAACTTGCACTATGGGGCCTTAGGTTTAGCTGATACCATGACATTCTGGGATAAATTCCTTTGGGGTGCCATTAAAGTATTACCAATGGTAGTAGTGTCCTATGGTGTTGGTCTAGGAGTGGAATTTATCTTCTGTATTATTAAGAAACACCAAATTCAGGAAGGTTTCTTAGTATCAGGGATGCTCATTCCTCTGATTATGCCCATCGACATTCCTCTTTGGATGTTAGCAATCTCCGTAATCTTTGCCGTTGTAATCGGTAAAGAGGTATTCGGAGGTACCGGAATGAATATTTTAAACCCAGCCCTTACGGCACGGGCCTTTGCTTTCTTCGCCTATCCTACTTACATGAGTGGTGATAAGGTTTGGATTAATACGAGTACAGCCGAGGGGCAAACTGTGGTTGATGGTTTCTCAGGCGCTACCGTTCTAGGTCAGTATGCCACTGGCGGAGAGGTTACTTATACCACTTCTGAGATGTTCTTAGGTTTTATTCCCGGTTCTATTGGTGAAACTTCAACGCTTGCCGTTCTAATTGGCGCAGCAATTCTGCTGTACACTGGAATCGGAAGTTGGAGAATTATGCTAAGTGGGGTGATTGGCGCAACTGCCATGAGCTTAATTTTCAACACCTTCGCAAGCTATGCTTCGGCGGATCAAGAAGCCTTTATGAGCCTTCTACCACATGAGCAAATGATTATGGGTGGTTTTGCCTTTGGACTAGTATTCATGGCTACCGACCCTGTATCGGCGGCGCAAACCAATCGTGGCAAATGGATTTATGGATTCTTAGTTGGATTCTTCGCCATTGCCATTCGGGTCTTCAACCCTGCCTATCCGGAGGGTATTATGTTGGCGATTCTATTTATGAATGTAATGGCTCCTCTAATCGACCATTACGTGATCCAAGCGAATATCAACAAGCGTAAAAAGCGCTTAGCAACCGTTAAAGCAGCTTAATAAGATGGACGTTAATAAGAATTCATACACTTTTACCTTCGCTACAATCATGGTGGTTGTAGTGGCGGCAATTCTCTCCTTTGCGGCTACTAGTCTTAAGCCTGCTCAGGATAATAATATCCGATTGGAGAAAATGCAGAACATTCTCGCTTCTATAAACATAGAAGTATCTCGTGAAGAAGCTGAGGAAGCTTATGCTAAGTACATCACTGAGGAGATTGTATTAATGAACTCTCAACCCATCGAGGGCGTAGCCGCTTTTGATGTGGAACTGAAGAAGGAACTGGTAAAGGCTCCTTTGGAACGCAATGCACCACTTTACATGGCGCAGAAAGATGGAGAAAGCTACTTCATTGTTCCCTTACGTGGCAAGGGTCTTTGGGGTCCGATTTGGGGTTATGTTTCTTTAGAAAAGAATGCCAGTACTATCTATGGCGCTACCTTCGATCATAAATCAGAAACTCCGGGATTAGGTGCGGAGATTAAAACTCCCGTCTTTACTAGTCTTTTTCCAGGAAAGGAAATCTTCGAGGAAGATGAGTTTAAAGGGATTATGGTTATGAAGGGAAATGCAGAAGGCGATCATCAAGTAAACGGCATTAGCGGAGGTACCATTACCTCAGTTGGGGTTCAGGATATGATAACCGACTGCATGGCAAGTTATGTTCCCTATCTAAAAACCAAAAGCGTGGCTGATGCCAGTAATAACCGTTTAGCAACTATCGAGCAATAGATTATGGCTGAAGTACAAGAAGTTAAAAAAGAGCGGGAGAGCCTTTTTAGCAAGAATAACGTAAAACTTATTACCGACCCTCTTAATGACAGTAACCCAATTACCGTTCAGGTATTAGGGATCTGTTCTGCCTTAGCAATTACCGTAAAGATGTATCCAGCCTTGGTTATGTCTCTTTCCGTATTGTTTGTGCTTGGGGTGGGTAATGTGGTAATTTCCTTAATGCGTAACCTTATTCCTAATCGTATTCGAATTATCGTACAATTAGTAGTAGTGGCGAGCTTGGTAATTTTAGTTGACCAGGTACTTAAAGCTTACGTCTATGATGTAAGTAAGGAACTATCGGTATTCGTAGGATTGATTATTACGAACTGTATTATTATGGGCCGTTTTGAAGCTTTTGCCCTAGGTAACGGTCCTTGGAAGTCATTTATGGATGGAGTAGGAAATGCCTTTGGTTACGCTTGGATTCTTTTAGCCGTGGCTTTCTTCCGTGAATTATTAGGTTCAGGACAGTTGTTTGGGATGCAAATCGTTCCCGAAAGCTGGTATCTAAGTAACGGTGGTTTTTACAGCGATAACGGATTAATGTTATTGCCTCCAATGGCGCTGATTACCGTTGGAATCATCATTTGGGTGCAGCGTGCGCGTAATACTAAATTGATCGAAGAGAACTAGGACCATGCAAGAGTTAGTAAACATATTTGTAAAATCCATCTTTGTAGAGAACATGATTTTCGCCTATTTCTTAGGCATGTGTTCTTACTTAGCAGTATCGAAGAAAGTAAGTACTGGGGTGGGACTTGGCGCAGCGGTAATCTTTGTATTAGGTATCACCGTGCCTGTAAACTACTTGTTAGAGAATTATGTATTGAAAGAGGGAGCTTTAAGTTGGTTAGGACCGCAATTCGCGGAAGTTGACCTAAGCTTCTTAAGTTTCATCATGTTTATTGCGGTAATCGCCTCTATGGTGCAATTAGTAGAGATGATTGTTGAGAAGTTTGCTCCGGCCCTTTACGGTGCCCTGGGAATCTTCTTACCTCTGATTGCGGTAAACTGTTCGATCCTCGGTGGTGCTTTATTTATGCAAGAGCGTAATTACAACACCATAGGAGAGGCTACCGTATTTGGTTTAGGTAGTGGAGTAGGTTGGTTCTTAGCGATTGTAGCGATTGCTGCTATTCGCGAGAAGATTCGCTATTCTAATATTCCTGCACCCTTGCGCGGATTGGGAATCACGTTTATCGTGACAGGTTTGATGGGTATTGCCTTTATGGCCTTTATGGGAATTAAATTATAATTAAGAAATCGAGTTCAGATGGTATTATTATCAACGAGTACGGTAATTATCTCCAGTATAGTAGTATTCTTCCTACTGATTATTTTACTGGTATCCGTTCTACTTGGCGCTAAAGCGAAATTATCCCCAAGTGGCCCGGTAACATTGAACATTAACGGTGAAGATCGTCAGGTAGATTCAGGGAGCACCCTGCTAACTACCCTGGGGAATGAAAAAATCTTCCTTCCATCCGCTTGTGGTGGCGGTGGTACTTGTGCTATGTGTAAGTGTCAAGTGTTAGAAGGTGGAGGTGAGATACTTCCTACTGAGGTAGGTTACTTCACCCGTAAGGAGGCTCAGGATAACTGGCGTTTAGGATGTCAGGTAAAGGTGCGTGGTGATATGAAAATCCATGTGCCCGAGGAAATCTTCGGTATTAAGAAGTGGGAGTGCGAAGTAGTTTCAAACTATAATGTGGCTTCTTTTATTAAGGAATTCGTGGTAAAACTTCCCGAAGGGGAGAACCTCGATTTCGAAGCCGGTGGTTATATCCAGGTGGATGTACCAGCGGTGGAGGTAGACTTCAAGAACATTGATATTACTTCTCATCCACGCTTGGGGCGTGATCCCATGGATTTCAAATCGGAATGGGACAAATTTGGCCTATGGGACTTGAAGATGAAAAACCCAGAGCCTTTGTTCCGAGCCTATTCTATGGCTAACCACCCAGCGGAAGGTAATATCGTGATGTTAAATATCCGGATTGCTACTCCACCATGGGATCGAGCAAAGAACCAATGGATGGATGTGAATCCAGGGGTTTGTTCCTCTTTCGTCTTTGATCAAAAGCCAGGCGATAAAGTAACTATCTCTGGACCTTACGGAGAGTTCTTTATCAAGGAAACCGAGGCAGAAATGCTGTATATCGGTGGTGGTGCAGGAATGGCTCCAATGCGTTCGCATTTATTCCACTTATTCCACACCTTGAAAACTGGTCGTAAAGTAAGCTACTGGTATGGTGGTCGCTCTAAGCGTGAATTATTCTACCTAGATGATTTCACTCAGATCGAGGAGAAATTTCCAAATTTCCAATTCCACATTGTTCTATCTGAGCCATTGCCAGAAGACAACTGGAAGGAGAAGAAAGATGTAAATGATAAAGAAGGTGATGGTTTTACCGGTTTTGTACACCAAGCGGTAATCGATCAATACCTAAGTAAGCATAATGAGCCTGAAGAAATTGAATTCTACTTCTGTGGGCCTCCCCTTATGAACGCTGCCGTTCTTAAAATGGTAGATGACTGGGGTGTACCACCAGAAAATGTAAGCTTCGATGACTTCGGAGGATAGAAAAAAAAAAGCGGCTGGATAAGCCGCTTTTTTTATGCTTAGGCCTTGCGTATCATCAGGTAGATACGACTAATTAAAAAGCCCGCCATGCCATAAAGGGTAGTTACCATGGATACTTTAAGTCCACCGGCCAGCATAGCGGGGGAAACACCCCCGGCGGCTTCGATGTATTTAAAAGCTTCAAATAAGCCGATCAGGGTACCGGTAACTCCTAGGGCCAAGGCCAAGAGACCGGCTTCTTTTACCAGGCGACCATTATTCTTACCCTGGATGTGTAAGACAATACCAATAAACATGCTGATGTGAGCAAGACTAATTAAGCTCATGAAAAGGCTTCCACCCATTTGAAATAACTCGATCATTTTCTTTGAATTTTTGTTTCCTCAAACCAAGTCAAAATGCCCTATTCAAGGCAAGGTAGAAAACCGTAGTTAAGCGGTTAAAACCCGTAATTCCTTGTCTAGACAGCGATTTCGCCGCATATTTACATCGTGAAGATAGCACAACAAATCGGATTCTGGCTCCTAGCCATCTTAGTGATGAGCCTGGTTTATCAAAGCTTATTGGGTAGCTTTTTAGGCTCATTTATACTGGCCAGTCTTTTACTACCTGGTGCCGCATTAATTGTTTTTGGTTGGCAATTATGGCGCAAGGGTGAGCGAGGTGCCTGGTCATATCTTCACTTCTTCTATATATTATTATTCTCCTTGTTTTTGGAGTACCTGGGGGTGATAGTAGCTTATTGGTTCATTTTTGAATTGGAATTTGAGCGCCTGCCCAAAATATTAGTCAACCCGGTTTTCCTTTGGTTATACATGTTTTTTATTGCCTTTTTGCACGATCGCTTCTTTGGCAAGAATTTGACGATTGTAGAGCTAAGGGAGGAACCGCTTTGGTTTGATTTGGTTTCTGATCGCAAGCAAATCAGAGTAGATCTGCGAAAGCTGGATTATATCGAAAGTCGCAATGAACGCTGCTTCCTTTATTTGGAAGGGGAGGAGGTTCAAACTCGGGAGCGTATTACTCAGTTAGAGCAACGTTTGCCAGAGGGGTTTTTAAGGATTCACCGCTCCTTTATCATTAATCCAGAGCGAGCCTTGGGGATTTCTAAACAAGAGGTTCAAATGAACAGCGAGGTGCTTCCAGTGTCTCGTACTTATAAGCAGCAGGTAGAAGTTTATCTAGCCCATAGCCCAAAAAAAAGCCGAAGCAATTAGCTCCGGCTCCGCAAAAGAATTTTTAGGGGACTAATACTTTACCCCAGTCTCAATATCATAGCGATAAATATCTTCTAGTCCATCCGGACTGTCCATTAGCTCGCGGTCATGTACCAGGCCTGTGGAGATATCAAAAACCCAACCATGTAATAGCAAGTTTTGCCCATCTGCCCATGCCTGTTGGACGATGCTCGTTTTAGCTAGGTTATGAACTTGCTCCTCAACATTGAGTTCGATAAATCGGTTTACCCGATCCTCTTCACTTTTTACTTGGTCTAGCTCTTTTTCATGAATGCGATATACATCCTTAATGTTTCGCAACCATTTATTAAGTAAACCTAAATTACTGTGCTCAAATGCGGCTTTTACTCCACCACATCCATAATGCCCACATACAATGATGTGTTCCACTTTTAATACTTGTACCGCATACTGTAATACGCTCAAAAGATTGAGGTCAGTATGCACCACCATATTAGCGATATTACGATGAACGAAAATATCTCCAGAATGGGTATCGGTAATTTCATTAACGGGAACTCGGCTATCCGAACAGCCAATCCAAAGGAATTTCGGATGCTGACCGCTGGCCAGGTCTTTAAAAAGCTGTGGGTTCTTTTCCTGTTGCTCTTCAGCCCAAGCTTTGTTTTGCAAGATTAGTCTCTTGTGATAATCCATAAGGTATTGGTATTAAATGTTTCGATCGAAACCTTGATAGGTTAGGTAGATGTTTCGGTCTTTAGCCGAAGTTACGAAATCGTTGAGTACTTCTTCAATATCATGATCAATGAATTCCGCTCTTTTAGCATCAATTAGGACTTGAGCTCCGTCGGGAATTCGTTCGAAATATTCGAGAATGATAGCCTTATTGAGAAAGGATACATCTTTATTAAGGCGAATCAAAAAGTGCGTACCATCTTGTTGCACAAGGCGCACAGATCGCTGGAAGTTGGTTTTAACTACATAGTAAATTCCCACGGCCATCCCGATGGCAATTCCTCTTAAAAGATCCGTAAACAGAATGGCAATTATGGTAATGGCGAAGGGAATGAATTGGTCCCAACCCTTCTGGTACATGGATTTAATAAGGGCCGGTTTTACTAATTTATAACCCACTACGAAAAGAACGGCAGCCAAGGCTGAAAGGGGAATTAGGTTCATCATGTTGGCCAAGAAAATAATGCTCAATACAATCCAAATTCCATGGAATATTGCCGATAGTTTGGTTTGTCCACCAGAGTTAACATTGGCCGAGGACCGCACAATTACGGCGGTAACTGGCAAGCCACCCAGTAAGCCACTGATGAAATTACCCGCTCCTTGGGCCTGTAATTCTCTATTGGTTGGGGTTACCCTTTTCTTAGGGTCTAATTTATCCGTGGCCTCCACGCTTAATAGCGTTTCAATACTTGCTACTAGAGCAATGGTAACGGCAATCATATAGATGTCGGGATTGCCAATTGCCGACCAATCCGGAAATTGAAACTTTTCCCATAGTCCAGCTAAGCTATCACTGGTGGGAATTTTCACTAAGTGACTTTCGCCTAAGGCCAGGTCGGGAAATGACTTTATGAAAAGGGCATTGAGTCCTACGCCGCTTAGCACGGCTAGTAGAGCAGGAGGGATAATTTTGAATAAGCTAAAGCGCTTAAAAAATTGCAAATCAAAAAGGATTACAATAAGCAAGGCCACAATGGTAATAATTACCGCCCCGGCAGAGGGGTTTTGGATGGCTAATAGGATCTCAGTAAAGGTATTTTGCTGATCAGGCTGTATAAAGGAAGTATCACCTTCATAGTCTTTATCGTCGCCCAAGGCATGGGGAATTTGCTTTAGGATTAAAATTAAGCCAATGGCCGAAAGCATTCCCTTAATTACCGCGGTCGGGAAATAATAACCAATCACACCGGCTTTAAAAGTGCCCAGTAGAAATTGAATAAGTCCGGCCAATACCACGGCGAGAAGGAATACCTCGAAGCTGGGTAAGGAGTTGATGGCATCCAATACAATGGCGGTCAGCCCAGCCGCTGGTCCACTAACGGAAAGGGAAGACCCCGATAAGCTTCCTACCACGATACCCCCTACTAAACCTGCGATGAGGCCGGATAAGGGACTGGCTCCAGAAGCTACGGCAATTCCCAAACAGAGCGGGATAGCCACAAGAAAAACTACTAAGGAAGAAGATAAATCTTCCTTAAGGTATTTAAAGGTCATAGGTGAAGTTTTGGTCTGCTTAAAGCTAGCAAATAGATTGATGCTTGCAAATCTTCCTTCAACCTTGTTTTAAGGCAAAGAATAGTATTACTTTTGCCTCCCAATAATTGGGTCGCGTAGCTCAGCTGGATAGAGCATCTGCCTTCTAAGCAGACGGTCGCAGGTTCGAATCCTGCCGCGATCACAAGGGCCAATCCCGCACCACTTATGGGATTGGCTCTTTATCCTCCAGCATTGTCATTGTATAACAGTTAATAAAATCGTTAATACAATGGCAAGACGAAATCGACATTACCTTATTAACGGATGTTCTGTATCAGATCCTTCCGTTTTCCCAAAAAACTGGAAACAAGTTGGCGCATCCACGAAAGTGGATTGGCGTATTCAATATTATTATCATGATCCTGATCATGCAGAAAGGTGGCCAAAAGGCAAACTCTGTATTGTAAAGGGTATGAATGAGTACAAATCTCTTTCTGACAGAAGACTAGCGACCAAAGCAATACTTGAAAATGAATTAGAGCAGCTTTTGGCGGGATGGAATCCCATTAGAAAGGTGCAAATGGTTGATGAGAGCATTGATTATACCTCTTTAAATCCTGAACTGCCGTTTATTAATGCCTTTCGATTAGCACTGGATAGATTAACTGCAACCGAAAAGCATAAGCGTCAGGTAAGAGTTATTCTTAACAGGATCGAGAAATCTGCTGAAAAACTTCACCTTAGAGCCGTAACCATACAGAATTTAAAGCGTCGTGAATTAAAATCAATTTTGACGGAGTGTAAGTTTCCTGATAGTTATTTCAATCACGCTAAGGGATATATCTCCTCTTTATTCGTTGAACTCATTGAAGAAGAATGTTGTGATACTAACCTGGCACGTGATATTAGGCGGAAGAAAACCACTTCCAAACCTCGTGAAACTTTGGGCAAAGAGGAATTGAAGACGGTTATGAACTACCTCAAAATTAGGAACTATAATTTTTGGAGGTATGCGGAGATATTCATGTACTCCGGTGCCAGAAGCTCTGAGTTAATTAGTCTTCAGAGAAAGGATGTGGACTTGAAGAATCAAGAATTTAACGTTATTATTAAAAAAGGGCAGGACTATAAATTAGTTAAGAAAGTCATTTTAAAGCAAGTATATCCATTGTGGGAGGAAGTATGTAATTCGGCTTTGGATGATGACTATATTTTCTCAACTGGTTTGGAACCGGGTAGTAAAAGAATTAAACCGTATCAAATCACTTTAAGATGGAAACGGCACGTCAAACAATCAAAAGAGATAATATCGTCAGACGGAAATCTTCTGGAGGTTAGTGCCGACTTCTATTCCTTAAAACATTCTATGCTGGACAGCTTGCCAACCACAGTAGCAATGAAGCTTGCTTCACATACAAATATCCGGACAACTAAGATATACCAAGTTAATCAAGAAAAGCGTGACAGAGAAGAACTTAAAAAGCTGAGGGTAGTTTAGTAGATAATTTTTATCTGGTCAATTATGTATTAATGGCCTTAATTTATTATAGTCTTTAGTGCTCATTATCATGGTCTTGTGGGGTTAATTGACTTTATTTGCACAATAACCGGAAAATACCTTTTCACAATGGCGGTAGATGAAGAGAGAGAAAAGTTTAAACAATTTGAAAGGATAATTATAGCTCTTGAAAAGGATAGAGATAGAGAGTTGTCTGAACTCAGCCCTGAAAGATTGAAAGACTTTATTAAGTACGCAAAAACCTCTGGGGAACTGGAGATAGCCACATATGCAGAAAATGTATTCTTGAGGAATAAATAGACTGCAGAACTTTACTAAAGCTTGCCAAATTTTTATCACATGACAAAGAGAACCTACCTGATTCAACAGCCTCCTTCGATTCCGAAATATCGAATTATTGTCGATGAAATGAGAAGTAAAAGGAATTATGGGCAAACTTATGATTTAGATAAAATAGCCTATAACCTTAAGCAATTTGGTCAAGAATTAATTGAAGAAATTAAAATCCAAAATTTATTTACTACCACTGGAGTCACCTTTGTTTTTAATTTAGGACGATTCATCTCAGTTTTAGGAATGGCAAAGGAAGAAAATGAAGGGAGTATGATTTTTTACGATTTTGATGTTAATATGTCCACTGCTGAAATTCGGGAATTACTGATTCTACGTTATTCTGAAAAGATAGTTGAACAGTTTTTAGGCCTACAAAAACAAATGATAGCCAATTTTGATATCAATGATGATAAATTTGATTTGTATGTTCCTAACGACGCTGAAATTATTCATTCCCTGAATTAGCACTTCAGACACTGAATCTCAGCAAAATCCCTAGGAAAAAACCAAACAACAAATAGCCCCACCATGGCACTATCTGTGTGAGCTTCTGCCACCAAGTTTTGGTGTCTTTTTCTAATACTATTTCTTTTGATTCCGAGGATGATTTAACTATAGATTCCCGGAGCCTTTCTATGACTTGGTCTTTATCATCGCAAACGGCCACAAGGTTCCCATAATTATCCTTCCATAGCTTCAACTCGGCTTCTGTTTCCGGATCAATGATGGTCAGGGTGTCATGGACTTCCCTTTCAATAATCTCTGGGATTGCGAATTGCGTCCTAATGGTGAAGCCTGGTAAAAGAGTGTCCTTTCTCTCGGTTTCAACTTCGACTATTCGTAGAGTCTCTGTATTGGATGATAGCACCTTTTGTTGCCTGCAGCTTAATAGTGACAGGAGTGCTATTAGAATCGCAAAGCGTTTCATGGTTCTTTGTCTTTTGATTTGTCTAATGAATTCAGAATCTCTTCACCGGCTTTGGTTTGACGTATGAGGCCCTTGACATATGTCCAGATGTTCAATCCGAAAATCACATTGAAATTTTCGAAGATGCTTCTGAGCTCAGTGAGTGCCACGAAGCCACTGACAATATTTAACCACGGTAAAGCCGGTGTAATCTTCACCTCGACTATATGAGCGGCTAATAAAGTCAGGCTATAGAAAAGGAACTTGTTTAAGGTGTTCCTCATTTTTCTGCTGCTAATTCCTTCTTTCCGTTTGATAGCTGAACCGATTCCAGTAAAGAAGTCGATAACAATCAATAGCAGTACTGAAAGAAGTATATCGTAAAGGGGTACCATCAAGGCCCCCATCCAGATGCTCAGCTTGGTCAAGGCTGCGCTGTATGTTTGTGAATCGTTCATTTGAAGCAGTGTTGCGATTTGTCGACGCACGATCACAAATTTTGGTACTCGGTTTTAGCGTCAAAGCAGGGGCAGTCTTTCATCCACTCATTGGGCTCAATAATCCCATCCCCATCAAGGTCTGGGCTAAGGTCACGATGCCCAAGTATTTCCAAGGAATCGGACACCTCAATTTCAGGATGTCCTTCCAGGCGTTGAAGGTATTTTAGCAAGACTCGCAAAGACTTCTTTTGTGCAGGAGTTCGGGTGTCTTTTGGCTGTCCATTCTCATCAAGACCCCCGGAATAGCAGATCCCAATGGATTCCTGGTTGAACCCGCGAACATGAGCTCCCGAACGGTCTATAGGCCTACCTACCCAAATGTTTCCATCATAATCAATGAAATAATGGTAGCCAATATCACTCCACCCACGTCCTCCTTTGGATTTGGGGTCAGTATGCCACTTTCTGATTTGCTCTACCGTGAGAGTCCTGCTTAAGGCGGGTTTGGTGGCACTGCAATGGATGACCGCCATCTTTCTAAGTTTCTTTGACATATTGATGTTTTTAATTAGTAATCAAATAGATTAGTGTTAGGGCCAAAAAAAAGGGGGTCAACTTCCATGCTGCCCGAGCTGGAATGGAGAGGGGATTAAGTAATCGATCAGTGAAAGACCGTCCAGACCGTTCAGCATACCAAAACCCAAGTTCTCTTTTGAGGTTAAGCACGCCATCTAGAACAATCCATCGCCAGAAGGCAAGAGCTATTGCAATCAAACCCATAAGCACCAAATCCTGATTACCTAGCTGTAGAACTAGTATTACATGAGTCATAAACCAAGTAAGGACGTTCATGATCTTTCGGTCACTATCCTTGCTTCTTTGGCTATAACCAGCTGCCTTGTTCACTCCGTAGAAATAGTACTCCCTAACTCCTTCAACAAAGGGGTAGAGAATCATTATCAATATTGCTAAGTAGAAAATGTAGTTTTCCATATCTAAAAGATTATTCCTCCCCTTATTTTCACCTTATTATTAGTCGACTGACCACGCTGGTAATACTCCGAGAAGCTGTCTAAATTATCTTCGATATACTTCACGGCTTCATCCTTGTAAGCATCGCCCATGGCCATGTGATTTGACCTTAGTTCGCCTATCTGTTTATCTGACGCCGAATTAGAATGTAGGCCATTAGACCTTTGAGCTCCTAGGTTGCTGACTTGGGTTGACATACCTGGAATAACAAGGTAGGCAACATAGTGAGCCAAAGCCTTCTTAATTATTGCTTTAAGAGTCACTTCATGCTCTTCCAAACCTCCATCATCTTTATCGAGATGATTGAATAAATCTTCCGTGATAGCTGGCCTGATGTATTTTATCTCGGATACTTCAATATGGTTATCCTTGATATACCCTGTCCTGATATCTGCCTTTTCAAAGGCAATATTTATAACCTCTTGAGCTAGAATGAAATTACTGGCCATTGATTGTAAGATTTGCGGATTTAATATTTGATAAGAACATTTTCTGTTCTGGGTCATCCTCATCATAATCGAGCCCATCTGCTTTACGAGCTTCCCAAACGCGCATGTAATCGGGTTTTGCGCTAAGTGGAGGCTTGTTTATGACTTCAAGGTCATCTGTAGGGATTCCTAGAATTTCAGTAATGATTGCTTTAATCTTGCCTAAGAAATACTCCTGCCTATCTAGAATTACCTCTTGCAAAGCGATGCTATACTCGTTCAGGATTCGATCGGTATCAAAACCCGTGTTGTCACTAATACCTGAAAGGGTTCGATACCAGCCGTGGGCTAGAACCAAATCACTGGTACTCTGAGCGTGTAAATCTGACCAGTCGGAATCACTGCCTTGATTAAAAGGAATGAATTCAGTGCTTTCCCCTCCAGCACCCTTAGCGATGAACATGACCTTCCCGGTTTTACCTTCACCAGTGAACTCCTTCTGAAACTCTGCTTTTAGATCTTCTGCTTCTTGCTCGTTTTCGAATTCACCTTCTACCAACAGCACACCAGAGCTATTGAAGTTGTTGTCAAGTCGACTGATGTTCCACTTATCGGTTTTATAAGCGATGGCACTAACTCCCATTCCTGCTATCCATTGAGGAAGGCCGTAATCCACAAATTCGGGTTCGTAGTCTTTGAAGTGCACCATACTGCGAAGGTTTCCATCCCCTTCGGTATCCTCAAACTCCGGGTAAAGAGGCACCCTTTTAATTTTGTCCCTGCTGCGATGCACTTTAGCCCAGTCACTGTGAAGAAGGACATATCCACGCTCTTTTTTATTGCCTAGCCTACAAGTAGTGTAGTCATGATGATATAGATTTAGGAATTGACCATTTCGATTGGTCACTACCTCTAGCCAAGCATTCCCATTACTCTGATCATCGAAGTTGAGCTTTCTAAATACCTCTCTGAAATCTTCACCTTCTGCGTTGACATTACTGAGTAGGTTCTGTAATTCTGTGTTCTCTGTAGAAAATCCCTTCCCAGTAATGTATAGCGTCTTTTTGTTTAGGATCCCTCGATGAACATTTGATTTCCGATTAAGGAAAGCTACTGCTTGAGGCCAAAGATTATCGCCACCAAAGACTTTCCAGTCATCTAAACCATATTGGTTTTTGGTGTTCTGGTGTGAAGGGCTAATTTCCTCGGAACCGATAGTTCCAAGATTCACTATTTTATTTCGCTTCGTTTTTGTCATGGCAATAAAAAAAGAAAGGGAAGATGCCGACCACCTTCCCCTTCACTATCAATTATCCTAAACCTGATTACTCTTCCAATAACCCCTTAGCCTTTAGATATTGTAGCTCTTTTTGACTGCAATTATCTAATTCAAAGCGGCCTGGGTGCTTTTGCTTAAACTTCGGAGGGACTGTCCAGATCACTTTACCTAAAAGTCTTTCAGGTACAGTTATTTGAATCTCCTCTTTCTGTATTTTACGTGTCATGGTCAATGATTATACAGGGACCGTACCGGTAAATAGTCGGTATTTTTCACCTGAATCACATCCAAGGGTTAAAACATCACCATTGGCATCGGTGAGGCCTTTACCAGAGGTGCCTTCATTGGTTAACAATTCTAGTGGACGAGTTTTCCCGTGCTTTTCGGTGTAACCAATTACCCATTTCTTACCATTTGCATCCTCAACGATGGCAATTAAACCGCAGTTGCTATTAGCAGCTAGCTCTTCGATTGCATCGCGGGAATCCTCCTGAAGGCCCTTTAGCATTACCTCTAAGGATGCCGTGGATTTAAAGGAGCGATTTTCAAAGACATCTGAGAATTTAAGTTCAGCAGTATCGCGTTCGAACTCGTACTTTTTAAAGACGTTTGAAGACTCCATGGTAACGGTATCGTAAAACTTCTCACTTGTAGCCAAAGTGAAACTTGTCACTTCAGCGGCTAGCGCAATCCAAATCGCTTTGATTGAGCCTGATCGGGACCCGCAAGCGGGCGCATATCCTAATAGTGGCATACTCTAGATTTTATTGATTAAGCAGATGCGTTCTGTGCAAAAGAGATCAACTCAGGAAGCACATAGCCCGCTCCTAAGTGGAACTGTGTGCGTTGACGGTTTTCGTTTTCGTCTGGATTGAACCAGAAACGTGTTTGAGCCCAGCTTCCTGAAACATTCAATACTAATCCAAGATTCATTGGAGTGGTAAGAATGATTAAATCGTCAGGGAATGCGGCGGCAAAGTCATTTGCGATGTAGGCGTCGATATTCAATGGTTGAATAGGAATACCATTCCAAGATGGCATTGCGATTCCGTTTATCGTTTGAAGGCGTGCTGCTTCGGTTCCATCTGCCTCTAAGTCGTCAAGGTATTTGAAGATCACGGAATCGGTTGCATAGAATCTTAGCAACCCAGCATTCTTGAGGGCCTGAAGCTCTTTTGGAGCATTGCGGAACATGGCCTTAAAGACATCTGCCGCTTCGTCATTCTGAATACCCCCGGCTGTGATTTCATTTAGAAGGATTTCTTCAGCGGAAGTACTGGGACTCGTAGTTGCCTTCGCACGAATCTGGGTGATAACACCGTCAATCTGATTGTAGAACTTATCGGCGTCGCCTGAATTAAATGAAGTGCCGTCAGGATAGCTTCCTCCAGCTGTATGAGTCTTGGATTTATCACCTAACCAGACGTTACGATAAACATCGGCGCCCAGGGCATCCATAAAGACCTTTTGTTCGGCATTCATCACGTCAGTTCCGCTGATATCATTTTGGTTAACCCCGTCATTGTTGACAATTTGTTCTTGGATTAAACCAGAATAGTCATGCTTGTCGTACGCAGTTTCGGCCTTGAATTCACCTAATTCGATTTTGTTTTGAATTATTGGTGCTCCACCTCCACCTTGGAAGCCTTTGGCATATGGCATAAGAATCTTACCGAGTTTCCCAAAGAAGGTCATTTTATGGCTATCGGTATTTTTAGTGAATAACTGACGGAATCCAACATCTTCAACCTTACCGTTAAATCGAGGGCGGAAGAGGATTTCTTCGTTCTCAGTACCGTTATATTCTGATCCAGCAGTAATAATGCTATAACCAAAGGCAGCAGGAATTTGAATCACATAATTGGTGATCAGGTTTATTCCCGCAGATACACCAAGGGCGACAACCATATCAATAGGGAAAGCCGCAGAAAGAATTACCCCAAGCACGAGGGTAAATGATAGTAGTTTGAATAGACTTTTCATTTTTCTAATTTTTAAATCTTAAGCTCCGCGTAATGCCTTGGCATTGGCTTCTGCATTTATTTCGTTTTGAGTTTTTGAAGTTGGACCTCCACTAGGGTTAGGATCACCTCCACCCGCAGGCGTAGTCTTGGTACCTTTAAGCTTGGCTAGCTCAGTCTCCAGGTTGGAAACCTTGTTCTCTAAGCCAGTTTTCTCGGTAGACCAATTAGCCTTTTCTGTCTCAAGCTCGTTTTTGGCATTAACCACTGCATCATGGTCTTCCTGGGAAACCGCATTCTTGATTTGGTCTTCCATTCCCGCGATCATGTTGGTTACTTCTTCGTTATCAAGGATTTTAACCTCGACGGTATTATCGGCACCTTCACCCGCGTTAGCAGGGCCCTTGCCGATATTTTTGATGGCTTCAAGAACTTCATTCTTGAACTTGCTGAATTTCTCTTCGAGAGTCATATCGGGTGAATTATTAATTACTTGTGGAAGAGGAGGGAGGTTCTTTTCGTTTGAATAGAAGTTTTGCACTCGCTCAAGACTAACAGCCTTGTCATTAGGTTCATAGACTTCATCTACTAATCCGTATTCAAGAGCCTCTGAAGCACTTAGCCAAACGCCATTGCCGTTGTTTTTATCCATTAAGTCACGGAAATCCTGAATTTCCTTGCCGCTTCGGTTTGAATACAGCTCAGCAAGCTTTTCATCGATGCCCTCCATATCTTCCAAGACTGAACGGATCTCATTGGCATTCCCATAGATGCCGGTCATTCCCTTATGAATGAGGTAGAAAGCATTGGAGCTCATTCGGCGATTTCCCTTGCTTGCCGCCTGGGCAATAACCGTGGCAGCACTGGCGGTAAAACCCCGAACTACGGTTATAACTTTAGCCTTATGCTCAGAAAGTAAATCAAGCATTGACAAGCCATCATTGAGGTAACCTCCCAAAGAGTTGATGTTAACCGTAATGGTTTGTGCGGAAGATTGAGGGATTTCCGCAAGCTTGCCTTTAAGCGCCTTATAGGTGTTGTCGTAAACAACACGCCATTCAGCCCAATCTACATAAGGACCGATTTCACCGTCAATATCAATTACGGTTTCATTTTTTGAGGCATTGCGGATGGATAAAAACTTCTTCTCCATGCAACAAAAGTGCACTAATAGATTAGTTTTTATTCGTAAAATGTTGAAATAAAAAGGGTTCGCTTTTCCTTTTTCTTAAATTTGAAATAATGATTATTGCCCTGCTCGTAATATTATTTGGATTTGGACTCATCGCTTATGGGATCTGGAATTTCATCAAGTTCCTAACCCAGTCAAACCGAGTTGAGCACCCTGCGCCTGCACAGTACAATCCCTTCATTGAGGCTCATAAAATGGATGAGCACAACAAAAGGAATTATGAAGACTACCTGAAATGGGCGCACGAAAACAACAAGACGGTGATCTTCGATTATGAATCCTATCAAGACAAGGTAGACAAGAGCCAGGATAAAAAAATAAACCGGCTCTTTCGTTAAGTTAAATTTCAACCTTGGTATAGTAGTAAATGCTCTTTTCCACCTGGCTAGTGCTGATATTGAACGAATCGGCGGTTATCTGCTGAGCGTCAATGTTTTTCAAGTCAGGGTTGTCCTTTAGTAGGTCAAAGTAAAATCTTTTAATTAGGGCATATCGACATCTTTTGGTATCAATAAGGTCTTTCTTGAAAAGATATTCCACCACTTCAGTGATTCCTGAATCGGCAGGCAGATGCTCTTTAATAGCAAGTATTGTCTCATCCTTTAAGTTGACCATTGTTTTGACTGCTTTACAATTAATACTTCATTATCAAAGTCCTCTCTGTCCCCTTGAACAAGGATTACTTTCTTATCATTAACACCTATTGTGATTCCCTTAATAATTCGATCTGCAATTTGATTCATTTCAATGCCAGTCAGCGCTTTGGAAATGTTTCTAGATTGGCTTATTGGTGGAGCCGGGTAGGGTACTTGTCCACCCATCCCGAAGGCCTTTCCATATCCTTTGTATGCGTTTATAGCACTTGCAATTTCGTAAGGCGTCCCGGAGAGATTAAGAACATCCCTGCTTGCCATTGACCTTTTGTTGATCACTGCTTCACCCCCCTCTGCGACTATAGGTATTCCTCCCCTAGCATGGGAAGGTCCATCAAGCATACCACCTAAAGCATATTCTTGAGCTTGAATTTGCGAAATCTGAAAACCGGTAGTCACCCCCACTGTACTAGCATATATCGCTGCACTGATAGGATCCATTGTTGCGAAAGCCTTAATCACAGCCAATGCTGCATCCATATATGCTCTAGAGATCGATAAACGTTTTTCACGCTCAAAGGCCTGCTCGCGTAGCGCTTCTTCCTTTTGCGCATACCTTTCATCGATACGCTCCTTCTCATGGCTGAGCTTTGAGTCAAGATGGGCTAATCGTTCATTGTATTCTTCTTGACTAATTTCCCCTTCATCAAGCTTTTGCTGTAGTAGTCTTTTTTCCTTTTTATACCTTGCTTGAGTTGCCTCTAAAGCCTTGTTTTGTTGAGCTTCCACCATTTCAAGCTCCTTATTCAAGCTTTTCTCAAGCTCCTGTTGTTTCAGCTGAAAAACCCCTTGATAAAGGGATTGCATCAAAGATCCGATTTGATTGACAAGGTTATTATCTGCATCAATCCCAAATAGAAGTTTAAAAAGGGATTCACCTGATTTAGGATTGTTGCTTTCTTGAGCCTTGCGGGCTTCATCCCATTTTTTAGTAACCTCCTCTATAATAATCTTAACTTCATTGTAGTGTAGTTCCAGCTCATTTAATTGCCCCTCAAGCTGCTGGCGCATTACTTCCGTTCTCTCGTTTTCTTCTTGTTCGAAAAGATTACCTAGTCTTTCTTGAAGTTCCTCACGTAGGTTAGTTAGTCCTATTAATTCGATTTCCCTTGCTTTCAGTTGCTTTTGGAAGCTCTCCTGTTGAATTTCAAAGATTTCATCTTGAGCCTCCTTCTCGGAAATAACTTCATCTCTTAATCGTTTCTGAACTGATAAAATTTGAAGCTGGGTCAGTTGATCAAGTAGCTCAATCCTTTTTGAGACATGAGTGTCGAGCTGGTCGATATGAGCATCATAAAATTTGGTGGCTGCCTCCAGTATTTTTCTATTGTTCTCCTTTATGAGTTTTAACCGCTCTCTTTCGGCCTGCTCTTCGATAATGTTGAATTTGTTTCTTAACGTTGTTCGTGCCTCTTGTCTTTCTGTTTCCTTCCGGAATAGCTCACCTCGCAATTCCTCGAGTTCTAGCTCATCGCTTCGACTTGTATCATTAAGGCTGTTTTGTTCCTCTTTGAGTCTGATTTTAGCCTGGATGAGCTCTTTATCTAGCTTCAATACTTTATCATTGGCATCAATTGCCTTTAGTGCAGCATCCGCTCTTTCTTGCTCCGTCTTTTTAGTGTCCTCGGCAATGTCATTATACCTTTTAACGTCAGCAAGCAGTTTCTCTCTGAGTCTAGCGTTTCGTATTTCAATTTCCTCTATTTGAATCTGTAGTTGATGAATCCGATTCCCCGCTTCAATTGACTCGGCGATAAATTCTCCCGACTGCTCAAAAAAGTCCTGTAGTTTTTTAGTGCCTTCCTCTACTCCTGTACCAGCCTGTATAACCGAATCAGCCAATTCCAAAGCGTTGTCTTTTATACTCTTATTTACCTCGGCCAACTCCTTTTTGGCTTGAGTAGCATCAATGTTTTTTCCAATGATTGGGATATCTGCTAAAAGGGTTTTGGCTCGAAGCCCAAAGGACTTGAATACATTGGTGGTCAGGCTGAGGGCCGAGGTAAATAGTTTGGGAATTGCTTCAATTCGATTGATGATGTTTTCTTTAATAGCATTCCCAAAGTCAATTAAAGCTTGCTTTGGGTCACTGATAGCTTTTTTTAATTGGTCGAAAACACCTAAACCAACATTCTGAATCACACCAAATAGCCGCTGGAAGAACGCAGAGAGAGGCCTGAGTACAGAGTTTACACCGTCCATGCCCCTTTGAGTGGAAACTAGAGCCGCTAAAAGCGACCCAAGCAAGACGACAATAGCGCCTATACCTGTGGCCATCAATGCAATTCTCAATGCCTTTAAAGCGGTAATTTGACCTTTAGTAACACCCGTTGTTGCCTTAGTTGAAATTGCTAGCCCTTCCTGGGCAGCCGTCCCGCCTACTGCTGCCGTTGTTGCAGCATCTTGGGCAACTGCCTGACCAAATAGACTTTCTTTAACTACGATTAGAACATTGTTAATTTGTTGGTACTGACTTTGTACCTGACCGAGAGTAGGGCTTAACTGGCCGAGCTGAGAACCTAGAGAACCAAATGCGGAGGAATAATTCCCAACATTTCTTTGATATTGGCCCATTGAAGCGTCAATTCCTTTAAGCTCGGTATCAAGAGTGTCTATTTTCTGAAGTATCTCTTGACCTCGAGCTGAGTTCCGCTCCTCTTCGCTCATGTTGCGATATTGCTGACGAAGCTTATTGATTTGAGAGGATAGCTGATTATAGCTTCCTCCTTGCTGATCTAATAATTCGTTCTCGACATCGATTGACCGTTCAAGTTGTCTCTTAGAATCTCGAAGGGATTTCGTTTTGAGGTTTAGATCGGCGATATTTTGACCATATTCTTCCTCGGTCAAGGTTCCTTCCTTTACCTTTTTATTCAAATCAGAGCGCTGTTGCGCTATGGCCTTCAACTGAGATTCAACCTTACCTAGGTTGCTCACCTGCTCTTCGGTACCTAATACCTTTATCGAAAATCCAAATTCCTTATCAGCCATGGACATATAGTTTTGATGTGATTTGATCTACCAGTTGGCTGGCCCCTTGGTAGTCTGAATAGAGGGATAAAGTATAGGTGTAGATTCCAGGATCGGCTAGGGTTACATCAAAGATTTGGGTTTCATCAGTATTGATGGGAAGGCTAAAGGTTGGTCCAATATCCACATATGGAGGATCAAGGAATTCAAGAGTGACGTAGCAGTTAGAGGTTGAATAAATTCCAGACGAAAGACTCCTTACAAAAGCTGACAGTTCAAAGCTCTGCCCAGCATTAATTTGGGTGAAGTATCCATAACCACAGAGCCAGACAGGATGGGTGAAGCCATCGCTATAGAAATGCAAGGGCGCTAGGCCTTGGTAGTTGACACTATGCGGAATTACGTGGGCTACTATATTCGTGTTATCTCGAAGGGAGTCGTCTGCAATATCCCCACTGCCTACCGATTTTATAAGGGTTTGAAAACCATTGGGCGTGGTCTTGACGGTTACATTGTCCAAACTTTGATAGTGGTCAAATGCGATAGTCGCATACTCAGCAATTCTACCAATTTGCTCGAATCCTATGGAGTAGCCAATATCTACTGGGTTAGGAAATGAAGCTACTCTATCAATGAAAACACTGGAAATCATCACAAACTTATCCGAAAGAGATACTAGATCTGAATGCCCGGTAAGCACCACCGGAAAAACAGCATGAGGAAAGTCTTGGACAAATACTGATTTCGTGCTATTATCCCTAGTTGGGTCGAAATTTTCAATATCTATTAATCTGAGTTTCCCATGCTCATTAGAATGATATAGTTTTCTAAAGCCATTACTTTCATCCTCAGCAGTATTCTCTAGGTTTGCGATATCAAGCTTATTCCAACCAATGTAAGTGGTCAAATGCTTTTGTCGGGATGCGATTCGAGCCTTCAGGGCCGAATAGAACTTTGAGAGAAACCCTTCGGAATCGAGGCTTTCAAATTCTATGTCTTCAAAATTTAGGTTTAAAGTATCATCTGAAAAATGTATTTCTGGGATGCTCTCCGTTTGCTCGATGACATTTGGCCCAGGTTGGTAGGTATAGTCATTGTTGAACCTATAAAGGGTGTGCTTCTCCACGGATTTATTCCCGGAATAGTAGAAAAGGTTGTTGGTTGCTGAACCACTTAATACTAGTGAACCTTTGTAGTGTAATAAGGCATCTACGAGGTTGGATTTCTTGAAAAAGGATAAGCTTATTTCCTGTGTTTCCGTTGAACCCTCAGGGTTTTCAATTAGAGCACCATCTTCTGATCCATTGTATTTAAACCAAAGCTTCTTCGCTAACAAGGTGGTTATTTCTCTAACTTCAATCTGCTTGGATCCATCTATCCTTGAATCTAGATTTTCAGTAACGGTGGAATAGAAGTTCCCTTCAGGTTCTATAAATACTGTTTTGGTGCTTTCATTGGTAATGAATTGAAGGTTCCAGAGGATGGCACAATCAGATATAAAGGAAAGCTGAGAGATATCGGCTAGGTAGTATTTTGAAATATCAACCCATTCATAATTAGTCAAGTGAGTAAGTCCTGAAATCTTGAATATGGTGCTGTAAGGGTCGGCATTGTATTGACGTGCAGTAGCCGAACCATAATCATGGGCATAGGTGAGTCTGAAGGTGACTTCTTGACCCGTCTTTAGAAAAAGCTCCTCAAAGTCCACAGAAAGGACGGTGTCATTATCCAGGATTGTTTGTTTTTCAACATTCACCTGTTCTTGCAAGAACCCATCTACATAGAGGTAAACTGTGGTTATATCGGCAAGTATAGTCCCAGTCCCAAAGCGTAGTTCAAAACTAGCCTGGTAACCTCCATCTTCAGATACAACATATTTCTCATTGATGGTGTCGAAATGATCGCTCGTGTCCTTTAAGCCCGTGTTTATTAGCTCGCTAGAAACGGTTATTTCTGGATCATCTAAATCAAAGGTAAGTGGCACCTCTATTTCTTGAATGCCGGAACCTGCAGGCGTACTATGGCTTAAGGCATTTTCATTGCCTGCAACTGCATCTTTTTGACTCCAGTATGCATCATCTTTAGCTCGATACTCCGGGTGAAACCAAAACCGGCTGCAATAGTCCGAATCTATAAACTGTGAGACCACTTTAAACCCAGCATCTCGGAAGATTTCTTTGAAAATCCTTCGGACATTTAAAGCCAGGTTGAACTCATTGGGTCGCACACTATCATTTCTTTGAGCTTGAGGATGGGTGTATAGGAATACACTTTGACCTAGGTTGGATTGACTCCAGAGAATAGCCTCGGCACTCTGGTAGTGGTTGTAATTGGAGAGGTCAATTTCTGAGAGGAGCTTTTTGGGTAATATCTGGCTCCAGCTGTTTTGACCAACGATCAAGAAATGATATTCTACTGAATTACTTTTCCTAATGGTCTTAACGGGTTTGTATTGGCCTCGCAGAATGACGAGACCTTGATATTCAATATAAGCCTCGGTGCCTTCTTGAATATTAGATTCGGAGATTGCTAAATGAAGGTTTCCGAATAGCCTTCGGTTACTTCTAGATCCTGAGGCCTTTATCACGTTACTAACGCTGCTACTTCGATTTTGAAGGTTTTCGGCATCAGTAATTGCATGGTCACTTAGGAGTCTATCCAAAGTGTCCTCCACAAGATCAACTTGCAGGCCAGCGATATAGACAGTCGGTTTTGGCATTATTCGGTCACCCGAGTCTTAATGTTTGATATGTCAAATCCCTGTGGCAAAACAAGATGGCTCACCCAATCACCAAGGACCGGGGCTTTGGTTAGAGTGCTATCTTCGGCGTATTCACCTGGGGAGACCACCTCTTGGCGAGGCTCGGTCACAATGAAACGATCAAAGGGACCAAAGCTCCGCTCATATCCTTCCGGATAATTAGGGTAAACGGACTCACCGTCCCACATTAGTCCTTTAATATCCGCCTCCACGGCGACTTTTGTTCCTTTGAGTGTCGTTTTCGTGTAGTTCATGAGATTGAGGTTTTAAGTGGTTGCGGCGTTGATATCGCCCTCAGAGAGTGCTAGCGGTGCAAAGGCAGCTGCGTACAGATCAAGGCCCCACCCATTTATCATTTGAGCAAAGAGTTTCGTAATAGCGAGGGAGCCACCCATATCAACATTTAGAGCAATGGTTGAACCGGCAAGACTCACAGTTGCAAGGTTTCCATTGACAGAAATAGCCAACTTTTTACGAGTAGAAACATCTTGATACCCTCCTAAAAGTGTACCTCCTGAAATCCATGAGGCACTAGTTCCATTTATTGAGCAAACTAGCTCAAGAAGGTTTGCGTCTGCAACATCTCTAAATCTTATTAGTCGGGACCCATTGACCCCGGCATTAGGCGGTAGTTTAAAGTCAAGTAAGAAAGTAAAGGCGCTGGAATCTATAATCCCATTACTCACCAAATTATCAAAGGTGAATTGATTTGCGGAGCGGGTCACATTGTTGGGTATTGGACTAATCCCCTCATGCCCCGCTTGAATATCTCTTAAGGTGATATTGACCCCTTTATTGACATCACCATCAAAAGAAGTATTTAAACTTCCATCTAGCACACGCATTAAGAAGCGAATTGATGTTTGGCTTGCACCTGTTGTAATGGGTAGAAAAATTAGAAACTTACCGTTTCCTTGTTTAACTAGGCTAGCAGATCCGGAAGCTGTTTCGGCTTCAAAGTCGATATTAGTAATTGCCGAAGAGCCTAGGCCTTCTTGCAATCTGAAATTTCTCCCACCCACCGGCTCCACCTCGATTATCATGGTGTAGTCAGTTGAAGAGCTAAACCCGGAAAAGTCTTGAAAGGCAAAAAACTCCGAAGCCAAAGAGCCATCCTCTCGGATTTGAGTGGCGTTTGGGATAGTCACATTAACCTTAGAGGCCGCTGAAATATCAATGGGAGATGTGCAAAGGTTTTGACTTTGAGGCCGCATTTTTATAACCGGGCAGCCCCCTCCAATTGGAAAGTCCCAATCCGGCTCATTTTCGGACAGCTCTTGCAAAACCCCATCCTTATCGAATACAGTGGCCCCCGAAGCGGCCCCCACATTCGGGCGGGAAAATGAAGCCTCTAATATCCTGCCTTGGGGATTACCTGGGGTAGGTTTTTGGTAAAAAGCGAGTGCGCCAACCTTTGTTTGAAGATCGAGTATTGTTTGAAAGGCTTTTAAGCTCATGGCCAAAATGATTTAATGGTTTGATATCTACAGGAATTGTCCAGTGAAACGAATCCGGAGGCAGAGGCTAAGTCCTCTATTTGAAGGGTTTTAAACCATTCATTGCCATCTTGAAAGGCTTTAAGCGATTCATTTTGACAGCTTGAGTCCAGAACTTCGAAGCCTTGAATTCTTCCTAGATTTCGAGCATTTCTAGCAAGGAGTCCAACACTACTATGCCGGCTCTGAACTACGGCCTGCCTAATGGTTAAATGATTCATTACCAACCAAAGATTAAGTCACCAGCAAAAGTGATGTCGCTACCGTTCTGGTAAATGACATCTATGCGGTCTGAAATCCAAACATCCGTTTCTTGTATGATCAAATCCCTTTTAATGTTCGCGTCATCGCCGACATAGTGAACCTTTAAGGTTCCAGAGGATTTACTTTTGACCTTTCCACCATCTCTGTGCGGTGCTATAAAGTCACCCCCTGAGATATCAACATCCGAGGTTTGTGCTATTTCAAAGATGATGGGCTTTCCCAGGCTATTTTTAATTTTCATGACTATTCGATATTTCCAATTATTACATATTGATTCGATCCTAAGTGCCTTAGATAGAAGGCCGCTGGACTGGTTCTCACTAAATAAGAGTTGGCTTCAATAAATCCACCATCATCACCTTTGAGAAAAACCGTTGATTTGGCGGCAATTGTGATGGACCCAGCACCATTGTTCTCGCCAAATGCAATCCAATTTTCGGGTAAATCAGGTGGTATATCTAATTGAAGGTCTTCACTCGAATTATTTGCTAAAAGTTTAAGGTTGTCCGATTCGTTAAAATCTCTGTTCACCGTAAGGCTTAGGGTTTCATCCGAGAAGAAGTCCGATTGCTGGATGTATTCACCGCTGGAATTGGTGATATACTGTCGATAGCGGTTAAATCCTAGCCTAAGATTGTAATAGGCGTTTGCCTCAGGGCTCTCCGGTAAAGTGTCGACTTGAAAATGTTTTACTTCCGCCATTAGCTCCATAGATTATTCCATTCCACGCTACCGGGAGCAGCGGGAATTGAAGGTTGAACATTCAGTGAGTTTTGATTGAGTCGTTCTACATTCAATTGATAGTCTATTTGAACGTTGATTAGCCGGATGGACTTCTTAGGAAGTGAGGTATTCAAAACGGATACAGGGAGGTAGTTATAGGCACCATTATCTAAATGCACCAGATATACCACTGGGCTATCGACCAGGCTTGAAAGAAAGTCCAAAGTGTCTGAGTCTAGGAACTCCGAGGTTAACGAACCGGAAATGGCAGCCTCCATGCCTTCCAGGAATCTCTGACTGTAGGTCAAATCTGATTGCTGCTTCCTGCTATAAGTGCGAGCTGCTGCAAGGTCCTCCTCTTGCTTTGGGTTGAATGCATAGCTGTCCCACCCCCCTCTAGCGTTCAGCCACATCAAGGTAACGGGTGTGCAATTCTCATTTTCAATGGAAATATTCACCTCTGGGCCGATCTGAGTCGCACCATCCATGAATCTCAAGGTGTAGCTCTCATGCAAAGGAGAGGGGAGTAGTATGTAATGCTTCTTTGTCATGGAGAAACTGATAAATCAGGTAATGGGCTAACATGTGTTTCATCATATATGTAGCTTATCACAACCGGCTGAAAAGCCTTAACCTTAAGGTTTAAATCCCTATCCCCGAGGAACCTTCCGTCTCCAGCTTCAATTATGAAGTCAGAGGGAGTTGCAGTCTCGGTGGATTGAAAAAGGATATTCGAGCAGTGAAAGGAGGCGCTTTGAAGGCTATCGCTTTCGCTAAACAAACCATCGGCATCATAGATGAGCTCAATGAAGGCGACCCGGTATTCGATCATAGACCCAGTATCACCTATGACCTGCTCATGAGAACCTTGAGGGAAATTGATTTCGATAGCTGCATTCAGGGCCTGGTGAATGTAGCAGTCAAATGATCCGCTACTATTCTTATCAACGGTAATGTTGGCAAGCAATGTCCAGCTAGAATCAACCAAGTACTCAATGCGGCATTTGATTTTTAGCTCTGCATTAGTCTTATCAGAAGAAACGTTGAATAAAATCGGCTGGAACACTGAGCTTAAGCTATTCGGTGATGTGTTGATTGTTACGGCCATTATGCTGCAATTTCAGTGTCATAGAAAGCCCTCTGACTTTCTTCAATCATGTTATTGAAAAGGGTAGTCACATAGCTCCCAGCTGCTTCCCTTATCATGGCATCCAGTTCGGTCTCATTGGCATCTAGGGTGCCACTCATCCATCTAAGTTTATCTTGATTCCCATCGGTTGGTATTCCTTTTTGGTAGATCGAGGTTTGGATGGCGAAGGCGGTTTGCATTTCGCTCTTTCCCTCGAATGAAATCCCTTTTACCCTGATCCAATCTAGTAGCGCATCAATAGGAACTCGGGTTACGCCAGCGGCACGTCCGGTATCAACGAATTTGCCATAGTACAAGTAGGAACCTTTCAATTCAAAGCCGTTGGTTATCTCTGAAACAGCAACCTCAATGGAGTTACCAAGGTCAGAAGTAGCCACATGGCCTTGGCGCTCCAATTCATCTTGAAGCTTAAGCTTTAACCATCGCGCGATATGTCGAAGTGCAGACTCCATTAACAAGTTTTCTTAGCACGAATTTTATAGTTGAACTCCATCCAGATGGGGTCGTTGTTGGTCAAGTAGCCTTCGTTGAATTTGAATCTACCTGGCTTTTCTAAAAGGAAGAGATCGGAACTGTCTTCAATGGACTGGGCCAATAGCTTCTCGGTAGCTTGCAGGGCGGCCCAAACATCGTCCCTTTCTGAAGGGCTCATACGTTGGCCTGAAGAATTATTCTCTGCGATTAAGTAAAGTTTCACCTCATAGGTGGAGCTCCAGTCATCTGCCTTAAGATCTGGAATCTGTGCAGGGGGGGTGAATAGGAGGTAGGGGTAGGTTAAATCCGATTCTCCATTTTGCTCTTGAACCCAGCCATGTGTAAAAGCATTAATGCCCTCAGTTGCGAGGGCTAAAGTTTGAATGCTATTTCTAAATTCGACGATGTTCATTTTCCGTGTTCTGCTAACTGTTGTGCTCGGTGAATTGCGAGGGTGTTCATGAAGTCGTGAGCGTTGGCTTTTTGAACCTCAATGAGACTGCCAAGAGCGCCCGTTTTCGCCACTTCGACGATGCAGGCATACCAACCGTAGCTTTCCACTTTAAGCTTCTTAGCCGGTCCGCTTCCACCTGGAGAATAGAGAGTAGGGAGTGTTGTTGCAAAATGATTGTGGACTCGACCAACGAAAAAAAAACCTCCCAGACCACATCCATAGGCAAATCAAGGAATTCTTCGGATCTCCTTCCGGAAATTACTTCATCATAGGCCTCACCTTCCGGACGACAGATGATAGCAATGATCTTAGCAGCATTGGAAAGCTGACCTTCTTCCATCTTGGCAGCTGCAATCTGCAGGTCTGCAATTTCAGTGAATTCCAAGGCAGTTAGGGACACTCCTGGCTTGGTATAGCCAAAAAGCTCTGTAGAGGAGGGGAGTCGATAGGTAGTGCCTTTGTGCTTAAAGGAAGTGATCCCTTTACTCTCATAGGCAGGCCATACTATTAGACCTAGGACCAAAGGACTCAGGTAGTGATCATACACAACCTTTCGTTCCGTTGGCGACATACTGGCCAATGTGGGTTCGGATATGTCGGATAGAAGAGAGAGCATATCCCCGTAAAGGGCTGGAAGTTTCTTGAACTGGTCTTCTGGAGATATCTGTTTGATAAGCTCCTCTACCCGAGATTCATCAGGACTTTCCTTCAGCTTTTCATGGAATAAGTCCTTCACATATTCGGGTAGGCTGAATGCAATTTTGCTTAGCTCTAATGCCTCCCTTAAAGAAATGTCTTTCCACTCATCCTTGAGCTTGACCTTGGTATTATGGATTTTGAGATTAACCATTTACCTGACGACGCAAAGACTTGATTTGACGGTTTAACACCTTGTTCACGCCCACTAATGCTCGGAAGTTCTTTCCGTGCTTTCGTTTGTAGCTAATGGCGTCTTTGATTTCGTTTTGGGCTTTTTCAATGGCCTTAATGGCTGGTGAGACATGATTGTCTAGCCCATCAATGAATTTTGCCCGCTCCTGCTTGGCGTTTGATGCCATTTGATGGCTTATAGCATCCTTGAAGCGGGTTTCAGCTACATGATAGAGTCTTTGAAAATCCTCGAAATCTGCTGCAGCAAGCTCTTCCTTGGCATCTTGAAATAGCTTCTCCGCACGATCCTCCCGGAAAGCATTTACAATAGCTTCGATTGTGTTTTCTTCCTCTTCGGCTCTCAGGGCTTCGGAGTCACCTTCTCCTTCCTCTGACCCTTCTTCCGAACCCTCTTCCGAGTCGTAGTTTTCCTCGGTTGGTGGTGGAGTACTTCCTTGCTCTGGTGGCGTGGGAGCAGGCTCTTCGCGAACTTGTTTGATATCTCGATACAAAGTGCTGTCACTTAGCTCAAGGTTCAATTCATCTCTGAGGTATTCTTTAATTTCTTGATCCGATTTACCAGATTCAACAAGTGTGCGAATAAGATCTAATCGTTCTGACTTTTCCATATTAGCGGGTCATTATTAATCGTATAGATTACAAAGTAATCGAATAGATTTCATTTTTCTTCGTAAAAACTTGAAATTTTCCAATGGACTACCTTCGTATAAAACCAACCAGATGAAATACGAAATCTCCTTTGAAGGGTCCTTTGGTCTAGCGATAGAAAGGGCCGCTCAAATTCCTTATGACGCACTTGATAAAGATAATCCTGTACGAGTTTTTAGGAGAGCTAAAGAGATTCTGAATGAATTAGACCATGGTGGTTCCTATTATGTCCAGTTTTTTCCCTCTGCATTAAAATTTAACGCCCTACCTCGGGATTGTGAAGGTCTGACTAACATGGAGGTCATCAATATCACTAACATTTTGAATAGGATTAGGGATAAAATGGACTAGTTCTAATCATAAACTCCCCCAACTAGCAATACCTCGTTTAATCCTTAAGTCGAAATGAGCGCGCATTAACAATAGGTCCCGCCAATCTGGTGAGCGGCCAAGGTCTTTCTTTATCTCCTTTTTTGGTTTGAGATGGACCTTTCGGTCATCATCGGTTTTCCAGCTTTTTAGCTCGGATAGTTCCTCTCTGATTTCTTGCTTTTCCTCTTCAGTAAAAGGGGATTTCAACCAGAGTTGATGCGAATTGATTTTGTCTACTAGGAAGTAACCGCATTGAACTTGGTAGTTAGCATAATTGGGCTCTTCCTTGATGCCTTTTGACTTACGGTTAGTGTTCATCTTGACCTTAACCGGTTTTGCGTTATTGACAAAGCCTTCGATTCCGCAGTTATCCACTACACCGCCTCCGACACCATCTTGATCAGCAACACAGTTCTTTTTGGGAATTTGGAATTGCTTGCGATAGGAGTTGATCTGGATTTGGATATCCGTGGTTAGGGATAAATCAAAGCTTTTGGTGGCTACAACTGTCCAATCTTTCCAAACCGCAATTCTAGCCTTGTCGGACCCTAAACGTGCTACATCGCAAGTCAGGTAATGATCCTTTCCTTCATTATCTAGGTGGTCATTCTGAAATACAGCTTCAATATCATCAAAGGAGCAAAGGGCATCTGGACTATCATCATAATCCCAATTTCCCTTAAGTAGCCTTTCCTTTTTCGCCTTATCCTTGGTTCTTTGTAGCCTTTCCAAGTAACCTTTTTCCCGGAATGGATTATCCTGGACAAAAGCCTGGAGGAACTTCATCATTCTAGGAAGCTTCCCCTGCAAGGCGGGCTTGTAGAATTGCGAATACAGCCAATTCTTTTTTGGGTTACAGGTGATAAAGAGCTTCGCGGTTATTCCATAAAGATCATTGTAATGCCGCCCTATCCGAGTTCTTAAGGTATCGTAGGCCCCGAAGTCAATTTCCCCACCTTCTTCAATCCATCCACCGGTGTATTCAGTGGATCCAAGCCTTTCATACATGGGATCACGCGGTAGATATTTTAATTCGAGTAAATCGATTCGACTACCATTGGTGAATTGGATGAAGTTCTTTTGGCCATTATACTTGAAGGAATTGCACCCATAAGCCTTGGCGACCTTAAAGAAGGAAATGAGAGTAGATTCGGTTATCCTCTTTAACTCTTCACGTCCAATAAACCATCGTGTCTCAGGATAAAGTAGGCACATGAATAGTAGCCAGGTACAGCCAGTCCAGGACTTAGCCCCTCCGGCTGCTCCTCCGTAAAGAAACTCTTCAGTGACTGAATTAGTTAAGGTAAAGAGGGCTTGTTCTTGTTTTAGGTGACGTTTTCCATCTCTTACTGTGACAAAGGAGAATTCATTTCTTCGGAATAGCTCCTTTCTTAACTCAATAGGAGATAGGTTCTCTAATATATTAGCCACTTGCATTTAGTAGGTCTTGCAGAGTCTTTGTGCTGAGCTTAGCAGGATCAATCTCCCCCTGCCTTTGCTTGTTGTCAAGCTCATAAAAACCGATATGCCGGTTAATCATCTCAATGGCTCGTTCTTTGGAAACAAAGTGAAGCTCCACGACCTCTTCAGATATACCTTCACTTATAAATCGCTTGGTATGCTTGAACTTGGTGATCAGCTGGCGCACCTCGAGAGGCAGTTCCTTGATTTGGGAGGGGGAGAGGTTGATAGTTTCAGTAATGTCACTTTCCACCCAGGACTTCAATCGCTTAAGAACATCTTGATGCGAATACTCGATTTGTTGAGCGGCTTTAGCTTTAAGCACTGAAATGCGGGAAGCAATATGCTCCTTTCCTAGGACTTCATTCCCAATTTGCCTTGCGTTTTTCTCTGAATAGCCCGCACGAATCGCTGCCTGAGTGGCATTGAGGTCTACCATGTATTCCTGGCAGAAGCGAGATTCTTTGCTGGTGAAATGATTCTGGGCTTTGTCACTCATAAGAAAAAAGGAGGGAGGTCTTAGCCGTCCCTCCAGACCTGATTATGATAAAAGGTAAATGTAATAAAATATATTACAATTACTATTGAAGTTAAATGTACATGAATGGAAGATTCCTATTTTTTCAGCATTATCTTGGAAACAGGTGCAGTATTGGTTAGGGTGATTACGAAGTAGTAAAGCCCAGCCGGGAGATCTTCCACAGGTAAGGAAGAAGTATACGGATACTTGAACTCTTTGATTAACTGTCCACCCGTATTGTAAATGGAAACCCCTTCTAAATTGGAAGGGTCTTCAAGGTTAAAAAACACTTGGTTTTCAAAGGGGTTTGGATAGAGGCTAATTGGATTCGTAAATAATTCTTGAGATTCAACTTTCAAAGGGCTTATTCCATCTTTATTAAAGTTAACATAGCCAATAGCAGCAGCAAACCCAGTTCTAGATGAGCGGAAGGCCACAGTGGCGGTGGAATCTGGTCTTAAAGTAAAATAGGATTGGCCACTGTATTGAGCTAAATCGCTTCTAGAATTGAAGGCTCTTAAATTAAATGCTTCGGTACTATTAATCAGATCTCCCGAAGCATTATAAAATTGAAACCTTCTACCGCCTTGTGATTCTGGTCGACCATTATGCAGGCCGTCCCTGTTAATATCCGAATCAATAACATAGGATCCATCAAAACCACGCACTAATCTTATTCTAGGTTCCGTCCAAGTGCTATCTACACCTTTAGTTGCTGGTAGAATGAGGTCCTCACTAATTATAGTGTCCGAATTGAAATTGAACATGCGGATGGAAGCATTCACAATTGAATCTCCCAATTGGTGATTTAGGTCATAAGAAATATAGAAAGGCTGTTCAAGCCCTCTTTGAATGCCTACTGGCCCGAAACGGGGGAATTCGAAATCATCTGTTATACAGGCACATGATTTTTCATATTTGGCATGGACCAAATTAAGGTCCCCATTTGGTTTTGGAACAAATCCCCTGAAATATTGAATCGAATCATTTCCAGCGATCCTGGAGATTTCAAAAACGGAGTCGAGTTGACTATAAGATCCAACCAGCTTACTCATCGAATCAGCACTAAAGGTATTTAGAACTGCCCCAGTATTCTTGTCTAGAAAAACGTAGTCTCCCGTAGTACTTGATCGACAAAAAATGTCTGAGTAAGTGTCTTCGTAGTCACTCACGCAGTCGACTAAGCGGAAGTTCTTCTTGGACCACTGTACATTTTTTGTTTTTAGATTCACGCATTCAATAATCTCCTCCTGCTGCCAACGAGTATAAAAGGTGTGAATCGCAAGGTGGTCTGAAGTGAAAAGAAATTGGTCATCGATACTTTTATCTTTATCTTCAATCGTTGGGGTTATATAGTAATCAAGTAGTTGCCCATCTTTCCCATGGAGTACAACATAGTTCCTTTTGTTCTTGGCTGCTCCATATTGATAATTTACCATCCCAAAAATAGAGTCCTGACTAACCTTAAATCCAGTAAAGCTTATTCGGTCAATTAGGCTTGGGGTATTGGGAATATCGGGAAGATAAGTAAGCCAGCCCTGGGCAGAAAGCCCAAAGCTGGATAATAAAAAAAATATTATTACTGAGACTAACCTCATGATTTGATCAGTTTATATGCTTGTTCATCAACCTTCACGATGTAGGTGCCAGGTGCTAAAGACTCAATGTTGATTTCGATTTGATTAGCGTTTGCCTGCGTTGAATATACAATTCTTCCATTTAAATCAAATACGGTGATATTTGGGTATTCTCCTTTGTTAAAGCGCGTACCAAAATCCACTTGGAATCTTTCCGTAGCTGGGTTGGGGAATATTGAAATCTGATTTTGAGAATTCTCAGTTTCCACATTTATTACATGTGATCCAGTTCCATTACAAAAGGATGGCATTTTGAATTCCATGACGAAAGTGGAGATGCTTATGGATGTACTACCTTTCGGAATGGCCATCACTATATTGAGTACAACTCAGATCACCCAACAATTATTGGTGTATCCTAATCCTCCTGATTAGTCAACTGAACTCCCAAGGAACTGGTTTAGCCGTGCCTTGGGAGTTCCTTATAATAGTTTTAATATGGATTTCTCGAATCAATCTATAAATCCTGCAATTGTGCTTAGTGAGAACAAATCGGTTAAAATAGAATCGACTTTCGCTACTGTAGTATATCCTCCTTCAACACTTTACAACGTTCAGGGAAGTACTTACGATCCTAAGCACATTCCTGGAGCTTCAGGGTATTCTTGGAAGCAGCTACTGATCTATTATGGAATTGGTGTTCCTGGGAATGCTGATGATTGTTGCTTTGCTATATCCCCTCCAGCTCCGGGTGGTTCCACCCATCCTCAATTTTTAGTTGGTGGACACATGACCACCAGTAGTAATGGCGTAGTTCCGGTTGGGGGTATTTGTTATTTAATGCCACTATGCAAGTGGCATAATAGCACGAACAGGGATGGTATCCCTTTCACTCCATTGCATAAACCAATACTGGAGCTATATGGATACATGCAAGCTGAGCCTGCTGCCTTATTTAAAATGCGTTTACCCAGCGAAGAGCGCTTTGCAGTTATCAGAATTAAGGATGGCTCTTGGATTTCAGAGAACCTTTCTGAAAATAGTATGAATCTATTCGAAGCTAGGTCAAAGAACAAGGCCGCAGATGCTGATGATCACTATTTCTTATTTGAAAGGGATAAAGAAGATAATTCTTTGACTCTAGTTAACCAGGGAGGGGTAAAGGACTTATCAGAATTGTAATCTCTTCTTTGTAAAGCCTTGTTTTTTGGTGTTATAATTTCTTGTGTCAATGGGTTTAAGTCACTGATTTACAAAAATTAATATTCACTTTATTTCTAGTAAAAGGAAATGGCGACTAACCAGTTCTTGATGAAAATGAAAGTTAATTAATCGGCTAACCAACTTGTTGTGAGTGGATTTAAAATAAGTGGATTTTAATTTTATTAAATTGCAATAATTAGAAGTCAGAAAAAAAATTAAGACCTGAGATTTGAAGGATTTATTGTTGGAGAGCCTTAATGCTGGAAGTTGGGAATGGGATATTCAAACCGGCGATGAAGAGTGGAGCGATCTATTTTATGAGATCCTTGGTTACAGTAGGGGGGATTTAAAACCTACCTATGAGACCTTCATTAATTTCTTGGTAGAGCCTTCTCATAAAAATATGGTTGAATCTGCAGTGGAAGACCATTTGAATAAGAAGACTCCGTATGACGTAAAGATTCTGATGCTAACCAAAACGGAAGGTTATCAATGGTTTAGGTCGATTGGAAAGGCCCTTTTTGAGGATGGAAACCCAGTTTATATGATTGGAGCTTATTAAAAATCCATAGCGAAATGGAATCTGAACTCAAAAATACTCAGCTTTCGCTTTTGATGGATGAAATGGCGGATATGGCAAATATAGGCGCCTGGGAGGTGGACCTTAGAGTGAACAAGCCAATATGGTCGAAGGAAGTCTATAAAATACACGAAGTTGAATATGGGACGGAAGTCGGAATGGACCAAGCTTTCTCATTCTACACAACAGAGAGTCAAGAATTGCTTCAGGCAAAATTCAGTAATACAATAACCACAGGGGAGCCCTATGACCTTGAGCTTGAAATTATAACGGCCAAGGGCAACCGTAAATGGGTCAGATCTATTTGTCGCCCAATTATTGGAGAGAATAGCGTTATTCATTTACTAAGAGGGTCATTCCAGGACATCACAAGGCAGGTAGAGGAAAAGGACCTTAAGAGTAAAGCCCAGGCGCTGATTGAGGATCAGAATAGTCGATTGGTCAATTTTGCGCATATCATTTCTCATAACTTGAGAAGCCATGTTGGCAATTTGAAAATGTTAACCAATCTTATCAAGGATCCTGAAATCACAGATCAAAATTTTAAGCTCGACTTAATTGACAATGTTGAGACCGTCACAGAGAATCTGGATACCACTTTAAGTGATTTGAATGAAGCCGTCAAGATTCAAACGACCATTCATCATCAGAGGGAACTTGTTAACCTAGAGCTAATATTAATTTCCGTTGAGCAAATTCTTTCTAGGTCGTTGCTTGAAAAATCTGCTAAAATTTCTACTGATTTTAAAGTGGCGGATGTTAATTATGTCGGTCAATATTTGGAGAGCATCTTTCTTAATTTAATCAGCAATTCATTAAAGTATTCTCATCCTGATCGTGCCCCTCAAGTAAAAATATCGAGCGGAAAAACTGAAGCAGGGGAGGTCTATTTGCAGTTTGAAGACAATGGTGTAGGAATTGATTTAGAGCTTAATAAGGACAAAGTATTTGGACTTTATAAAACCTTCCATAAGAACAAGGATTCAAGGGGAGTTGGTCTTTTCCTTGTGAAGAGCCAGATTGAAACATTGGGGGGAACAATAACGGTGGAAAGTGAGGTGAATCGGGGAACCACATTTAAAATTATCCTCAATGTCAAGAAAGGCTGAGTTTGCATTCATAATCGATGATGACAATCTTTTTACGACCATGTTAACCAGGTTGATAAAGATTAAAAATGCTTGTCAAAAACTGATGATTTTTGAGAATGGCAAAATTGCGATTGAATATCTGGAGAAAACAATTAACAGCGGTGTTGAACTTCCGGAGGTTATAATTTTGGATATCAATATGCCTGTTATGGATGGGTTTCAGTTTATGGAGAATTTTGTGGCCCTTAAAAATGATAACTTGAAGGACATAACTATTTACATGGTTACAAGTTCTATTGACGCCAGAGATCGAGAGCGTGCAAAGGAATTTAATGAGATTCATGATTTTATCGTTAAGCCGATAACAGCGGATCAAATTGACACCCTTTTTCAGGTTCCAGCATAAGACTGGTTTAGTCTATTGTTGAGAGCGGGGTTTCTCTTGTGATTAGTAAATTTCGTTATTCAAAAGAAAAAGACTTATTTGTCAAGTTTTGCCTAGTCCAAATAATCATTTTCAGGTCCTATGCTGAACGGAAAGTCGTCTTGTGATACTGGGAATTGGTTTGAGCCGTTGAAGTCGTCTAAGTCGCTGAAAAGAGCATATTCTTTCTCGAATCTCACACGGCTGCGAATCAGTCCACCGTTTCTGTTTTTGGCAACAATGTATTCGGCTTGACCTTGGGTGTTTGCGTCCAGGTAGTCTTCACCCCAGTGGAGGATGTCATAGTATTCCGGACGGTAAAGGAACATCACCATGTCGGCATCTTGTTCTAGGGCACCTGATTCTCGCAGATGGGAAAGGCCTGGTCTTTTGTGGCCTCCTTGAGACTCGATGGATCTGTTGAGCTGGGAAAGGGCAATTATTGGGATGTCTAGTTCCTTTGCGATAAGCTTAAGGCCTCGGGAGATTTTAGATATTTCTTGCTCACGATTCCCGGAGCGTCCTTTGGAGCCCATGAGCTGGAGGTAGTCAATGATTATCAGTTGAATGTTGTGACTGGACTTGAGCTGCTTGGCTTTGATTTTTAAGTCTTCGATGGTGATTCTTGGAGTGTCATCGATGATGAAGGGAAGCTTTTTGAGGCTTTCGGATTCCTTGGCTACTCGATGGGCCTCTTCTTCCGTTAGACCGGTCAGGTTGAATTTAGAGCCTGGGGTTTTGGATTCCGAGGAAATTATTCTCGCTGCTATTTGGTCCTTGCTCATCTCCAGGTTGAACAGAGCTGAGGGGTAGCCGAGACGAGCGGCATGGGTTCCGAGCTTCATGGCGAATGCCGTTTTCCCCATGGCAGGACGAGCGGCTAAGATGATGAATTCGCTTTTTCTAAAACCTCCAACGTTTGCATTGAATTTCTCAAAGGGGGTGGGGATTCCCGGTTTGATTTCTCCCTTTCCAATCTTCACTGCCTTTTGAATCTGTGGGTCGATTAGTTCAGCGAGGAGGGATTCTTCCGATTTTACGGTGAGTTCACTGACTTGCTCGATTTGGGTGTAGGTTTGGTCAATGAGCTCGAAGATGTCCGTGGTATCGTCGAAGCTTTTGTCGATGATTTCGGATCCTACTCGGATGAATTCTCGGGCGGTGTACTTCTGAAGTAGGATTTTGGCATGGTAATCCGTATGTGCTGAAGAGGAAACTTTGTTGGTGAGCTCGATGATGTAAGCTGGCCCACCGGCTTGTTCAAGCAGAGCGTTTTCCTTCAGGTGGTTGCTAACGGTGAGCAAATCAATCTGCTTGCTTTCGTGGAAAAGCTCGTGAATGCCTTTGAAGATGATCTGGTGCTGCGAATTGTAGAACACTTCAGGCCTTAGCTGCCCAAGCATGTCATCAATGACCTTGCTGTCGATTAGCATTGCTCCTAGCACTGCTTCTTCGAAGGGAACGGCTTGCGGCGGTATTCTACCTTGGTCCAGGGGTACCGCAATGGGTTGTGAATCGGTTTTTTTCATCAGACGGTTCGAATGCTGGAGGTTGTTGTTTGCGTTGCTTGGGGCTTTTCCTTCTTCTGAATTTCTATCCAGTTTCTAGCGAAGGTTCGTAACCTAGCGATGAGCTTTTTGGGTTCAAAGGGGATTTCTTCGAAGTCAACTTTGTCGTTGAAGGAATCGATGAATCTGGGTAGGTCTCGAATTTGTTTTTTGAAGGGAATGGAGAATTCCTGTTCGAGTCTGAGTTTAGACTTGTTTTCTAAAAATTGAAAAGCGCGCGTATTTACACTCTCTTTTACATTAACATTTACACTATCACTTACACTAACTCTTACAGTTGACGTTCGTGAGTTTTCGTTGACGACTGTTGGCTTTTGTTTCTTTTCGTTAACGAGCGTTGATTTTCCCTTACGGGACGCGGCACTCGCCTTGCCTGCCTCGCTTCGTTGACGACGTAAATTGTCCCATTTGTCGAGATCCCTCTTTAGGGTAGTTTTGATTTGAGCGAATAATGCTCGTACCAATAAACTGTCCGTTTCTGGGTTTTCATCGTTCACATATCGGAAAATATGCTTGATGAGTTTACCCGCATCTTCATCTGGGAGCTCTTCAAACATCTCCTTCCAATCGGTATACGCAACAAATGACTTTTTTCCTTTCATCGAGGATTATGCGCTTTTACTTGAATTACTAAATAGGTTGACTTGCTCTGGCTCTTCCGGAGCGGTCAACTCTTGAAGTGAGTTTGCGAAATGCATCTTTCCGTCCTCAGTCTTGAATCGGTACATCCGTTTTTTCTTGTCGAACCCTTGGAATACGGCTCGCTGACCTTGGTAAATAATTGGAATTTTCATTGAGGAAAATGACTTAACTTTGCCGCAGTTTGTAAGTTGTTGGAGAGGCCGCTGGCCTCGCTGTTAGCGGCCTCTCCTCAATGATTTTAGGACTATCTCCAGATTGATTTAAATAGCTCCCAAGCAAACACTTGCCTGGTCTTTTCAATAGCTTCTTCATCGGTTTGAAAGTACATGGCTGACCAAGGGTTATTCTCCTTGGATATTAGAGGTTTCCATTGCCAAAGAACTTTTCTTTCCACCAGCCACCCTTGCTGTGTCTTGCGGACTCTTACTTTTAAATTGATGAGTTGACTCATGTTGATTTTTTTGAGGGTTTCGTTTGATTTGAATGATATCATCGGAGTTCAGATTAGTCCAGATTTCTCTGTTGTCCCAATCCATGGCCTGGAATTGGTCTTGTCCTTGAGGGGATACCCAGGTTACCTGAACTTTGGTGTCCCTATCATAGACTAGGACCACCCAGTCTCCTTCTTCGATATCGTTAATAGTGTAGATCAAATCCCAAGGTTGTTTTCAGGATCAAAGAAGTCTTCGTCGTCTTGCTTCGATACCAAATGAAGACCAAGGAACATTCCAGAAACACCCAAGGCTAGAGCTCCGAAGAGGAGTCCTAAGCGCATAGCCAGCTGCAGGGTTTCTGATTCTACTAGGAAAATGTGGAAATAGTTCATGCTGCGAATTCTTCAGGGTTGATGCTTTTTGAAAGACCATTTAAGTGAGCTCTAGCATTTCCAATTTGGTCATATAATGCCTCGAGCATTTCGGGGCTGCGTTGAGTGTGGAAAATCTTCACCCTGAGGTCAGCAGGTATTTCCGTGAAGTCTTCAAACCATTCCAAATGGACATTTGCGGAGAGTTGACAGTAGTTTTCCAGACCATCTCTTGTGAAGATATGATTACCTACAAGCTCTACCACAAGTGGAATATTCTCTTCTCGAATAGATCCGTCAAAAGTGAGTAGGTCTGTCTTCCATCCAAGTCTTCTGATTTCATCATCAATGAGTGGAGCAGGGGTGTCCACCAGACAGTAGATGAGCTCAGCTTCATCCATATCCCAGAGGTCCATATATCCTTGCAATTGCCATTCATAATCTGAATTGGTGATACCAACCTCATACAATGGGAAGGTGCTTAGACTCCATGATGATTTCAGGTCCCGAATCTTTTTAAAGGCATTGTCCGCAGTTCCTTTGATGAATTGGTTTTGGCGATGCTCCTTATTCTTGAAAATGGGACGTCCGGTTACTTCGCTATACAGGGAGGCGGATAAATGTTCGACTTGAAGGCCTTTGTCCAAATACTTGGCGGCAATATGATTCGTGCGACCAAGGGCTTCATGCTGATGAATCTCATTTAGGTAGGTCTTGGAGGTGCTCGAAAGCTCTGGCTTGGCACTTCGTTTGGCACCCAAGTCAAAGAAGGTCTGCTCTTGCTTTTCAGTCAGGGCCCGTCCTTCTCCTTGAAACCTTTTCATGAGGTCTTGGAAGGTCTCTTCTTGCTTCGGGGTAAGGCCCACTTTTACGCCGGTCATTAATTTACCTAAGGCATGGCATCTGAATAGATAGTCGGTGAAGTCAGTTCTCATGATGTTTTAGTTTTAAGAGATTCTTTTTTCTGCTCAAGCTCATTTCGCACTGAATCCGGCATATCGGGATAGCCTTCTTCTATCATTTCGAGGTCATCAATGGATTCTGCTTTATGAATGAATTCAAGAGCTCTATCGTTTTCCTCTGATGCTTCCTGAGCTTCAATGTCTACGGTGTTGTCAGGGTAGTTGTAATCTCCCTCTGAGGGTTGAGTAGATTGATCCGCATTCTGAGCGGTTTGCATTTCAATACTCAGAATGCCCCATTTCGATAGAGTGTTTTTCAAGACTGTTTTCTTCGCCATGGCGTCGAACTGGTCTTTATCACTCCAAGGAGAATGTCCCCTTCCATAAGACTGGGAGTACTTTTTGGCGTGCTTAATGACTTTGTCCTTAGACCAATAGCAGGTTTTTTCAAAGCCGTTGTTTAATCTGAAGTAGGCGGCATATCCAACGATATTTCCGTCACCATCCATGGTGAAGTCAGCATCTAATTCTTCCGTCATGGCGTTGAAGGATTTGAATTGATTGCCGTGAATCTCTACCACATTAATGCTTTGATATTGTCCAGTGCGTTGAGCTAACTGCACATATCCCTTCCATCCCATTTGGAATTGAGCCTGTCCTTTGTAGGGGACAATCCATGCGTAGCCAAGATTCTGATTAATTGGAAGATCTAAAGCTGCAGCTGTAGCAGCTGCCGTCATTACCGTTTGAGGGTCGGCCTTGGACAGAATCTTATTGCTATTTACTACTTGGAGAACCGAGGTGATAAAACCGGGTGCTTTCTTGCCTAGCAGCTCTTGAAATCGCTTTTGGATGCTGTCTTTCTGAAAGAGGCCTTTTATGGTAAGTGGACCACTTTGGCCTTTGGTTGCTAATTCGTTGTTCATGTTTAAGGGTTTTCGATATAAACAGTTGAGTTAAGGTGCTCGACAATTAGAGATTCAAGCACTTTGATTTGGTTCTTGGTGAAGTTGAAGGGCTCCCAGTTTTCGGAAATCTCAGTAATCTTAATGCCCCAGCTCACAGCGTTGATTTCTGTGAAATATTCATGGTTGTGATACTGATCACTTCCTCCGGCACGTCGTGTGGCCGAGAAGGCTACATCATATTCCAAGTCGATGAAAAGACCATCGGTATTCAGTTCAAACTCCAAAGCTCCATTTGGATAGGTGATATTCAGGGTTGGCAGCTGCTTGTTGTATTCGGGATCCTTTAAGGCACTTTCCAAGATACTTCTAACCCTATGAAAGTCTTTTAATTGAATAGCGATGGATGTCGAAGGATTGATGGTCATAGCTTTCGATTTACGGAGTGTTTCTTCTTTCTCTTCTTTTGGCGATAAAATGATTGGTCTTCTCAATTACCTGGTTGCGTTTAGTGGAACTAGCAGGCGCACCACTGCCCGCTAGCTCCTTCTCCAGCACTGCCAAAGTGTTGTTCATGGACTCGTTTTGAGCTTTAATTCGGTCATTTTGAGCTCTTAGGATTTTCAGTTGTTTAATGATGCTGGCCTTGGTCATGATTCAATGAGGTTTTTCATATAGCCTTCTGCGTCATGTGCCTGTTTCTCAGCCTTCCTGCAGTTCTCAATAGCAATGCGAACCAGGGCTACCAATGCGGGATAGGTGTTGTCGGTTACATTGCGCCTTCTGCTGACAATAGCATGAAGAGTTTCTCCGCTTATGCCCATTCTTTGCCCAAGTTCTTGCCGGTCGGTCATGGAGGTGAATTGGCGCAGATAGTTAGAGAGGTCACTGCCAATAATGGCTCCAATGGTTTTATCTTTTACTTCGGAGCTCATGCTTCATTTCTGGTTTTAATTCTGGTGATTCTAGTTGTGGTAGGTCGGCGTAAATCTAATTGTGGGGTTTCAAGAGTTGCATGGGCCTGCACACTCAAGAAGAAAAGAGCGATGAAGAATTTCTTCGGATCGGGAAGGGATAAGATGAATAGCCGAGCAACATCCACTGCACTGCGAGCTCCAATCTTCTTTCTGATGTTTCGGGTATGATTATGAACCGTGGCAGGGCTGATGTGAAGCCTTGCCGAGATTTCATCTTCGCTGAAGCCTTTTGCAACATGTGCAGAAATCTCCTTCTGCCTCCTTGTGAGATCTAGCTGGCAAGATTCAATCAGTTCATTCATGGTATTTAGGTGTCAATTAGATTAGAAAGTAATCTGATATGTTACTTGGTTTCGTTACTTTGTCCTAGTTGTTGGTACAAATATAGCAACAAAAGTGCAACAGTTGCGTCAAAGTTTACCACATTTTTGCAATAAAAGTGTAATAAGTTGAAGGTCAGTGCGGAAGAAATAAGAAATATTAGGTTCAGGCTTAACCTTAATCAAGATAAATTTGCTGAGTTGCTGGGGGTGAGTAAGCGCTCTGTAGTAAACTATGAAAGCGGTGATACAACGCCAAGAGCTGATATTATCATGCGAATTCTTGATGTTGCTAAGGAGGCCCGGAACAGGGAAATGGCATTAAGAAGGCAACTTCATGGCATTAGTGAAGAAAAAGTGCAGGTAGTGAAAGAACCCGACGCGCACTGGGCTGGAGTGCCTAATACGATGATGGTCCCAATGATCTCTCACCGCGCTCAAGCAGGATTCTTAGCTGGATGGGCTGATGAAACTACAACCTTGGAGGACTATCCAAAGATTCCGTGGGAGGTAGATCGCGAATACAAAGGCAAATACGTCTGTTTTGAGGTTACGGGAGATAGTATGAATAATGGGAGCCTTGAATCACTTATAGACGGAGATGTGATTTTATGCCGAGAGGTGATGCAGCAACATTGGACTAACAAGCTCCACATCAATCAATGGGATTTTGTAATCGCTCATAAAGAGCGTGGAATAGTTGTAAAGCGCATTATTGAGCATGAGGTTGAAACCGGAAGGCTAGTTCTGCATAGTCTCAATGATATGTACGACGACTATGAAGTTTACTTGCAGGATTGTATCGCGATTTTCAATGTAGTCGATGTTAAACGATCTAGACGTCGCTAGCATGTTTACCGATAAGAAAATGCTAGAACTCATAGGAATCCTTAAGGGTTCCGGGAAAATTCGGTTTGAAAAGGAGTTTTGCAACGCCATTGGCTTAAAGCAACAGAACCTCAGTCGAGTTCGAAAAGGAGAGCGGCATTTTACCCCTGAACAGATAAGGCTCGCATGCAAGGAGTACGGTGTAGATGCCAATTGGATAGTTGGGGAGGAAGAAAATACGTTTAGAAAGAAAAAGGTTTAAGTGGTAATAAGGAGCGATGAGGAATATATCACTTGACGAAGCGTTAAGGCTTCCTGTCGGGCAAAGGGACCATTTAGATATCCGACAAAAATCCAATCATGAGGGGCCTCTCATTCTTTCCGGATTTAAGCGGTGCAGAGTAATACTAGGGGGTGAAATCTCAGGAGATATAACCGTAATTGATTCAAGACTTGAGCAAATAATTCTTGATGGGTTAATGGTTCATGGATCATTTTCCATACGTGAGCGATGTGATGTTGACCACTTTATTATCAATGAAGTGATTCTTTCTGACCACCTATACTTAATGGGGCTTAGTTTCCCTTTGAATTCCAGTATATCTATATCCTCCCTCAAGGCTGAATCGATAGGTTTAACTCTAGGTACTCACTTCCAGGCAGAGATATCCATATATAATTTGGAGGTCCAAAAGCCCTTGGATATTATCAGGGTTCAGTTTAAAAATAGGCTTGACCTAGGGGGTTCCTCATTTCAGTTTCCTGTCCTTTTTGAAGATTGCGGATTTGAGAGAAAGGTCAGATTTGAGAATTTAATTTTTTCGGAAAACCTCTTGTTAGAAGAATGTTCATTTGAAGAGTCCTTTGAAATGGATTCTTTAAGTTTTAAGAAAGGTATTAACATTAGTTCGAGCCTATTCAAGTCCGGGTTGGTATCAAGAGGTGTTGAACTGAGTTTCTTCAAGGTCGATCTCGATAATGATTTTCTAGAATTTGGAAGAGATATAACCCCAACAGATAGAATTAGCACTTATAGAAAATTAAAGGGTTTTGCGTTAGAAAATCAGAATTACACGGAGTATTCTCTTTACCGATCTCTAGAGTATAGAAACAGAATAAGTGATTTAACAAGTCTAATCTTTAAGAACGGTGGTGTATCACTCTGGAAAAAAGCGAATTACTTCCAAGATTTGATCGTACACCTTTTAAATTGGAGCAGTAACGGTTTTGGAACCTCACCTGGTCGAGCCCTCCTATTTACCTTAATTTGTACCCTCATTGGCTTCTATGGGGTTGCAGAAGCAGGGACCTCAGGTGGTCCTTTACAATCCTTTAATATTATGTGGGAACATCCGGAGGTCTTTCTAAAAATGCTCAATCCTGTTCATCGCCTCAACATTTACGAAGTAATATCCGGAGAAATCACTGACAGGTTTTGGGTGGTGTTTTGGGACCTTTTCTGCCGCATCTTTGTAGGTTATGGCTACTATCAGTTTGTCCAGGCGTTTAGGAGGTTTAAATAGAGGGATTTCCTTGAGAAAAAGGGGGATTTCCCTCATCGAATGGAAGGAATTGAACTTTACTTTTGATCTTTTCGGAGTTTCAGGGTAAAGATTTTTTTCATTCCAATTTCGTTGTTTTCCCTTCAGTTGAATACATTCTTCTAAAGCAAAAAAATACCTCATTTCATATGAAAAGCACCATCGGACTTAGAGCACACCCAAAATTTGTCGCGTTTTGCGTAATTCAAAGTAAGGGTGATGTAATTGAAATCAGGCTGATTGATAGGGTGAATATCCCTAAAGCCCTTAAAAGACCGGAGCAATTGAAGTATTTACGAAATACTTTTTCCGACATTATCAATGAAAACAATGTTCAGTACGCCTGTATTAGGGTGACGGAGTCTGCAGCCCAAACCACAAATGTCTCGCGACTATATATAGAGGGTGTAATGCAGGAGTTGATAGCTAGTTCCACCATCGTCTCTTACTATATAGGCCAAATCGCAAGTATAAGTGCAAAGCTTGGAATTGAGCGCGAAAACTTTAAGACTCTTGCGGGAGGTTCTATGATTTTCAAGGATATTGAATCTTGGAAAAAATACAAGATAGAGGAAAGGGAAAGTATAATGGCCGCTTTTAGCGCTTTAAAAATTAAATAATATGCCATTAGGGTTACAAACTGCAGAATTGAATTTCGAAAACCTTGAGGAAATAGGTCAAGAGGGACGCAATTCGACCGTATTTATTGCCCATGACAAGCAGCTGGATGGTAAAATAGTGGTCAAAGTTATTCCAAAAGATAAATTGGTTAATGCCGCTGGCTTTTACAGTGAGGCCAAAATATTATATGCCTCGGCTCACTCAAATGTTGTAGAAGTGAAGTATGGCTGTTCTGATGCAGAAAATATTTATATCGCCATGCCCTATTATGGTAAGGGCTCTTTAAAAAGTCTCATAGGCACAAGGTACTTAACTGTAAGGGAGGTTATTAGATACTCAATTCAATTTTTATCGGGCTTAGCACATATTCATTCAAAAGGACTTGTGCATCTCGACGTAAAACCAGATAACATTCTCCTTTCAGATAGCGACGAAGCCCTATTGTCAGACTTTGGCTTGGCCAAAGCGATGAATGCTCATGGTTATGCTAGCCAAGAGAAGGTGTATAGCAAACATATTCCGCCTGAAACTCTGTATAGTGAACAAAAGACTATTCAATTTGACATTTATATGGCCGGCTTAACCCTTTACAGACTTTTAAATGGAAATGAACCGTTCTATGAACAATATGAAAAATTCAAATCCAGAAAAGAATATCTAGAAGCTATAGAAAAAGGAAAGTTTCCCGATAGGACCTTTTACCTTCCCCATGTACCAAGAAAACTTAGAAAGATCGTAAATAATGCTTTGGAGGTTGATTTGAGTAAAAGATATAAGAATGTGCTTCATTTTATAAATGACCTTAGCACAGTTGAGAACAATCTAGATTTGCAGTTTAAACCTGAAGAAAATCTACACGTTTGGGAGCTGAATAAGATAGATAAGGAATATCTTATTAAATTAGAGCAAGATTCTTTAGGAGAATTCAAAATAAGCACTACCAAGACCATTAAAAAAAGTGCGCGGCGAACTAAGGTATCAGCTCTTTGTTTTTCTAAGGTGAAAAGAAGTGAGATTAATTCTAAATTGGATCAGGTTTTTAAGAAGATTTGAAAAAGCAAAAAATCAAATTTAATAGTAAGGGGGTAAAAAGGGTGGATCAAGTTAATCCGAATCCATTACCAGTTAACAAGGAGGACGGAAAAATCTCCCTACATGGAGAGCAGGGACATTACTTTATCTTCAAACGAAAGCCTGAAATAAAGCCGCCAATTAAGAACAAACCTTAATAGTTTCATTAACCTTGTAAAGCTCCTTTATAAAGCCAGACTTAATTCTAAACTGACTACGCTTTTTAATCTTTGGATTCGTTGATGCATTTTCTAATTTTATTCCTGGGTCATAATAAATCTCCCCTCTAGACATGCCTGCTAAGAAGAGATTGAAGTCTGCTCCAATTCCGAGAACAACCTCATTTCCGTAATGATATTGTTTACCGCCGCCTGCAATTTGCTGATTTATGGATGGCACATAGCAAGCTTTATTATGTTTTTTATTCCAATGTTTTATCATTGACGAAAAGCTCCACGAAGCAGCATCATTACCATTCTCGTCTACAAGAACAATTCCACCATTAGCATTTACAATCTTCCCATTATTTGAATCAAACCCTGGTAACTCCATTTTAAGGTTCGTCAAGTGATGTCTTTGACCGACTTTGTGAATGCCTCCAAAGTTTATTCTATCCTCAATTCCATTGCGATCTGGATACCCATACGTCCGAATAAAATAATCAGTACCTTTTGATTTGTAAAAACCATGAGTTGGTTCAGGTGTCATTAATGTAATAACCCTCGAGTTAATATTTGTAAACCTTTTAACTCCGAATTGCTTTATTTCCCAACCCAGAAAATCGGGTTCTGCATACCCATTCGGCTTCACGCCCAATTCTGCTTCTAATGTATATCCCCCACAATTAGATGAATTACAGGGTACAGGAGTACCAATCACATCTAGTTTTTTTGCATTTATCCAACCAAGGTTTGTAATTCGGCATAATTCGGCAAGGAGTAAGTCTTTTGTATTTTGATTGCCATTAAGCTCAAGCTTTTTAAAGACGCCTTGCTCTTCTAATCGGTCAATTGCCCTAAACTCAAGGGCGATAGCTGTATCTGGAGCTACTACAAATCCAAGAACGTTACCCTTTTTATCTGGTGCAACAAAAAGTAACCTATCTTGAATGCGGTTTGTCATGAGATAAGAGGGGGCATTTTTGGATCCTTTAAGAAATCCAGAAAATCTTACCTCTGGATAGTCAGGATATAGAATTAATTTTGCATGAGGTGCATGAACCGCTTTTCCCTGGTCATCAATCCAATAGAAGTTAACTTCAGCTTTAAATCTTTCTCGTTTGCCAATTGCGCTGTCATCAGCAACAATGTCCGAAAAAGGGAATATGTTTATCACATCAAAGTTACCACCAAAGTATACTTGATTTTTGGAGTTATCATTGGCTGCAAGATTCTTCACGTATAGCTCATTGCATCCAAAATCAGCGAAGATTTGTTTCAGGTTGGAGAGGTTCATTCTTCTATAGGTTTTTTACTACATTTTTAGCTATGGCTTGCATTAAAGGAACGGCTACGGAGTTCCCAAACTGTTTATAGCCTTGGTTATCAGAAACCGGAATTTGAAAGTTGTCTGGAAACCCTTGTAGACGAGCACATTCTCGTGGTGTTAACCTCCTGGGGTTTTCAGTTCCTTGAGGAATCAATATTTCAGCACCGTCTTTGTAATACCTAGCGCTTAATGTTCTTGAAACCCCATTTAAGTTTGTTAGCCCAAAGCCAAACCCATTTCCCTTGGCCTGATGTTTTTTCTTATAGTCCTGTAGGTATGTCCAAAGCTTATCAGAAAGCGTATATTTTTCCAAAACCTTGGGTTCTAAAATTGTTCCGATACTTAGCTCAATTTGCTTCGGCTCAGGGAATTTAAAACCTTCCTTACCCCCGTAGATTTTCTTATCATATCCTACAATTATAATCCTTTCACGGTGCTGCGGAACATAGTTTCTAGCGTCCATAACCTTTGCATGGACACTATATTCTAGGCTTTCCAAAGTTTCATTGATAATTTTAAATGTCCTTCCTTTATCATGGGAAACTAAGTTTTTAACATTCTCTAGCATAAAGGCCTTTGGCCGCTTACGCTCTATAATTCTAGCAATATCAAAGAATAGAGTTCCTTGTGTTTTGTCCAAAAAACCATGCTGTCTACCAAGAGAGTTCTTCTTTGAAACTCCAGCTATTGAAAATGGTTGGCAAGGAAACCCTCCGACTAGAATGTCATGATCCGGAATATTACTTTCTGAGATTTGGGTAATATCCCCGAAAGGAACCTCTCCGAAATTGGTTTCATAGGTTTTTTTAGCAAAAGGATCCCATTCACTGCTGAAAACGCTTTTTCCACCATTGTTCTGGAACGCTAACCTTAACCCACCAATTCCTGCGAAAAGATCGATGAACTTGAATTTGGTTCTAGTTGGGGTTGGGAAGGGTACATCCCATTCTTTGGGAACTAAATCACGAAGATTTAGTTTTTCATCAAGTTCAAGATCTCTCTTAATGCTTTCTAAGTAAGCTTTTGCTGTGGGTTTATAGTATTTTGAAATCCCATTTTTACTATTTTGCAGGTAATGTGTCAAATGCGCAAGATCGTCAGTAGTCTTACGATCGATGACAAAATTTAGCTTTTCCCGTATTTCGGAATATTTGCTCCCCATTGTTCTTTTCAATCTGTAAAACCACAAAGTAATCAAATCTTAGCTTCATACTCGTGGTGTACATATAAATAGCTTTTCAATAACTTATTTTTGGTTAAAATTCACCGTTAATCTAACCGTTAATACAGTTAAATTTATTTGACTACCTAATACTATATACTAAATTTAAACCATTGTTATGCAGTGATATAGGATTTCGAATCCGTCTGTTAAATGCCTTCTAAGCAGACGGTCGCAGGTTCGAATCCTGCCGCGATCACCAAAGCACAAAGCCCCGTGATTTCGCACGGGGCTTTTTTATTCCGTACTGCCTCGGCTAAGCTTGCTTAAAGCCAAGAGGCGATGCGGAATAAAAGAGAAGCTGACCGCAGGGAGGGCTTTGTGCTTTGGTGTGGTTATATAAAGCTCCATCGGGATCACAAGGTAATCCTGCCTCTTAAAGCCAAGAGGCGACGCGGAATAAATAAAAAGCTGACCGCAGGGAGGGCTTTGTGCTTTGGTGTGGTTATATAAAGCTCCATCGGGATCACAAGGTAATCCTGCCTCTTAAAGCCAAGAGGCGACGCGGAATAAATAAAAAGCTGACCGCAGGGAGGGCTTTGTGCTTTGGTGTAGCTCTAATAAGCTCCATCAGGATCACATGGTAATCCTGCCTCTTAAAGCCGAGAGGCGGCGCGGAATAAAAGAGAAGCTGACCGCAGGGAGGGCTTTGTGCTTTGATGTGATTCTAATAAGCTCCATCAGGATCACATGGTAATCCTGCTGCGATCTCTGGTAAACCAGTTATTGTCTTTGTTAGTCAAATGATTAACAAGGGTTATTTGTTTTTGGCTGAAACATTTGCCTAGGATGTCTCTTCCTAGAAAGTCATCATTTATTCAATTCCTACCCTGGGCCACATAATAAAGGAAGCAGATATTAGGCGGCCTTCGCTATATTAGCAGAAACCAAAATTAATCGCTGTTTCACACTGTAATCTCCCCTAAAACCCGGACGGCTTCAAACCACTTTAGTTTAAGCGCTAATTTTATATAAAGCTCCCTAAAAGGGACTATAAAAAATTCAATTTCGGCAATCCGTTCTTATAGGCATAGTGGAATAATTCGAGACCTACTTATCCCAGTATCGTCTATAAACTACTTTAGCAGGAGATCGGTATAGATAAGGTCCTTCCTATCAAATTAAACCTACCCCTGATATGAGAATTATTTTTTTCTTGACCTTCACGATAATAAGCATGAGTCTAGAGGCCCAAGAACTGCAGTCGAAAAATTCTAGCTTTCAATTAAGCTACACTGGTATATTACATCTTCGGCATACCCCACTTAGCACAGGTTTTCATATTTCGGACCAATGGATTGACGGGGTAAATCTCGATAAACCACCTTTTCTGAATGCTATTAAGCTATCCTATGACCAAGATTTCAATCAAAGTTGGAGTTATGGACTAGGAGTAAACTTTAGTTGGATTAACGTCGATGTGGGTGGAGGTCGAGCTTTTTTCCGAGACTCCCTAGGTGACCCAGTATTGTTAGATTCAGAGCAAACCTTTAGGACCAGAAATACCGAAATTCAATTTAGACTAGCCTTTGATTTGTTGAAGGAGAACAGAAATGAAAGTCTATTTATCTATACCCAATTGGGGCTTGGATATTGGAACCGGCAGGATTTTTATATCGAACGACTTGAGCATAGTCCTAATTCAGTGTACAACAGTGTAATTAAGACCCGACATGGTTTAGTTTCAATTATTGGACTAGGTTTGAAGTGGGAAGAATATGTTTCGGAAGATTGGGGATATTTTATAGACCTGCTATATATACCGAATATAAATTTCAGTCCATCCTTAGTGACCCTTAGAAACGTGGTTACAGATGGAACCGAATATGCCGATGAGCAATTTAATAGAGGTGTATTAATTGATGAGCTGGAAGAAAATCTTCGGTATTCACAATTTAGGACTGGGGTAGGCATTTCATATAGATTTTAAGATGCCGGAAAATTTAAAATATGCATCCCTTTTCTTACTTATTTTCATTTTCAAATTAAACCTGAGAAGTCAATCTGATAGATTAACGATATCCGTATTGGATTCTGAAAGAAAAACTCCTATTGAAGGTTGCCTTGTAAGCTACAATGGATACTCATATCTAACAGATGAACAAGGGGTTTTAGATTTATATATAAATTCATCAGTAGCGCAGATATGTTTCCACCTTTTGGGATACAGAGATACCTGCTCTCCAATTGATACGGCCTCTTTCCAAAGGTATTATTTGGAAAGAAACTCAGAAATACTACTTGAGGTACAAGTTCTTCCGAATAGTGAAAATCGTTCAAAGGCATCTTTATTAAATAGTGTCCTAAAAACCCGTGTTGTCAGCAAGGATCTTCAGGCAATGGGACTATTACTTGGAGAGGAGGATTTGTTTAAAGGATTGGTTTTCACACCAGGTGTTCAATCTGGCAACCCAGGTTCTAGCGAGGTACATATACGTGGTTCAGATCATTATGGTAATTCCATTTTGCTAGACGGAGTACCCATATATAATGTACTGCATTTAAATGGAGCCACTTCTCCCTTCCCCAATCAGGGCATAAATAGTTTGACCATATTCAAACAAGGCATACAATCTATGTATGGATTTGGAACGAGTGCCATTTTGAATCTTGAGACTAAAAATGCTCCGAAACAGACTAATTTTAAAGACATTAGTGTTGGCTTTGGTTCCTTAGAGTTTACAATTGGTTGCCCATTAAAGAAAGGATCTTCCGGTTTTTTGCTTTCCCAGCGACTTTCAACGGTCACGCCTATTCTATATATAACTAACCAAATAACAGGCTCAGGCTCTTCAGAGAACTTATCCTTTTACGATATTATATTAAAAACACAATATCAGTTAGATTCTTTCACACACTTCTCGCAGACCAATTATTTCTCAATTGATGGTAGTGGGGTCACTACGGAAGACTATTTAAATTCAGCAAACGTCGACAAACGGACCATTAATTGGGCTAGCAGTTTAAAGTTCAAGAAAAGACTTGCGCCAAACTTTTTCTTTGACCAAATAGCTTTTATAAGTCTGTATGACTATAACTATAGAAGAGATTTTTCCGGAGGAGAGAGGAGTGCAAATTTAGATTACCGACTTACATATTCAAATATTGGCTTAAAGTCCAATTATAAGGTCGGTTTTAATAATCAAAATCTCTTGAATTTCGGCTTTGGTGTCAATTTTTTAATGTTGCACGGACCGAGGATCTCGTCAGACCAAAACCTCCTTGAAAATTTAGGCTCGAATCAGTTTTTTAACTATTACTATTTGGAGTACACTCATAAAATTTCTGACCAATTAAATATGAGACTCGGTCTAAGATCTGAATTGATTTCAAGCATAGGTGGTTATCATAAAATATTATTTTTACCACGGGGGTTAATCACCTACAGCCCCAAGGACTATCTATCAATATTCTTTAGTTATGATCACCTTAGCCAATCGACACATATAGTAAGGAGGGGTGTGCTGACTAGCCCAGAGGACTTCATAACTATGTCTAGCCAAGAACTTCCTGCGCAAGAATCGGTTCAGATCTCAGCTGGACTTAACAGTACATTTGGTAAAGTAGGAGTGCAAGCCCAGCTTTATTATCGAAACTTAATTTCGGCTATTGATATAGACTACAGCAAGCCTCATTTTTTTAATGAACCCTTAGCTTCAATGGCAAATCAAGGATTAGTACTTACTGATCCGTCTAATGCTTTGGTCACAGTCCGCGGTGCAGCATATGGAGTTGATGCTGGTTTTAGAGGAGCCTACAAAAGGGTTCGTTACAGTGCTTCATATTCTTGGACCAAAAGTGTGAGGAATTCAGAATTCCTTAATCATGGATTGGACTACAATTATCACTTAAACCGTGAACATAATTTTCAAAGTAATATAGCTATTAGGTTTAAAAGAACGAATATTTCTAAAATTATTGAAGTTGGCGCCTCCTGGTTTTATGGCTCTGGCTTCTTCACACAGTTCCCTTTGGAGTTTATATACTCACCAAACTTGCCTGGGTCAAATACATCTGTGATCCCCGCAATTTCAGAGCGCAATTCATCCCGGTTGCCTTCAATTGATCATTTAAGTCTAAGTATAAATTTGATTAAGGAGACAGCCTCGTATACTCGCCGAATCAGTATTGGTGTATATAATGCTTATCTGTCGCCAGTAACTAACTCGTATATTTGGCGAAACGAGAATACTTTATCTACCGAGGGATTTCTTCCATTCATACCCAGCATCACTTACAAAATTAGTTGGTTATGAAAGCATGGCATCTATTTATTCTTGTTTGGCTTATCGGCTGCACTACATACGACACTGATCAATTAAGACCCGACCGACAAGTCGCCATAGTAGGAATGTTCTATCAAGGTGATTCTACATACATGGATAATGTTTGGGTTGGGCAAACCAATTACGCACCAAACTCATTTTTTACGTCGATCGAAGACTCAATAAAAATTTCAATAGCTGATGATGAGTTTAGAAATTTTAACGCATCCAGAATTGACAATTATACCTTCCAATTTCCTGATTCAGCAGTGACATTTGGCCGTTATACTTTAAACGTTCAGATAAATGGTTTTAGTCACCAAGCAAGGGTTCCCTATATTCCTAATCCTCCATTAGTTACGGTTAGTAAATTAGATTCCAGCTTAGGTGGATTTTTGGGCAATCCTGAGTTGAAATACAGAACTCAGGTTGAGATATTTAACCTTGACTCCGTAGAATCGAATTATAATTTCCAGTTTGGAATAGGCCTTAGCCGATCAATAATTTACGAAAACTTCGATCTTTTCTTTGAAGGATTTTTGGAGCTGGATTCTCTAATCAATAAAGAAGATGGTCTTTTCAATGTTCATATACCATTTGACAATAGTATCATTATTGAAATTTATTCTTGGCAAAAGTTGAATTTTCATTTCAATGCATATTCCGATTTTGTTTTTAACAATGTTATTAGGGAACCACAAGCCCTTATAGGTAATGGTATAATCTCAGATCCTCCTGAAACATTTAAAAGCAGCTTTACCAATGCCTTGGGATATTGTGGATGGGCCCATTTTCAAGTGGTGAAAATGTAAGGTGACCGTTCGTTTTACAGGGTATATTAGGTAAAGATTTAGATCAGCGCTTGATAAACCGTATGTCCTTTTAAACCTGATTCTCTTAATGTGCAGATGCTATTCAATATGGCACACCAGGTAATTCTTGACTCTTATTCCTTGTTACTCTGCCATTTTCATGATTTTTCTTTCAGCCAACACCTTGCCACGATTCATAATAGCCACCGAGTAGATTCCCGGACTAAGAAACGAAGTAGAATAGGTAGCCTCCTCGGAATATGGAAGTCTTCCCACCAATCTGCCAGCCGGGTTATAGAATTGAAGTTCCGTAAAGGTTAATCCAAAATTCACCCTTAGTCTATCTTCGACAGGATTCGGATAAAACTCCAATACACCAGTTTCCCCCTCTTTTTCTCCGAGAGTTCTCAGGAACAAAGGACTATTGTATTTAAGGTCTAATGGTAGGCAAACTAAAAGGTCCCTATCACTAGAGCCGTAGTCTGTCTGAGTGGCTAAATATATCTTGCCATGATGTACATCAAAAATCTTGCGAATATCAAAATTATCACCACCTATAGCTCCTTGAAATCGTGAATTTCCCAGCCACCTTCCACCTATTCTATCATATACCCGAATATGAGAGCCAATAATTTGGTTGTTAGCAGGAACCCTATTATCACTAATCAGCGTGCTAAAAATAATTATTGAATCGGAGAAATAAACTGGCGACCTCCCAGTAATATTGCCATAGAACTTATCTGCCACATATGATAATCTTCCTACTATATTTCCGTGACCATTATAAATGCTCTTAAAGCTAGTATATTGGCCATTCTGATCACTAATCGAGTCCTCTACATGAATTAAAAATGCTTGGGAATTGGAAAAGGCGGGTACAAGTTGTTTGTAGTTGTAGTAATCCGTTAATCGACCAGTTCGAATTGACAGCTTCAGAATATCATAACCATAGGAAAATATCATTGAAGGTACCGATACTCTCAAATAAATGAATTCTCCATCATTATGATATTCTGGAATTTTCCATGAATTTGGATTCAACATACCTTGATAGGCATTGATCAATGAATCAATCTTAAACTCTATCAGTGTATCTCCTGTATTCCAATTTTGAAGAATAAGGTTTTTATTTTGAGACTGAAATAGAAAGGAGTAAGTACTGTCTTCTTTTTGAGTGGTTGGTATCAAAGTTTTCACTCCTGTATCAACTCGAACTAACGATCCACCTAAATTTCGGATAAATCGGATTGAATCTGTTAAGGAAGGGGACCATTTATTTACAATGTAGCCATTTGCATAACGCAAAAAATATTGAACTTTTCTGCTTGTCGTTTTCGTTCCCGACCATTGGTAAATAGATTTTGAATTTCCCCATTGACCATTATCTAGTTCATAGCTATCCTGGTAATATTCAAAGCCTACATTTGGCCAACTTCCTAAAATTTGGAAACCAAATGTATAAAGGCTATCTCCTTGGATGTAACCGTCGAAGGAATCATGATCGTCTCCAACAGAATATCCAGCGCCCTGTCCGGTTATCTGGGGGATTACCCATTGGCAATTCCCCAATAAAGGTATGCTCATTATAACGGCAATCAAGAAACGTTTGAATTGCATATTGTTAATTATTTAAAATAGTTTTCCAGGAAATATTCAAGTTTGGGACCTTGACAAAGTAAATTCCTGGCACGGATTTTAAAATTTCCATGTAGTTATTTTCATCAATAATTTGACTTTGTATCAGTTGACCTTGAGTCTTATATACTTGAATCAGTTGTCCTTCTAGATTTCCTTTAAAATTTAAGCGCCTGATCGTAGGGTTCGGGAAAACTTCAAAAGTATCCTCGGCTTAATCTTCGTTCAGACTAATTACTCTCCCAACTGAACCGCAGTTTAGTCTGCCGTTTGTTGCCGCATTAAAGGTGGACGCTTGAGTCTCCGCATGTAAAATACAACTTAATTGATACCAGCCCATCCCAACAATATTTAAATCCCTTAAACATGTCGGACAAATTGCGCTCTCTGAAGGTAATCAACGTCATTCTTTATGCCCTGCTGGCTCTATAAAGCCCCCCCTTGAACATTAGGATAATCCAGCGGACCGCCTTTTTTCGGCAGCAAGGATTAGTTCATCGATTCCATCATCGATTCTACCCCAGCTTCGGTGGCCTCATATTCCTTGAGGGCGGTAATCTTTCGATTTTTAAGACTTACGAGCAATAGTTTCTCGGGGTTTACTCCCATCCTAAAAGGAGCCGCTTCCGCTTCATCCCTGAAGATTAGGACGGGGTATTGGTAATCCTTAAGTCCGGGTAAAATGAACATTTTTTGAATAATTCCCGGGGCGGCGCTTACGTCGACAATTAAGTGCGTATGATGCTCCGCTAAATAGCTCGGGTCTTGATTGGCCAAAAAATCGTTCACCGCATGGGCGGCCTCCTTATCTAGCGCTACAATCAATCGCGCAGCCTCAGCATCCAACGGATGCGATTCCCCAAATTGGTCGGTGAAAGAGTAATTGGGCATTTGTTTATGGAGCACGAAAACCGGCCCCTGAATCGGAGACTGCGGAAGAACCGCAGCGAGAAACACTAAACCAAGATAGCGCAGGGGATTTAAAAGAGTTGTGAGCATGGCTAAGGCTTTTAAATGGCTTATAGCGAAGGTAAAAAGTATCCTGGAAGAAACTTACCGGGAAGAGGTTTGATAGATTCTAAACTGATGAATGAGATTCTATATTTACCCTTAAACTTTTAGTACTCATTTAGACTACTTGGCAAGCTATATTGCGCTTAGGCCAAGGGCACTATCAGATCTTATTAGCTAAACAAAGGATATTGATTCTTGGCTATTTATACTCCAACCTAAGTCCCTAACCGCCTGATCGTCATTTCCCAGATTAATTCCCTCTTAATGCCGCACTTTGTTATCTGATAAAAGTTAGCATCTCAATAGATGCAAAAATCACTTCATATTTAGCATTGTCGACCATCCATTAGAGTGGTTTTCAAAAACGAATATCCCTGCTAAGATTGTCCTCCCGGGTCCTAGGGATTATGCTTGGCATTCAGCTGTTTAAGTTTATGCTTGTCCACACTTTGTACCCATTGGCAAGTCGACCGGGTACATTTTAGAATTATTTTTGCCCACCATGAACAGGAACAGGCTTATTTCATTAGGGTTCTTCCTAGGTCTATTTATGGTTGGTTTAAAGGGACAAACCCCCATAATTGATAGTCTTAGTAAAGAATTGCAAGTGGCATCTTTAACGGATTCTAGCCGCTTAGGTATTTACCTACAGCTTTCGGAATCCTATGTCTATTACAATCGCGATAGCATGTTGCACTATGCGATTAAGGGGGAGGATTTGGCCCTTGAACTAGGAAAGAAGAGTCAGTATCTCTATGCCATGCAGCGTCGCGGGGTTTATTATTATGCCAACAGTGAACTGGATGAAGCGATGAGGATATTTAATAAGGGCCTCTTTCTTAGTCGTGAATTCAAATTTCTCGAGCGGGAGTCAGCATTTCTTGGTAGTATAGGAATCGCCAAGTTTCAAATGGGTCAGACCGACTCGGCAGTATATTTTCTAGAGGCGGCGCTTGAAGCGGATCGTAAGCAGGAGGATACCATAAAAATGATCGTGCGACTCAATAACCTTGGGGCGGTGGTTTTGGCTATGGAACAACCCGCACAATCCTTAAAGTACATATACCGCAGTCTGCAATTGGCATTAGCCATTGGTAATCGGGAGAAAGCCGCCTTTGCGGCGAATAATATCGCAGTAATCTATCAGCGTTATGATAGCAAAGAGAAGTCCATTTACTATTTCCAGATTGCCTTGGATAATATGGATTCGAATAATCTTGGACGAAAGGCCTTGCTGAGTAATATTGGTGAACTGCATCTATCCATGAATCAAATTGATAGCGCGGAGTATTTTTATCAAGCGGCCCTAAATAGTCCGGGGGAGGATGATTGCGATTTTTTAACGGCTTACGCGGGGCTTATTGACATTTATACCCTAGAAAAGGATTATGAAAAGGCGGCCTACTATGTTCAAGAAGGCCTTAAGAAGGTGCAAACTTGTAACGACAGCAGTTATCTCTTTGATTACTATTATGTAGCGGGCCGCTTAGCTTTAAGGCAGAAAGATTTTTCAAAAGCAGAAGAGCTTTTGGAAATCGCAAAGGATTTTGGTGATCGCGAGGAGCGCGGCTATATGCATATGTTTAAAGATCTCGCGAATTTGAGCAAGTTCAAGGGAGATTTTAAGAAGGCCTATCGCTACATGAAGCGTCATAGTAATTTGCAACAAAAATGGTACGAAGCCAAGTACAATCGGGAAGTTGCTCGTAGCGACCTAGAAGTAGCTTTTGAAGAAGAAAAGCAGGCCTTTATGGAAGATCAAGCTTCCATGGAGGAGGAGTTGAGTTATTTCCAGGATCTAAGGGTGGTTTGGACCATCGCCACAGTTTTTTTCCTGGTCACTCTAATAATTCTGTTCCGCTCCTTCCGCAAGGGGCAAAAGACCACCAAGCATTTGCAAGAATTGAATGAGGTAATAACCGAGCAGAAGGAAAATTTACAGTCAAAGTCAGAGCAACTGGCCCTCAGTAATGAAAGGATAAAGGAGCTTTCGGAGTTTCGAGAGCGATTAGCTGCCATGGCGGTGCATGATATGAAAGGTCCTCTCAGCACCATAATTGGCATGTCGGATGGGACCATGACAGCTAAAAAGCAAGGTTTAATCAAAAAGGCGGGCCATCAGATGCTAAATTTCTTGATGGACTTGTTAGACATCTACAAATTTGAACAGGCCAATATTGCCTTAAAATTATTGCCGCATTCTCTTTATAAATTGGTTAATGAGTCTATCGCTTCGGTGGATTTCTTAGCGGCGGAAAAGGGTATTAGCTTTGATAAAAACATCCCAGAGGATTTAATAGTGCCGGTAGATGATGGCATCGTAGTGCGGGTAATCACCAATTTGCTTTCTAATGCGATCAAATATTCGGGCGAGCAAACCAAAGTAACTATAGAAGCCAAGACCAAGGTTACCGAGGGCCGACCTTATCTAACCCTGAAGATTCAAGATCAAGGCAAGGGCCTCAGTCAGGAGGAGCTGGAGCATATGTTTAAACCCATGAACCTGCGCAAGGATAATTATATCTCGAAATCTACCAGCACCGGTATTGGCCTTGATTTTTGCAAACTTGCAATTCAAGCGCATCGGGGTAAAATCTGGGCACAATCACAACCCGATTTTGGTACTTCCATCTTTATTGAATTACCTCTCCATGAAGTGGTACAGCAAGATTTAAGACCAAGGCATGATTACGTCGACCCGGATCAGGTCGCTCCTCAAATGGAAGACTTCTCCGAAGAACTACTTCAACTAAGTAAATATCAGGTTTTTGAGGCTGGAGAAATTCTCCCAATCTTGCACGAAATGGAAGAACAGGGTGCGGATAACCAGTGGCTTACTAAAATAAAGGCCTCGGTATATTCTTCGGACGATGCCCTATACAGAGAACTACTAAATAAAGCCGGACAGCATGAGGTTTAAGATTCTAGTAGCGGATGATGATCCAGGTATTCTAGAACTCATCATGGAGTTCCTATCAGATGAGGATCATAGTTTACTATACGCGCCCAACGGTCAAAGGGCCATCGAGCTGGCTATAAAGGAACAACCAGATCTGGTTATCATGGATTGGGAAATGCCAATTCTAAATGGTATTGAAGCGGTTAAAGCTCTTCAGGCTGATGAAAGGACCAATAAGATTCCGATTATCATTTCCACGGGAGTGATGATGCAGGCCGAGGATCTAAAGCAAGCTTTGGATTCCGGTGCGGTCGATTATATGCGCAAGCCCTTGCATCCCATTGAGTTTAAAGCTCGCTTGCGGGCAAACTTGAGGATTAAAAATCAGCATGAGGAGATTTTACGCCTTGTGCAAAGGGAAGCCGAATTGATGGCGGAAGATTTGGCCCGTAAAGACCGGGAACTGACCACCGCGGCTTTAAATGAGAGCAAATTTCAAGAATTGCTTTCTGAACTTATTCAAAACTTAGAGAATTTGGTGGATGGCATGGCAGCCAAAGACCGGCAGGCTATTCTACAACTTCGAAATAGCCTACGCTCGCAATTGAGCATGGAACAGGGGCATCAGAACTTTTTCACTCACTTTGAAAGTGTACATCCTGATTTCTTCCGCAGTCTTGAAATTCAATTTCCCCAAATCAGCTTAAACGATCGTCGAATTTGCGCTTACCTGAGGATCGGCTTGGCGAATAAGGAAATCGCCCAGCTTACCAATGTGGAATCTGGATCGGTGCGTAAAAGCCTTACCCGACTCAAAAAAAAGATGAATCTTCCGGTCGAAGCAGACCTGCGGACCTACGTATCCCAATTCTAAATTCACTTTTAATAAAGCAGTCCCCACTTTGTCCCGGCTAATTTTTTAGGCCCCCAGTTTCCCGATGTACTATTGCATCAGTAAAATGTAGGTATGAGACGATTGGCGGTAGTTGATGATTGCATTATAGTGCGCACCATTGTGAAATTTATGATTCCAAAATCGGATTGGAAAGTGGTGTGCTATTCAGACTCTCAGGATCTTGTTAATGATATTGACAAGGAAGAATGGGATGCAGTAATAACCGATTTCGATATGCCAGGTCATTCAGGTTATGAATTGGCTCGGATTCTTAAAAGGTTTTCTCCTAGTACGAAACTCATTATGATTAGTGCGAATCGCAAGATTCCTACTATCCATCCTGATATCCATAATTGGGTAGAGGCTTTACTCTTCAAACCCTTCAGTCGAAGCACCTTAGTTCAGGCTATTAAAATGCTGGGCTAATTTATTCGCTGTCCACACCTTGTCCTGATTAATCTTTTCGCTAAACCATTGACGGACATACTTTTGAAGTGTAAAAAATTGAAGAATGAACCACGTAGTTTTAATCTCTGAGGATCCAAAATTTAAACATGTTGTAGAGCGCTTCCTCGCTTGGAAGCAGATGGAGGTAAAGATTTATAATAAGGCCACCGAAATTGAAAACTGGGAAGTAATCGAAAACAGCATTGCGATTGTTAGTGAGTATCAAACCGCTGATATTGATGGATTTAGCTTCTTAAGTGGTCTGCATGAACGCAAGGCCAGTGCCAAACTAATTTTGATAGTGGACGACCTAAGTGTAGGGGAAGAATGTCCGTTCTACTATCAAGTCCTTGACGGATTCTTTACTAAACGCACATTTCCCAAGATGATGCCCCGCTTGCTTGCTCCGGTTGCCAAGCTCGTGGTTTAGTACCAAGGTTGTTTTAAAGTCAAGGCGACAGGAATCGCACCCGCCTAAGTGCATTCCTAATGAAAGCAGGACTCCGCAAGGATCCTGCTTTTTTCATTAATTTTCGGTCCCATTCTCAATGCACTGAAATGTCAAAGACTACGCTATATCCACTCCTGGTACTACTCTCTAGCTTCTTTCTTTATTTTGAATGGGGCACAGAACAGCAATCTTTTCTCTGGCAAATGGAGCTTGAATTGTTTCAAAAATTAGGGAGTAATCCTGGTAGTCTATTGCATCCTTTGATATTCCTTCCCCTTCTCGGGCAAATGCTTCTAATATACTGTGCCTTAAAACCTAAGGCCAGTCGTATAGCAAGGATTAGCGCAATAGTATTAATTGCATCTCTGGTCTTCTTCGTGGCTCTAGGTGGTATTATGGCCGGGAACTACAAAATGGTCCTGTCCATTTTACCTTTTATTATCCTGAGTATTCTTTGGTTGAAAAGTTCAGCCTCCTCCAAGTCCCAAGCTTAGTCCCTGGCGAGAAACTTTTGTAAGACCCTGCGCAATTCCGAAATTTCAATGGGTTTGGAAAGAAAGTCATCCATTCCTGCATCAATCACCCTTTGTCGTGATTCCGCAAAGGCATCTGCCGTAAGGGCGACCACCGGACAACGTTTTAGTAGCTGATTATCCTCATGATCCCGCCATTCCTTGATGGTACTAATGCCATCTTTAATCGGCATTTGCACATCCAAGAACACTAGGTCGTAATTCTCTGCCTGAAGCTTGTCCAAGGCTAATTGACCATTGCTAACCATTTCGAGATGGGGAGACCATTTCTCTAGCATCTTCTGTAAAACCAATTGGTTCATGAGATTATCCTCCGCTACTAGAATACGTTTGCCTTCCACGATTGAAAGGTCGCGGGACCAGGGGCGATCTTGATCAGTATTTTCTTTATGCTTGGGATCATATTTAAAAGGCATTTCGAATATGAATCGGCTGCCTTTTCCTTGTTCACTTTCAACATGAATATGACCACCCTGGCCTTCGATGAACTTCTTAGTTATGGTAAGTCCCAAACCAGTTCCACCAAATTTTCGGGTGGTGTCATCACCTTCTTGGGAAAAGCTTTCAAATACCTTATCCACCTTATCGGCAGCGATTCCAATCCCCGTGTCTTCTACGATGAAGCGAACCATTAAATCGTTAGCTCCTTTTTGCAATAATTCGGCAATCAGGTGAATGTGACCTTCGGTGGTGAATTTCATCGCATTGCCCACCAAATTCAAGAATATTTGATTGAGTTTTACTCGATCGCCTTCTAATATGCGCGGGATGTCATCATGAACCATGGTTTTGAGCTCAACGCCTATCTCATTGGCTCTAAACTCAAAAGTTTGTTGGATTCCCCGGATTAGATGACGGAAATTGAAGGGAATAGACTCAAAGGTTATTTTACCCGCTTCAATTTTTGAGAAATCGAGGACTTCGTTAATAATACCCAAGAGATTATCCGCGGAATACTTCATACTGTTGAGGTAGTGATCTTGTTTCGAATCATGCTCCTCATTCATCAAAATATTGGTCAATCCGATGATGGCATTCAGCGGAGTGCGAATTTCATGGCTAATTTTTGAAAGGAATTCAGATTTGGCTGAAGTGGCCTTTTGCGCAATGTCTCGTGCCTCTATTAATTCCTTCCGATATTTCTCCGATTCGGTAATATCCAAGGAGTAACCAATGAACATCTCAATTTCATTGTCTTCATCAAAAAGGGGCATAAGCCTACGCAGATAAAATACCGGTTCACCGTTCTTTTTTAACTCCTCAGTCCATTCCGTTAACTGCAAGGTGTTTCTGACTTCTTGATATCGTGAAGCCCTCGTTTGCGCTAAAGACATCGGGAGCTTTCGATACTGACAATAGTCAAAATCGTTCTTGCCAATGAGCCATTCTCTTAACTTGGGGTCACCAATAGCGCTTTCGCTGATGAAAATGTACTTCTGATTGCGATCAGCAACAATAATTTCCGCAGGAACCTTATTCAGGATAGATTCATAGAAATTACGTTGGCTGCGTATTTCACGCGCCCTTTGCGATACCTTTTGCTCTAGATTACGGTTCAGCTCTTGCAGCTCCACATTGGTCTTATACAATTCCAATGCCCGATCTTCGAGAAGTTTTTCTGCTTCCTTGCGAGCGCGTCTCTCACGCTCCAAGGCCCGGCTTAATATCCTATTTTGCTTATCGATATCCTCCACTAAGAAAGATTGAATTTTACAACACTGCCATCCTCAGCAAGCATCTCCGTTTCAATATTAAGAGGATGCTTAAAATGATTCGCGGCAGCCTCCATTAATCCTATGGCTAAATCTGCCATTTTCCTTTCGGAACGATAAATCATCGTCATGGTATCACCATTACGTTCCGTTTCAAACCGAGGTAATTCAGCATCTGGATATAGTTTCTTAACTTCCACATGGATGTGATTATCAATCTGTTCTAGCAGATCAAAAGGATGTTTCACGTCGGCGAAAAAGCCAGGGTAGTTGCGGTGAAAGGTGGCGAAAAGGTGATGGCCAAAGGCGTTCAAAAGTCCTGGGACCGGAACATTGGTTAGTTCACTAAGCCGAACAACCAAACTTACCATTTCGCTAGAAGGGTAGGTCCCTACAGCAGTATAACTTCCTCCCGATGCTAAATCGGTGCTTTCGACTAATTCGTCAATTGTCTCTAGTCCAAATTTTTCTTCAACTAGATCCATGAATTCTGAAAATACAATTCCTTTCATAAGGGCTGGAGGTTTTTTAGCAAGTTAGGGATTATTCGCTAGGTCTCTAATCAAATTAGCATCAGTTTATCGAACTTTAAATAAAAGTTTGGCGCAAAAGTACTGGACTTTGGATTTGAAATAAAAATCCCAAATTGAGGCACATTTCAAACTATGATCATAACCAAAAACTTCTCGCTGTGGCGAGTAATTAGCTTTACCGGACATCATTTGCCTTGGCTTACCCTTTGGATGACGGCCGTGGTAGCTTTATATGAATACCATCACGACCATTGGATGTTTATCCCATGGCTGCCAGTTTCAATTATAGGTACCGCCGTGGCATTTTATGTGGGATTTAAAAATAATAGTGCCTACGATCGAATGTGGGAGGCCCGTAAAATATGGGGGGCCATTGTTAATAGTAGTCGCTCATGGGGAAGCATGGTGCTCAACTTTACCGGAGATCAATTTGGGACAGATTTAAGTCCAGGTGAATTGCGTGAGCAACAGAACCGTTTAATTCGGCGCCATATTGCATGGTTGTACGCCCTGCGTTCCCAGCTGCTAGTTAGCACTCCTTGGGAACACTCCCAACAACGGGGTATGGTAGGTATTTACGCAAGGCGCTATCAAAAACGCTTTGGGGTCGGCTTAGTTGATGATGAAGTTACACGGGTGGAGCTCCAATCGCTTTTGGCCCCTGAGGAGCACAATGAATTGGTAGCCGCACAAAACACAGCCACCCAAATCATTCATCGCCAAGGACAGGATCTAAAAGAGCTTTTTGGAGCTAAGGCCATCGATGAATTCCGCCATATGGAATTGCAAAAGATGCTCAATGATTTTTACATTCAGCAGGGTAAGTGTGAACGTATTAAGAAATTCCCATTGCCGAGACAATACGCCAATATGAGCTTCATTTTCGTTTGTATTTTCATCTTTTTAATGCCATTTGGTTTGGTCCCTGAATTCGCAGAATTTGGCAGCTTTGGGGTTTGGATGTCAATTCCCTTTTTAGTGGTAGTTGGCTGGCTCTATGTGATGATGGAGATTATTGGGGACTATTCTGAAAACCCTTTTCAAGGCATGGCGAATGATATCCCCATGTTGTCTTTATGCCGGACCATTGAAATAGATCTCCTGCAAATGCTAGGCGAGGAAGAATTGCCGCCTGCCATTGAGGCTAAACGCGGTATCTTAATGTAGCTCAATGTCAAAGTTCTTAAACATACTTTCCTTCCTGCAAATACCCTGTTATTTGCTGGCTCTGTATTATTATACACTGCCAATTTGGGGAGAAATTGAAGTCTTAGAAGCCTTACAGAATGCGCTTTTATACACCGGACTTGCTTTAAGCTTTATGTCTTTAATTGAGAACAAGAAGACTTTAGACCCTAAACATCAAAAGCTATTGTTCACCTTGCTTATAGCTTTCACCTTGCTCATGTTTGGCATGGGCTTTTATTGGTTGTTCACTGCTCCAGAAGCATATGGCCTGGCTCAAAGTCTTATTGTTTTGGGAATCGGGATGCTATCCGTCCTTAAAATGATTATTCCTGCCCCAAATGCCCATAAATAGGGGGAATTGAACTATCTTCCCATTATTACCCCAAAGGTCAATTGAGATTGATTTTTGAAAACCACTTTTCAGCATGAGTTTTTTTGAAGAAAAACTTGGCTTGATTGCACCAGACAAAGATGCTCTCCTCAGTATACTGGAGAATTTGGCTCTCGACGGACTGGCAATCAGGCCCTTAAATTATTCTGATGATTTTTGTGCGAATCCTAACTTTTGGAAGCGCCTCGGTTATCGTCCCAAACAGGTGAAAGATAAATTATCCTTTTGGCAGGATTTGATTCATCCTGATGATAAAGGACGAGAAAGCGAGAGTTTTCGAAAGCATGTCGAAGATCCCCAATCCAAACCCTATGAACCGATTTTGCGATTCGCACATAAGGCTGGAGGTTGGGTATGGCTGCAATTAAAAGCCAGTGGCTTACCCAATAATGACAGCCAGATTCTGATCACTTTTAATGAGATTACCGAACTAAAGCGCAAGGAGATATTCTTAAGCCAGTCTTCCGACATGGCGAGAATCGGTTTTTATGATTGGAATATACGGGCTAAGTCACTTTACTGGAGTGCCATGACCCGCGAGATACACGGGGTAGAAGCAGATTTTGAACCTGATTATCGCCAGGCTATAAAGTTTTATAAAGAGGGAAGGTCTCAACAAAAAATCACCGAGCTGGTGGACCGTGCTTTGCATTATGGTCAGCCATTTGATGAGGAATTGCAAATAGTAGATTCGGCGGGTAGAGATATATGGGTGAGGGTAATCGGCATACCGGAGATGCAAGATGGGCGTGCCTTACGACTTTATGGTACTTTCCAGGATATAGACCTTCATGTTCGGACAGAGAATGCTATCCGATCCGAGCGTGAATTATACCGGCAGGTGCTTCAAGGAGCGAATGTCGGCGCATGGGACTGGGATATTGATTCCGATCGCATGACCCTTAACCATAAGGCGGCTCAAATGCTGGGGTATAATTTGGAGAGCATGCGAAGGGAGGGACAAGTATATTGGTTTGACCTTGTTCACGAAGACGAGAAAGCTCGACTTACGGAGGGTTTAAGGGAATACTTGGTCGGTGCGAGAGAAGAATTTCAAATGGATTGCCGTTTGCGCATGGCCTCAGGTTCTTATCGCTGGTTGAATATCAGTGGAAAGCTTTTTCAGCCCGACTTACACTTCGCTCGACCTCGGGTGGTAGGAATTTGGAAAGACATCCATTCGGAAAAGTCTAAAATGTCGGATTACAGCACTTTTATCCAAGAAGCACCCTTGGCGATGGCCATGATGGATAAGAACATGCATTACATCAATTGCTCTCAGAAGTGGCGTACCGATTATAAATTAGAAGATGTACCCATCATAGGTCGCAGTCATTACGATGTTTTTCCAGAACTGCCAGAAAGATGGAAAGAGGACCACAAGCTCTGTTTAAAGGGAGAAACATTGCGTAAGGATGAAGATTTCTTTATTCGAGCTAATGGCGATGAACAGTGGATTCGATGGGAAATCAGACCCTGGTATGACGACCAACGTCAAGTAGGTGGAATTATCATGTATACCGAGGATATTACCGCTCGGAAAAAGGTGCAAAGAAAATTGGAGTTTAGTGAACGGGCCTTCGCAGAAAACTTCCACAATGGCGCTATAGGGATGGCGATAGTTGGACTAAACGGTGAATGGCTCGAGGTAAATCACAAACTCTGCCAAATACTAGGATATACCGCCGAAGAATTAGCCGATAAAACTTTTCAGGATCTCACCTATCCCGAGGACCTAGAAAAAGATTTAAGCCTATTGGATAAACTCAATAAAGGCGAGATCGCCAATTACCAAATTGAGAAGCGATACTTTCGCAAAGACGGCAGCATCTTGAAAGCCTTATTAGGCGCGGCCGCAGTGCGAAATCAAGCGGGTGAAGTGATGCACTATGTATCACAGGTAATTGAATGCGATTTGGGTTGTAGCGAGGAAGAGTAGAAAATCTTTCCTACCCGAGGCATTGCTTCCAACCTTTTAGCTCGGAGCTCCGTCTATGGGACAGATATGCGTCGATTATTAAAATATTCACTTTTCACCTTCTTACTGACAGCTTGTGCCAGTGATGAGTCTTTCGATCTAAAAGCACCAGGCTCTTTGTCCTTGAGCTTAGATATGAGTCGTGAGCCCATTAAACTTGGAACCCTTGAGTTTTCCAATGGCTACTTGCGGATAAGCGGTTTACAATTAGACGGCGATCGCGTGCAAGCCGAAGATTATTTTTTCCAAAACGGGTATCAGCCCCCTATTCAGGTGCCGATTGATTCTACTTGGATTGACGGAAACCTGTTTTTTGATCTGCCTCAAGGGATATATAATACGATACAACTGGATTTTGAGATTCCTTCCGCGAATATTCCTACGCTTTATTTGGAAGGTCGTTTTAGAGATAGCACGAATTTGTGGGTAAATCTCAAATTAGAGATTGATAGTTTTGAACGTTTTAGCCTTTTAGCTCAGAACCCTCAAGGGGAAACGGAAATTGTGCTGCAGGAAGGCATTGAATCCCGGGGACTGATTCGGTTAAACCCGGAACATTGGTTTTCCGGAATCAGCATTGAACAGCTTCGTCAAGCAGAGAGAACCTTGATTGGCGGTGAAGAGATATTATTGATTTCCCGGAATGTCAATTCTAACATGTATTCGGAAATCGACAACCGTCTGGATGAATTAAACCAATTTATCATTCGCTAATGCCGGTACAAGACTTACAAAAGCTTTCCGACCAGGAATTAATTGAGGCTTGCCTTCGCAATGAAAGGAAGTATCAAGAAGCTTTGTATCGTAAGTATGCCGACCAAATGTATCGGGTAGCAAAAACTTATGCTAAAGATGAGGATGAAGCGGCTGATGTTCTTCAGGATGGTTTTATCAATGTTTTCCGCAATCTTCATCGCTACAAATTTCAAGGCTCTTTTGAAGGTTGGATTCGTCGTATAATTGTGAACAAAGCATTGGAGCATTACCGCTCCAAGAAGCGGAAGGAAGAGGTGATTCGTGAATTCTCCGAACATCAAAACCTCTCAGTTGATGATGTGCTCTCTAGCATTCAAGCTCAGGAAATTGTAAAAATGGTAAACCTCCTACCCGATAAGGCAGGAATGGTATTGAAACTATACGCAATTGAGGGATATGCTCATCGCGAGATAGCGGATTTAATGGGAATTAGCGAGGGTACTTCAAAATCCCAACTCAATAGGGCTCGCGGACTATTGAGGGAACAAATAAATAAGCTCCATGGCCAAGGATAAGTACATGGACGATAAAATTCGCGAGGGCTTTGCCGAGGAAACTGGAAAGGCTCCAGCTGGCCTATGGGATAGCTTGGCCGAAAACCTCTCTGCGGGGGATCAAGCTTTAGATAGAGAGATCAAAGACTCTTTTCAACATGATTCTTCTGAAGCTCCCGATGCGGTTTGGGCCGGTATCAATCGTCAGTTAACCATTGATAAAGCTTGGCAGGGCATTAATAGCTATTTAAAAGCTAGGCAATACCTTCGTTGGACGGCCAGATTCGCTGCCTTGTTGCTGATTTTCTTAGGTATCGGTGCCATTTTACAAATCGCAAATGGTGCTGATCCCAGTCCGGAGCCGGTAAAAGTTGATTTAAGAGATATTCCGGCAGGGGAGGGAAACACCAATCTACCCGCAGTAGTATTGGATGAGGAAACTCCTCCAATGATGCGTTCTAATGAGGATCGGTCTTCCGAATCTCCGGCTAATAATCTTAACGAAACCACTCCTGCGACCCCAAGGGAAACCGGGGTAGATGAATTGTATGATGAAACTTTAGCGTCTAATACATGGGTTCTAAATGATACGGCGCCCCATCCTAAGGATTGGTTGCTTCTGCCTTGGGGACCCAATTTACCGGAATTACGAAATATTAATAGGGAGCCCGAAATCCATCTGCCGAAAGGCAAAAGAGCCCGCTTTAAGCATTGGGATTTGGGTATAATTTACTCTTATCAGCGTGATTTTTTAAGTAATAACGCCTACCGAGAAAGCTTGGATCAGCGTAGTTTGATTAGCAGCAGTCCGGTATACAGCAGTAATTGGGCAATGGAGCTGCGGTACTTCATAAAGCCGCAGTGGTCCTTGAAAATCCAAACCCAATTTAGCGATGATGTCGGTTTGGTTTACCATGAATACGCGGAAGGACGTTATGGGCGCCGGGAATTAAATCTTAACTACAGTAGGCTAGGTATTGGCTTTGATCATCATTTGCCCCTGAGCTTAGGTAAACAGCCATTTAATCTGGTTTTAGGAGCCCAATCGTATTACGCTCGGTTAAATGTGGCTACTCTTAATGAAGTAGACCTATCAAACACTTACCAAGATGCCTTTGGTCTACAATTACACTTGGGTCAAGAATGGCATAGCGGTTCCATGATTTTAAGCTATGGGCTTTTAACCGACTTCAATTTCAATAATCTGTATCGAGGCAGCTCAAATATCCCCGCTGCCTTTGATCGAACGATATATCGTTCTTGGGGTGCTTATATTGGGGCGCGTTATCGCTTTTAGGCTAAGGCCATAAAATATGAACGATATTCAAATTCGATTCCGCCGGTTTCTTGCCGGTTAAGCGAAATCCATTTTTGATATAAAAGGGCAGGGGCGAAGGGTAGATACTACCGTCAGCTCTCCGATATCTGGAGTCTTCTACCGCCCATCCATTTAATAAGCTTTCCTCCATTTGGGCCTTTCTTAATATACTGGAACCCAATCCTGATCCTTGCGCCTTACGGCTGATAATAATAACAAACCATGGTATTTGCTCCCTTTCAAATAAGCAATACCAGGCCATTAACTCACCGTTTTCATGGTAATAGAGATGATGCCGGGGCTTTTGAAACTCGGATAAATAATCGGCCAAATCATTTTCAGAAGCCATAGCAATGTCCCGAGGATATTCGGCATTCCATAGTTGTAAAAGGGCCTGAAGTTCTGTGGAGCCTAAAACGGATTTAAGCTTTATTTGGAAGGGCATGCTTTAGGATTCGTCTTGACCTAAAATTCGATTCATAAGAAAGGCCCCCGGATTATCCCAAAGTTCCTTTCCGCCCGAAATGACTGCGTCTCCAACTTCTACGGCCGAGCCCCAAATACTCTTGATATCGCCACCTTCTTTTTTAAAGTTGTCGCGCCAGTTAGCAGAATTGACTTCCACTTGCGGGCATTCGACACATTCACAGCTTTCATCAAAAATTTTGATACTAAATTCTCCTTTCAGGACTTCTTTCAATTCATTGGATACCATCTGCTTCGCCGAGTTCATCCCAAAATCTAGGCCTCGAAAAACAACTCTAGCCTTAAAGGTCTCGTAAGTATCACTCTTCACACAAAAAACATACTCGGCCACTTGGGCCTGGGCCAATTGAGGGCTAAAGCAGAACGCGATTAATAAAGTTGCAAAGTATTTGCGCATCATGAGCAATTGCTAAGGAGCAATAAATATCCTAAAAAGGACAGAAAGATTAAGGTTCAGCAGCTGAATTTTAGATTTTAAGCCTAAAAAAGGCGGACCAAAATGATCCGCCTTTCGAATAAATCTATTGTTCAGGGTCTTAACGACTTACCGAACCGCTTGGGTTAGTAGCCATTGCATTGTTATCCATTCCGTATGGAGTATGGTCCATGGCGTTCATAGGTACCTGGGCAACTAGAGGCTTTAAGGTAAATGGAGCTGGGCTGTTATCGGGCACTGGCTCAACTGAAATCACTGCCGTAGCGCCACTTAGATCTAATGGGAAAGTAAGACCATTTGGAGCATTTACTAAGAAATCTTCACCAGGGAAGGGAGGACCAGCAGCAGTTCCAGAATAGGGGGCAGCACCATCAGCACCACTAGCACTGCTAAAGGTACCGGTAGATAAAACTTCACCATTAATTACGACCCATCCTTCATAAATCCAGCCGTCAGCCAAGGTAGGAAGGCTTAAGCCAGGACCAGGACCAGCCGCTGGGTCAATCCACCATAAACCGCTATTCTCGTCGGTCATCATACCGCCGTCGGTAGGAGTAGCTAAAATGTAGGTACCGGTCGCCGCGTTAAAATCGGTTCCGATGGCCGCACCATGAGAAGTAGAAAGTGGAGCATTCGCATTATTGAAATCACCCGCTAAGATGTGTACAGAACTTGGGTCAGGACTTGGATCAGGGTTAGGCTCGATGGTTAAAACATAGGTGGTCGCGCGACTTAATTGATCGGCATCAAGGTCGAAAGAAGTTTGACTTAAGTTTCCATCGCCATCAACGTCGAATAAGCCTGCGGAAACAGGGGCGCCATCAACGATGATCCATCCTTCGTAACGGTAATCAGAACCAAGGTCCTCTAAGCCGTTAATGCTTAAATTTAATTTTGAAGTGTTGCTGTCAGGCGTAGTTGCATCATCATCTTCAGAACAGGCCACGGCTACCATCAAGCTTAGGGCCATTAATCCAATTTTGGAAGTAATTCTCATAGGGTATTTATTTGCGGGAAGAACTCGTAAAGCGCTTCCGGGTTATTGATGGTACAAATATGTATCGACTTGAAAAGGAGAAGCTTGGCAGCAATTCCTGAGAACTTGTCAATTTTTCCCTTTCCCTCCGTCTAAATGCCAGAACCCACACAGAACCCTTTCTAGAGATGATATACCGAGGAAATACTCAAGAGTATCTAGCAATTGCTGATATAAAAGACGAGAACCTAAGTGGCCTTTTGGAAGAAGTGCCCCATGCCTTGCTCGTATTATGGTTTACGACCGATAATAACTGTATGACCATCGATGGACAAGATCTCTGCTTTAATCGCAATGAGCTCATTTGTTTAACGGAGTTTCATCGTTTAGAGAATGTGGATATTGTTGGAGCAAGGCTAATCAAGTTCAACCGGGAATTTTACTGTATTTATAATCACGATAGTGAAGTGGGTTGTAAAGGGCTTTTATTTTTTGGATCCCAAAGGGTACCCCACATCTACCTACCTGAAGATGAAATTGAGGTCTTCCAAACCGTATACCGGATGTTTAGCTTGGAGTTTCAACAACATGACCATCTGCAAATGGAAATGTTACAGATGATGCTCAAGCGTTTCTTAATACTTTGCGCGCGCTTATATAAGAAGCAGGAGCACATAGAAATGCCTGCGGCTCAGCTGGATTTAATTCGCGAATACAATTACTTGGTAGAAAAACACTTTAAGGAAAAGCATAATGTAGCAGAGTATGCGGAACTCTTACATCGCTCCCCTAAGACCCTATCTAATCATTTCCGAAAATTCGCCAAAAAGAGTCCGCTCGATTATATCAAAAGCCGCCGCATGTTGGAAGCTCGACGCTTACTTCTTCAAGGTGACATGAGCATCAAAGAAGTTGCCTATGAATTGCAATTTGAAGATATTCAGAGCTTTAGTAGATTCTTCAAAAGAGAAGAAGGTCTCAGTCCAGGGGCCTTTGTCCAGGCCAAGGGAAAAAAAGGCAATACTTCGGGAATTTTAGCCTAAAAGACCTCACTTCCGCGGCTACATCTTTGCAGTGTGAAATTTAAAGAACAATTAAACACTGTTAAAATGAATACATTCAATGTACCTGTACGTGAAGAGGTTGGTGCAGATAACCAACAAATCTTTGATAACCTAAAATCAAAATTAGGTTTCGTTCCCAACTTATACGCCGCCATGGCGCATTCCGATACCGGTTTGGGGAATTACCTACAATTTCAAGGAGGTAAAACTTCTTTCTCAAACAAGGAGAAAGAGATTATTAACCTAGTGGTAAGTGAGTTCAACGCTTGTGAATACTGTCAAGCTGCCCACACCGCTTTGGCTAAGATGAATGGATTCACCGATGAGCAAATTCTTGACCTAAGAGCAGCTCAGGTGAATTGGGATGCCAAATACGCAGCTTTAGCTCGCCTAACTTTGGCCATCACAGCATCAAAAGGACAGAACGTGGAATCTGAATTAACTGAATTCTATGCTCAAGGATATGATCGCGGAAGCTTGGTAGACTTAATTATTGCGATTGCCGACAAGGTAGTAATGAACTACCTTCATAACATTACCAAGGTACCGGTGGATTTCCCTGCAGCACCAAAATTGGATTTGGCTTTATCATAGACTTGTTTTTTCCATCTCGAGAAGGGTCGACTCAGCTACTGAGTCGGCCCTTTTTTTTGATTTTAGGATCGAATCTTTTCGGCAAAGTCGAGGAACAAGTCGAGGTATTTTGACTGTTTTTTGGCATAAGATTCGTCGGTGATATGGCCGGCCTCATCGATCATTTCTTGCATTTTACCAACCGTCAACATTTGAGGGTGAGGAAAGCCATGAATCCCCAAAATATTTAGTTGTAGCTGATGTGCGGCACGGATTCCTCCCATAGCTCCGACACTTCCGGTAACCACCCCGATTGCCTTGTGCATAAAGGGCTCTTTGGCAAAAAGATCAATGAAGTTTTTTAAACTAGAGCTGATAGAGCCATTGTATTCCGGACTTAAAAACAAGAAACAATCACTGTCCATTAGCATTTGGTTTAGCACGGTCCAGGCAGGCTTCGGGTTGGCCAATCTGCTAAAGCGTTCTTCGAAGGGTCCTAGGTCTTCTACCAATAGGTCAATAAGGTATACATCATGACCTCTTTGTTCTAATTCAGTTTGCAGGGCTAAAGCAATTCGGTGGCTCTGGCGGTCGATACGGGTACTTCCCGATACAAGGCTAATTTTCATACTGCGAAGGTAATTTAGAGGAGACAAGGATTTTCATACCTTAGGGAAATGAATCCTGATCTCGTTAATTTTGGTTCTTTAAAGTGTATTGGTCGCAGCATGTCCATGAGCCTTACAGCTAATGCTACACAGGCTTTATGGCAATCCGTGATGCCTACATTTAAAGAATCCATGGCTCAGGAATTCTATTCTCTACAAATCTATCCTGAAGATTATTTTCGAAAATTCAGTCCGCAACGGCAATTTGAAAAATGGGCCTTGGTAGCGGCCGATGAATTCCCTGAAATTCCAGCTGGGATGGCAGAATTTGAGATACCCGGCGGCCTGTATGCCAAGTTTTATCTAGAAGATAGAAGAATTGGGGCCAATTTTTTCAATCGAGTTTTTACAGAATACATTCCCCAGGCGGGACTGGAATTAAGATCAGCCCCTCATTTTGAAATTCTACCTCCAGATTGGTCTCGAAATCCCGAATTGGGGGAGTGGGTTATGGTTCCCGTACAAAAGGTAAGTTAAGCACTATGAAAATCTACCTTCAAGCCGGCCGCCTCTTCGGTCGATCCGTATTAGTAATGGTACCCATAGCCTTAATTATTTACCAATGGAAAGATGGGGAGTTTAATGTCATTACGGCTTTACTTTTAGCTATTGGACTTCTTTTCGCCTACATTCTGGCGATGGAAATATCTAGACCCTATATCACGATTAAGGAGGGTAGACTCACTAGAGGCATTTTCATAAAAAAGAGTATCCTCTTAAACGATATAGAAGAATGGCGAAATGAGAATGGGGCTTTATACCTATGCGGTAAAAAGAAGGAGGTAAAATTCTTTCCGGCAAAAATTCGTCAACGGGATATGGAGAAGATATATGAAATCCTCCGAACCAAAGAAAAGGAGGATGAAACTGATTTTCGAAAGGAACATGGCATATGAGAAACGTGCTTCTATTGGGATTAGTACTAAGCTTTATACCCGCTTCTCCGTCTAATTGGCAAAAGAGTGATCTATACGGGCGATATCAACATTCAGTTGGTGAACCCGGGCGAACTATAAAGAGGGAAGACGGCTCTGAAGTTCACCTTGGTCCTATTATCTATTCTCGCGATATTTTGATTTTAAGGCGCTGGGGAAGATGTGAAATGGAGTCTTGCGGGATGGATGGCCAATTTTTTCCCAGCACCAAGGGTCGATGGGATCTAGAAGGGGATTCGGTGATAATCTATTTCCCTAATCAATCTCGCATGGCTTTGCTTGCCGATGAACGTGGAGACCTAATTCAGGAGGAGGGCCGAATCTACTATCAAAGGATTCTGGAATAATTCAACTAATAAAATAGTTGAATTTTATTTTCTCGTATTTTTGACCTATGAAATTTCGATGGCCATTACTACTCATTTTATTCTTCAGTCAGGCATTGAAGGCACAACCATCATCTTTTGAAGACATTCAAGCTGCGGTAGGGGACTACCGTTATGGACAGGCTTTAGAATTATTAGAGGACTTACCTGATAGTCTCCGAAATTCCTATGCCTATTACCAACTCGCCGCCGTGGTTTATCGGAATACCGGCCAAGCAGATCGTGCTTTGCACTCCTATCAGGAAGCCATGTCCGCCGATAGTGTGGCTTTAGCTCCGCTGATTTTATCGGCTCAAATTGAGCAAAGCCGACAGCATTACTCAGAGGCATTAGGCTGGTATCAAAAAGCTTTAAATCGCGATACTAACAATGCATACATCTATCGCCAATTAGCCAGATTGTACCTTCAGAATAGGGAGCCAGCCAGATCGATTGCTTGTTTGCAGAAGGTATTAGAATTAGAGGTGGAAAACAAAGAAGCTAGAGTGCAACTGATCAAACTCTATATAGACCAGCAAGTCTATGAACGCGCAGATACCATGAGTCGCGAGGCGATCAAAGAAGACCCGAGTCAGCAGCAATTTTGGCAATTAGCTTGTTTATCCGCCTTCCGGCAGAAGGCCTATGCCTCCACCTGGAAATACGGGCAAGGGGCTTTTCGTAATGGCGCGGACAGTACTAAAGCACTGATGCGTATTGTTGGGGTAGCGGCTTATCACAGGAATTCTCTAGATACCGCTCACCTACTTCTGGTCAAAGCACTTCTGGCGGGAGATGAATCCGAAAACGTTTTCTTTTATTTAGGTCAAATCGCCCAAGCACAAGAGTTTCCCGCACGGGCGGAGGCCTACTTTAGGCAAGCTATCAAAGCGGGGATGTCCGAAGCCTTAGGAGTATATGAACTGCACTTGGCTTTTAGTCTTGATGATCAGGAAAAATATACCGAAGCCATTCCCTTTTACCAGCAGGCCTACGCGAAAAATCCCTCGGTGGTGATTTTATATTACTTAGCACGTGATTACGATGAAGCCTATCGAGATAAAACTTTAGCCATTCGTTATTATCAACGTTTTCTCAATGAATCCAATAACTCCTATTACGAATACAGTCAGTATGCCAAGGAACGAATATCGGAACTTAAACGTATCCAGCATTTTAGAGACGGCGCCTTAAGTCCTGAACCCGAGACACCCTAATAAGTAGGCCTTATATTTTTATAGTGAATGGCATTTGAGTGACGGATGTTACCGGTTGATCTGGCGATATCCCGCAAATTTGCTGCATGGAAATATTAGGATTTGTGCTTGCTATCGTAATGGGATTTACTCTGGGCCTTTTGGGCGGCGGCGGTTCCATCCTGACGGTGCCAATTTTAGTATACATTTTAGGGATAAATCCAGTTCTGGCTACCGCTTATTCCTTATTTGTGGTGGGTTTTACCTCCGTGCTAGGAGCCATCCGGAAAAGCCTTCAGGGCTTAGTAGATTGGAAAACGGGTTTAATTTTCGCGGTACCCTCCTTAATTGCCGTGTTTTTCACGCGCTATACCTTAGTACCTGCCATCCCGGAAGTCCTTTTTAGCATAGGCGATTTTGTCTTTAGCAAGCAGGTGGCAATCATGGTATTCTTTGCCTTAGTGATGCTCTTAGCTTCTTATTCTATGATTAAAGGAAGGAAGGAGCGAGAGGAAGATAAGGCCAAAGAAATGAATATTCCCCTGATCCTGATCGAAGGTCTGGTGGTTGGGGTGGTAACAGGCCTAGTGGGAGCTGGTGGGGGCTTTCTCATTGTTCCGGCTTTGGTACTACTCGTTGGTTTACGAATGAAAGTTGCAGTGGGAACCTCTTTGATTATTATCGCCATCAAAAGTTTGATTGGCTTTATTGGTGACCTTGGAACTGGGCAAGAAATTGATTGGACTTTCTTGTTAAGCTTTAGCTCCTTCTCTTTGCTCGGGATGTTTCTGGGAATATATGCGACCAAATTTGTGAAAGCTGCGGCACTAAAAAAGGGCTTTGGCTGGTTCGTTTTAGTAATGGGGATATTTATTCTACTAAAAGAAACAGTATTAAATTAGTAATTAATCTATCAATTAGATTTCAAATATCATAGATCATGAATATAGATCAAATATATACCGGCTGCTTAGCGCAAGGAGCTTATTACATCGAAAACAATGGAGAAGCGGTAATTATCGACCCTCTGCGGGAAGTGCAACCCTATATCGATCGA